>TARA_R110002033_G_scaffold170454_1_pt1 | contig 28644 bp, 38 predicted proteins | sample TARA_R110002033 | Tara Oceans TARA_R110002033 (sample SAMEA4397051) | marine metagenome | biome: Polar Biome; feature: [SRF] surface water layer (ENVO:00010504); material: water (ENVO:00002006), including particulate matter (ENVO:01000060) such as... | depth 5 m
CACCGCAAATCCTGCTTCCTGTTCCTTCAAAATCCCGATGATCTGCTCTTCTGAAAAGAGCTTCTTCATCTCGAGTTCTCCTTTGCATTAAGTTGGAAAACTCACTCAAAAAATGCGACTGTTTTCGGGGAGAAGGTCAATGTACGGGGGTACCCCCGTACATGATTGCATCCAAACCCAATTCAGGGCATGAATTTATGCTCTGCGCCCTTTAAACTGGATTGTTTTTGATTGGAGTTTTCCGCGCTAGATTTTTGGTTGGAAAAAGGAGCGGAAGATATGAAAGCCTCTACTTATGACTGGAGGAACCTTGGGACGCAGGTCACACTTAATGCATAACTTAAGACTTGACATGATCCCCCTTACATTTGTCAGAATTATTATTATAGAGCATCAATCTAATTTCAGGTGTGTTGCGTTGAGCGCGTCTAAATGGCTCTGGACGACAACAACCAACGGCCCAATATGAGCATCGGCGGCATAACACCCGCACAGAAACTGAAAACCGCCGCGTGAATTCTACCTTCCGGCCAAGAGAAGACACCCGACTGATGGCTGCTCTGGATCACTTGGAAGTCAGATTTGGCCGAGAGATCGTCACTTGGCGGACACAATCGAAAATAACGGACTGGTTCATGACAGCAGGCAGAAAGTCACCTCGCTATACAACTTGCTGGCATGAAATTCCGACCGCGCGATAAAAAGTCAGAAATCACTCCCCTAATCAGCTGATGTTCAAGCTTCCTAGCACGCCGTCTTGCCCTCATATTCAAGATCGGTAAGATAAGGCTAATTACCTGCTACCGAGTGTGCGCTATTCTCCACCCAGGGATTACCAAAGCCCTGTACCTGAACAATCCGGCGATCTCTCTCGATCTCCCAGTCAGACACCGGATCTGTTTCATTCCAGCTCTGGAACATTTCAAGTTCACCAATCTGAAACACCACACCATAGCGGTCGTGCATGTAAAGCCAAATCCTCGCCACATCGCCTTTCTCACTGTCTCGCGGCTCGAAGGTGCCTTTGCTGTCCTGAGCTGTGCAAGCGCCGAATTCATGGCCTTCACCGGGAATAACTGCGTATCGATCATTGTTTATATTACATTTAATATAGTTTGTTATTATTCAGAGCTTTGATTTAAAAGAGTAAATGCAAATATATTATTATTTTTGTTCACACAAAAACTGTTCAGTCAAATTATATAGGTGGTTAGAAGATAAGTGCATCAACACTAATTCGATGAAAATAGATTTCTGGCTACCAAGTGTAAAAAGTCGACAGATGAATTTTGGGAACGGATCAGAAGAGATTTAAAGTTCTGAGTGCTGGTTGGTATGTCATTTAAAATGGGCGAGGGGTGAACTGTCCTGTATTAAAGTCAGCCTTGTCTGGTTCACCCCTCGCCCAATCAGTCAATATTGGGATGCTAGTAACTTGCTCGACGTAACCTCAGTGCATTCGCAATGACTGATACCGAGGATAAGCTCATGGCTGCAGCTGCAAACATTGGTGAGATGAGAATGCCAAAGAACGGATAGAGCAGACCCGCAGCAACAGGCACACCGGCTGCGTTATAGACCATCGCAAAGAAGAGGTTTTGCCGGATATTGCGCATCGTTGCTTCCGAGAGTTCTCGGGCTCTAACAATCCCGCTCAAGTCACCTTTGACGAGGGTGAAACCAGCACTTTCAATTGCAACATCAGCGCCCGTACCCATCGCAATTCCGACATCAGCCTGAGCAAGAGCAGGGGCGTCGTTGACGCCGTCACCTGCCATGGCTACCTGATGGCCTTCAGCCTTGAGTTCCATAATTAAATTGGCTTTGTCTTCTGGGGAGACATCGGCCCGAATCTCGTCAATGGAAAGTTTATTGCCAACGGATTTTGCTGTTCGTTGGTTGTCACCGGTTGCCATGACGATTCTGAAGCCTTGCTTCTTGAGCGCCTTTAAAGCCTCCAATGTCGTGTCCTTGATCGGATCGGCTACGGAAATGAGCCCGGCAATTCTTCCATCAATAACGACATGCATTACCGTCTCCCCCATATCTCGCCGATCATTTGCTGTTTTATCAACAGCAGAATGATCGATATTGAGAGTCTGAAGGAGTTTACTATTACCTAGGGCAACCGACTTGCCATCCACCTTTCCGGTGACGCCCTGACCGGTTACAGCTTCAAAGTCCTCTGCCTTATCAAGGGACAAGCCGCGCTCCTGAGCAGCACTAACAATGGCGTCAGCCAATGGATGTTCGGATCCTTTTTCGAGCGCCGCAGCGGCAGAAAGAACTTCCTCCTCCTGATAGTCTGATTGAGCGATTACACCTGCTAGTTTCGGTTTACCCTCTGTCAAAGTCCCGGTTTTATCGACGATGAGCACATCGACCTTCGCAAATCGCTCCAGGGCCTCTGCATTTTTAATGAGCACACCAATTTGCGCACCACGACCGGTAGCGGTCATGATTGACATTGGTGTTGCCAAACCAAGAGCGCAAGGACACGCAATGATCAGAACAGCGACTGCTGCGACAAGCCCGTATGACAATGACGGATCTGGTCCCCAGATGGCCCAAGCGACGAAGGCAACTAAAGCAACTAGGATAACAGCAGGCACAAACTTGCCTGCAACCGTGTCTGCAACCTTTTGGATTGGCGCTTTGCTTCGCTGAGCATTGGAGACCATATCAACGATTTGGCTCAAGACAGTATCTTTGCCAACCCGTTTGGCTTGGATAATCAGGCTGCCATTCCCGTTGATTGTTGCTCCGGTTACATCATCATCTGGATTCTTTTCAATTGGAACGGGTTCACCCGAGATCATGGATTCATCAACTGACGATCGTCCTTCAACGACAACGCCATCGACAGGTATCTTGTCACCTGGACGAACTCTCAAGCTCATTCCGACGGTCACATCTTCAAGAGGAACTTCCCGTTCAGAACCATCATCTTCAATAATGCGGGCTGTTTTTGCAGCAAGACCCAATAACGCCTTGATTGCCGAACCGGTTCGTTCCCGAGCCCCCAATTCCAACAGTTGGCCAAGAAGCACAAGTACAACGATGACAGCTGCAGCTTCGAAGTACACACCGACATGTCCCTGTGCATCTCTGAATCCATCAGGAAAAATGTCAGGAGAAATCACTGCGACGACGCTAAATATATAAGCTGCGCTAACACCCATCCCGATCAATGTGAACATGTTGAGAGAACGGTTCACCACAGAATTCCATCCACGAACCATGAAAGGGAAGCCAGACCACAGGACGACAGGCGTTCCAAGAATTAACTCAACCCAAAGAGTAACGCGTTCTCCAATCATTTCTCGGATGAAACCCAAACCAACAAAGGGCCCCATCGTTAGGACAATCAGCGGCACCGTAAGAGCTGCGCCTAACCAGAATCTCTTTTTGAAATCCTGAATCTCGGGGTTTGGCTCGTCATTTTCTGTTGGTATATCCATCGGTTCCAGTGCCATTCCGCAGATCGGACAGGAACCAGGTCCGGATCGTATGATCTCTGGATGCATCGGGCAGGTGTAGCGGCGAGAAGCGGATGACGAAGCGCTGTTTGCAGCAGATGTCTCTTCTTCTGCGGACAATACACTTTCAGGAGCGCTATCGAAATTTCCCTTACATTTTTGGGAACAGAAATAATATGTCTCACTGCCGTACCGCGAGTGTGGCGTATCGGAATCCACAGTGACCGACATACCGCAAACAGGATCGGTTGCATGTTCTGCTTGATCGGACGTTCGTTGATTATGCTGGTGCTTCTTATGATGATGCTCAGACATGGTCTGCTTCCTGCTGTTATGCCTCAATGTCACTGCGGTTTATCAATGTCCTGAGTGATCGTGACTGTGCGCCTTGGCCGACTGGTTTATCCAATTTGACAGGAACCAACGTTCAAAAATGAACACAGAAACAATCATCAAGGTTGCAATGAGAACAATGGATGGGTCGCTTTGCAATTTCATACCGGCGAAAACGAGCAATACGATGATGTCAAAGACAATCGCTGTAAGCATAACAAAGCCGCGTGCACCTATTTCCTGCCGTAGATACTTAAAGCATCCCCAGTGGATGAGCACATCCATGACGAGATAGAAAAACACTCCAAGTGAAGCGATCCGGCTTAAATCAAAAAAGATTGTCAACAGCGCTGCCACGACAACCGTGTAAACAAGCGTGTGGTCTTTAATTGAACCTGACATTCCAAAATGACTGTGTGGGATCATCTCCATGTCGGTCAGCATGGCGAGCATTCTTGAGACAGCAAACACGCTTGCAAGCAAACCGGAGGCCGTCGCAACGACTGCGAGTAGCACAGTCAGATAAAATCCGGTGGGGCCCAATGCAGGTGCTGCGGCTTCGGCAAGGGCATAGTCTTTGGCTTTTATGAGTTCATCCAAGCTGAGGCTTGAGCCAACAGCGAGCGCCACGAGAATATATACGACAACACAAATCAGGATTGAGTACGTGATCGCACGGCCAACATTCTTGTGTGGGTTCACGATTTCAGCACCGCTGTTTGTGATCGTAGTGAACCCTTTGAAGGCTAGAATTGAAAGAGCAATTGATGCAACAAAACCGGCTAATGGAAAGCTCGCGCTGTCGGTTGATGAGGGTTCGAATGAATATCCGCCAACCCACAGAGCTGCAATCGCGAACAACGCAATTCCACCGATCTTCAATGCGGCCATGACCATTGAAAGCAGGCCAACCGATTTGTTGCCTGCTCTGTTGACAGCATATGCAAAAATGATCAGGCAGACACCCAAGACCGGTATAAGAACTTCAAACTCTGTCAGGTCAAAAGCCCGCAAAACATAGGTTCCGAATGTTCTTGCCACCAAACTCTCGTTGATGACCATCGAAAAGGCCATCAGCAATGCTGAGCCACCTGCTATGGCTCCTGGCCCGTATGCTTTTTGAAGGATCATTCCAATCCCGCCCGCTGACGGGAAAGCATTTGACATCTTGATGTAGGTGTATGCACTAAGAGCAGTGACAAGTGCGCCAAACAGGAACGACAACGGGAACCACTTTCCCGCAAGTTCGGCAATTTGTCCCGTCAAAGCAAAAATTCCTGCCCCGATCATAACACCGGTGCCCATGGATATGGCGCCAACGAGCGAAATGCTATTTTTCTTGTATTCTGACTGATGATCCATCTCTGCCTCACATTTGATGTTGTTGGTACGCGATGCCGTTTGCTTCCTGTAGCTCACGTACGTAACGAATGATCCGCGATACCTGTTCCGAACTTACCTGAGGTTGGGGCGGCATATCGCCGAAGGGCCAGTGATGTTGTTTCGCCCCGTTTTGGACAGCTAGATAGAATGCGCGATCTGAATGATGTCCCGGATTGTAAATCTTGTGCATCAGTGGCGGGCCTTGTTCCGTACCGGTTGCATTGCGTCCGTGACAAGCAACACAGTTCATATCGAAAAGCTGTTTTCCTACCATTGCTTCCTTGCTGAAGCTGGGGAGCGCAATCCCGTTATCGGTCAGTTCAAGATCTTTGATGTCATCTTTCCCGGGCAGAAACGAATTCAGGGTCATGGCGATGATCCCTACTGCGAAAAAACCGATGACCAAATACTTTGACCAATTGATTTCTTTTTTCATTTTCATCGGGCCATTATTTGTTGCGTATGCATCGAATTTTCGATGAAAGGTGATGAGGATGTGAATTGAGCAACCTTAGCCAGACTGAGGCTGCCTATAATTTCGCTGAACTAGCCTTGCGATACATGAATTTGTCGGCTAATTGCGCTGCTACCGACATAGGTATCTGGCGACATTTCAAATTTCGAACGGCAGGCATCTGAACAAAAGTAAAATACGTCACCGCCATGAATGGTTGATTTGGCGATACGTGGGTCTACAGTTTGATGACAAACCGGATCCGCGGCGGAATGAGGGTGCTCCCATCGGATGGCCTCAACGTTACCATCCGCTTCGCTCTTATTGCGGGTGTGCTTTTTGTGGCGAAACATGTGGGCACCGCAGCCAAAGCGCATCATCAAAACGATGAAGGCTCCCCAAAGCAACCAACTGAGAATATTTTCCATTTCTCTTTGCCATCCCATAAATACCTTTAAGTCCGACTGTTTTGTATGAAAACAGCATGGTGCCGAATACCGACGCTCAATCTGTACGCAAGCCATCGGCACGCGCAGAAATCAGAACAGTTATTCGCTATTTGTTTGGGAGGATCAGAATATGGGAGGTTGGAAAATCCATGACCGAGATACCGGTTGAAGGGACATTTCTTCTATCCCGTTCTGTACAGGAGAAAACTCGGAAATCGGTAGGATAATCTCGGTAAGGACCGCTGATGTGGAGTGACAAGAAACCTGAGGGCAGCACGAAGTCAGATCATGTTGGTGATCAATGTCGAAATCACTGATTTCTGCAGAATGCGCAGGAAAGGAGCCACTGGACGCGACTGCAATATGGGGAGCAAGCATTATAGTACTGATCCCGACAAGCAGGATCAGTACGGCGCGTATAAGTGCTTGCTGTGCATTCATTGATCAAATTCCCTCTGGGCAGAAGGTAACACATATGCCCCTGAATATCGAGTTACGTTGACCTACCTCAACTATGGGTAAGTTTTTTTTTACCCTGCTTCAGATAGAACCGTTACATCTGCAAACTGATTGTCCGTAATCTCGATTTCCTTGGAGATGTAAGGTTTGATTTCGGAGTATCTGACATGAGCATCGGCTTGCGCCTGATAGTAACGAAAGAGCTCTTTGAGCGGAGCGCCCATGTCTTTGTATGCAGTTAATACTGCGATTAGTGCTCCGAGCGTGAGGTCGCCCTTTATCACCAGATACCCCCCTATTGTGTAAAAGAAGAATGGCGTCATCTGAGATATAAAGTTGTTTAAAGACTTCATGGCGAACTTGTTTTTGTGGATAGAAAGACGAAGATCATGAAGTCGTTTGTATGACCCGTAAATATCCCGAGCACTTGGCTGGTGGTCGTTTGAGATATTCCCGATCTTCTCCCCGAGAACCCTGACTTCTTTCAGCCGCGTTCGAGACAAAGCATTAATTTTCTTTTGAAATCTGGGAATGACAAAAATCTGAAGCGGCAACAGTGCTGTTGCGGCGATGCCCAAGACCAAATCTTGCACGAGCATGAAAGCCAGAATAGTCAGGAACGTGCCACCTTGTAACAAAGGTAATACAATGGACTCCGATGCATACCCAGCTACGGGCTCTACCTCCTGAACAATAACCGGAATTAATTCCCCGCCTCTGGGGGACGGCTTTCGAAAGCTGAATTTTGAGATGTCGAGCCGCAGGCGGCGTGACATGTGTTCTGCCAATGCACCGGATTGCAAATTGACCTGGTATTTCAATCCACCATGTAAGCCAATTGCCAAGAGGAACAGCATGCATAGTGCAAGCAACGTCTGCGTTTGTGACAGTTCTATACCCATATACATGATTGGGAAGTGTCCGGACTCTATGGCATTGTTGATGATTAGCTTCGGTAGTTCGAGACTCATGTAAAGTGCCGGTAGTGACGTTATTGCCAGCAGGCCCAGTTTTAGCTGTCGTTTCCATGATGCTCTGAATATGTACTGCAGGAGCGGTGTTCCGTTCTTTGAGAAGGACTTTTGAGCTTGCCACGCAAGAACAGATTTGCGGCGTTTTAAAAGCCTGTATCCCGTTGCACTGAGAATAATAATAAGTGCAACCGGAACCCCAAACACAACCAAATGGAAGACAAAATGAACCCACCAGTGTGCATCGCTTGATATGTAGTGCGTTAAACGGTGCCCCATATCGTGGACGATTTCCATCATCTGTGTCAGGTTCCTTCAAAAGGTTCGATAAAAACAGACAGGGAGGAAAATCCTCCCTGTCAGATGAAGCTTAGAAAAGAAGGCGGAGACCGGTCACGAGGTAAGTTGCTTCGTAATCCTCGCCGTCGTCTTTTGCAAAGTCTGCGGTTTTGCCAAGTTTGCGTTCATAGGCAACCCCAATGTACGGTGCAACGGCTCGGTCGATTAGATCATAGCTAAGTCGCAGTCCGATTTCTGCGCTTGAAAACCCGCGCCCGACCTCAATTTCGGGATCCTCAGAGAATGCTGCATTCAGCTCAAGCGAAGGCGTGAGGATTAAACGATTGGTCAACAAGCCTTCGTACTCAACATCAAGTCGCGCACTACCGTCTCCGGTTTCGCTGACAAACAGGTCAGCGTCGACTTCAAACCATTGAGGAGCAAGCCCCATGATACCAACCGTTCCATACCAACGATCTGTTGTGCTTGGCGTATCCAGACGAATACCGGCCTTGGCATCAAAGAAGTCACTGATTGGTGTTTGCAAGACCAGCCTGTTCTCGAAGTTTTCGTAAAGGTCGTTTTTGAGATCACGCTCGCCTTCGCCTTGCCAGCGCAGCTTCAACTCATCGGTTCCTACAAATGCGTCACCATCCCAAACAAAGAGATTTTCGTCTTCATCACCTGATCGGTATTCAAACTGCTCCATTTGAATGCCATAGAAGATGTGATTGTCTGCTTTGGCAGTGAACGAGAAGGACAGGATCGTGGCAAGAACACCACCACCAATCGCGGCCAAAGTTAGGGTTTTCATTGTTATTGAACTCCATTCTCAAGTGCTGCGACGGCTGGACCGCCCTCAACAATCACTTTGCGGAACATTCCAGAAGCCATGTGATAGCTCAAATGACAATGGAACGCCCATTGCCCTGGTTCATCAACTTCGGTTTCCGAATAAACAGTCGTGCCTGGATTGATATTGATGGTGTGCTTTACCGGATCCCATTTACCGTTACCGGTATCGAGGATTGACCACATCCCGTGCAAATGCATCGGGTGTGACATCATGGTCTCATTGACGAACTTGAACCGTACCCGTTCGCCATATTTCAAGCGGATAGGTTCTGCATCTTCGTATTTGACGCCATTGATCGACCAAGTATAGCGCTCCATGTTTCCCGTAAGACGCAGTTCAATTTCACGCGTTGCCGGCCGCTCCGGATACAAGGGCTTCTGTGCCTTCAAGTCGGCATAAGATAAGAACTTGCCGCCATTCGCTGCTTTTGGTGTCAAACCACTGCCAGCGGCATAGAAAGGATCATCTTTGGACATCGCCATCTGAGAGTGATCCATCCCGGCCATATTCGAATGGTCCATTCCAGCCATGCTGTTCTCGTTACCACTGCTCATTGAGGAATGGTCCATCCCGGGCATGTTCGCGTGATCCATCCCCATATCAGCCATTGTCAACAACGGAGCGTCCATGCGTCTGGCTGGCATTTCAGCTTTCAGCCCTTCTTGCGGCGACAGCGACCCGAATGCATAACCCGAGCGCCCCATCGATTCCGCCATGATTGCGTAAGGTTTATCTGCGGTCGGCTGAACAATCACATCGTAGGTTTCTGCAACCGAAATGCGGAATTCATCAACCTTGACCGGTTGAACGTTGTTGCCGTCGGCCTGCACAACAGTCATTTCAAGTCCCGGAATGCGGACGTCGAAGTAAGTCATGGCAGATGCATTGATGAAGCGCAGGCGCACACGTTCATTGGCCTTAAACAGGCCTGTCCAGTTCTGCTCTGGTGACTTTCCGTTGATCAGACCGACAAATCCCTGAACATCTTCGATGTCGGTCGGCATCATGCGCATGCTGCCCCAGTCACCACGTTCCGACAACGTCGCACCGAAGCCATTTTCAGAGACATCACTGATGAAATCGCCAAGGGTGCGTTGGTTGCGATTATAATAATCGGGCATCATTTTGAGGTTGCGCAAAATACGTGCGCCGGAATGCGGGTGCTTGTCTTTCAGGACAACCACATACTCCCGGTCGAACTTGAACGGTTCTCGCTTTTTGGGTTCGATAATGATCGAACCATACGCCCCGTCCGGCTCCTGAAAACCAGAATGGCTGTGGAACCAGTAGGTACCGCTTTGCGAGACTGGAATGCGATATGTGAATGTTTCACCAGGCGCAATCCCCGGAAAGCTGATTTCCGGCACCCCGTCCATCTGATAGGGCAAAATAAGTCCGTGCCAGTGAATGGACGTTGCCTCATCAAGATTGTTGGTCACCTTGATGACAGCCTCTTCGCCTTCCTTCAAACGCAAGGTCGGGCCAGGGGAAGACCCATTATATCCGATACCTGTGGTTTTCATTTCACCGGTATCAATTGTAACGTAATCAACAGACAGATCGTAATTCGCCGCATTGGCTGTCGAAGACACAGCAATAGCGGCCAGCACACCCCAAAGGGCACTGCGGGCAAATTTCTGTTTCATTTTTTGAAATCCAAAAAGATCAGGTGCGCCAGAGGCCCAAGGGAGAAAAACCTCTGGCGCAGGAAGGTGGATGACCGATTACTGCAGGCGGACTTTGCCGACCATGCCGCTTTCATAGTGACCCGGGACATTGCAGGCGAACTCAAGTTCCGCTTTCTTGGGGAACGTCCAGATCACCTCAGCCGACTTGCCCGGTTCCAGCAAAACGCTGTTGGGGTCGTCATGCTTCATGGTCATTCCATTCCCCATGTCCATTTCCATCATGTCCATGTTGATCTTGTCGGCCTCAAGCGCTCCATGTTCCATCATCATCATCATTTCTTCCTGATGACCTGCATGCATGGCTGCAGTTCCAATGTTGAATTCGTGAACAAATTCGCCCTTGTTCTCGATAACGAAGCGAACGGTTTCACCGCCCCGGACAATGATTTTTTCCTTGTCGTAGAAATTGTCTTCCATAGTGATTCTGATGGTGCGCCGCACATCGGATATCTCGCCGGGTGCCCCGATTTCCGATGCACCGTCATTATGACCGCCACTATGACCCGCACCCGCAAAGGCAGGTGACTGAAGACCGACAAGCGCGCCAAGAATAAAGGTTGAAACGCTAACGCGACGCATAAGGGAATTCTTGAAGTTGGGCATGTATATGCTCCTAATAGATATTCAGTAAGAAGGCCCTCGTCCCATGTTCAATCACGACAACAGTCTGCGCTGCTGTAATTCAGGCAAAACGCTGTTTCATTCGAGGAACAGTGATTGAACCAGGCAAAGGGATGTTCGGAAAATCTGAAATATCTCAGGAACGCGGAGGCTTGGCTCTAACGTCCAAATCTGCGGAAGTCAAAGTCAGGTCCTGATACCAGTATGTTACCGCAAGCACCGTTGGGCTGGAAGACAGAACACCTTCTACTTCTTTAACGAACGGGCCGCAAACCGCCATACCGCAAAGATCCGCATGCATGTCACGTCGATCATGTTGCGAGCTATCAGAAACATCGATCATGACGCCGTGATGATTGTCATGGCCATGTCCCGAACCTGCTTGCACACCCTCAACCCCCGACAGCAGAACTGTCATGGCTATCGCGATTGCAAGAAAGCAGGAAAGGATGCGCACGGAATGTTCCTTAGTGATGCATTGCAACATACGCAATATCGGGCTCCCCCGGTTTCGTCAAGTGGCAATATTGTGGCAAAGACAGACTATTTCACGAATTTACATCTGCTGCTTGAGCCATCAGCAAGGTGAAAACAATAGATTACTGCATTCGTCGCCATGAAATCACGTTATGCGCTACAGATGAACAACCTGTTGTGCTGAGTTATTCACTAATCTGCGGGTATGACTTGCTAACAATCAATTTATAGATGAAGCACAATCAAATCCTATTAAATGCTGCGTAACCCAACAATTCTCCTAGTCTCTGGATATGGGCACAGAGGTGCAGCAATAGGATTTACTGTAGTTCGATATAGACAGCATCGCATCCTTGGGATAGAAGTAAACCATGCTCAATCGCATCAGGTTTTTGACCATACTTTTGATAGCTGCTTTTGCCGTCGGGACAAGTTTCCAGACGGTCAATGCTGCTGTTATGGAGGTCGGGATGCCGATGGCGGAATTGGCAATGGACAATTGTCAGGATTGTTCTGGCAGCGGCGACATCATGCCGGACTGCGATATTGCGTGCCCTCAGGTATCAACTATCGCAATTTCGCCTGTACAAGTTGCAATACCTGCACTCGCCTCAGTCGAGCATTTCGGGCCGACAGGCAGCCTTACCGGCCGCTCAAACTCTCCCGATCCATTCCCTCCCAGAACCAACACTCTGAACTGATATCTCCTTAATCCGTTTTGGTTTGAGAATATCAGTGTTATGGGGCATCACCGCGATTTCTCATGACGTGCTTCGTGCCCGCAATTTTTATTGTGGGCTTGAGAGCTTCTTCAGACAGGGTTGGAACTCATGTTTTCCGATCTACGGAGCCCAGAATATCGGCCTTGGCCGGTATTTTCTGGCGCAATCGCAATATACGCGAAAGCACGGCTTCACTCAATGGACAGGCAGCAATCTGCTCCTGCCTTGGGCGGCCCGCTTTTACGGGTGCCCGGTCACTGAAGATCAAACCATATAGGACCATTGCGAGCAGGCTTCGTATCACGGTCTGATAGCTCCAACTCCTTGAGAAACATGCATATGAAGAGAAATACCATAGTCGCAGGTCCCGTTTCCCGACGTGCGCTGCTTCACGGTCTCGTGGCGGGTGCCGGGTTCTGCCTGTTGCCCGCAACGGCCTTTGCTGCGGCTAGTAAAAGCACAAGCAGCGCAATCGCTTTTTACGGTAATGCGCTGATCGTGGCACGCGGTTCAGCGCTTCTTTATCGCGATGGGGGCCAAAACTGGACAGCGCTGTCGGAGATGTCGGCAGGCACCATTCTCACACTTGCAACACATCTGGAACGGCCGGACCGCATAATTGGCGGTCTGGATGCCGGCGGCGTCGTTCTGTCTGTTGATGGCGGAAAAAGTTGGAATGTGCGCGGGCAAGGACTGCCAGAAGCTGCCGTCACTGCCATCACAACTGCGGCGACAACCCCAGATACCATATATGCCGCCATTCGTGGTGACGGCTTATGGCAGAGCGACGATGTCGGCCAGTCATGGACGTTTGTCATGGACCGCCCATGGCTGATGGATGCCGAGCGAGATCTGACAGCACTGTCTTCGGTCGATCTGGCAACCGGAATGGGCGGGATCTGGCTATATGCCGGAACCGATATCGCTGTGACGCGTGTGCCCGATTGTTTTTGCCGTTGGCAAGATGTTCAGCCGGGCGATGCCATGGATGCTCTTGCCTCTGGAAAGCCCGCACCTTCCAAAGCACCACTACCTGAGGGTGAACCCGTGAATGCCTTGGTCAGTGCGGCATCGCAACCGGCCACACTTTACGCCGCACTGCCATCTGGAATTTGGCATTCGCAGGATGCGGGTGTCATCTGGTTAAAGCGATCAGAGGTCATCGCAACAGCACTCGCGGTTCATCCGCTGCGCGCCGATGACCTCGCGATTGTGAATGACGACGGGGTTTTACAAAGCCCAGACGGTGGCAGGACATGGACCGCCATCGCGAACATATGATGATGGAGAAACAGATGAGAAAATTTGTGATTTTGACAGGTGTTGCGGCCCTAGCTGTTGCCGGAAGTGCTGCACTTACAATGTTCCCTCCGGGAAAAGGAGAGGCGCAAACGAACGTGAAGGTATCTGGTGAGAGAAGCAAAGCAATCACAATTTATCGGGATCCGAACTGCGGATGCTGTGATGCCTACGGCGAATATCTTGAAACCAATGGATATCAGGTTACCCGTGTCGATGATCGCGATTTCGACAAACGATCCGTTGCCGCCGGTGTCCCGAAGCAAGGGCTGGGCTGCCATTTGGCCGAGATTGACGGATATGTCGTAAGCGGGCTGGTTCCCGCTGAGATCATTGAACGGATGCTTGATGAACGCCCGGAAATAACGGGTATTACGCTGCCCGGCATGCCACCGAACGCGCCGGGCATGGCACGTGAAAAAACCGGAACGCTGAAAACCTATGCGTTCGGAGAGGACGGCATTGCCGTTTACGCCAATGAATGAGTGTTTTGGACAGATGATGGATGGTTCGATGATGGGTGGCCCGATGATGATGCTGATGATGGCAGGAGGCGGTCTTGTGTTTCTTCTGATCCTTGCGATCCTGATCATGAGTGTTCTCGCGTTGTTTAAATATCTGCGGGGCAGGAAATGATCGCTGTATCGCCTAGATCATTGGTCACCGGATTAATGGCTGGCGTCGGCATGGCTTTGTTGTCCGGGGTAGCGGATGCTGGATCAACGCCCGAGAATCTGACTTTTCTGGAAAAGCCGATCACTCCGGAACAGATTGCACTGGGCAACGATGTCTATGCTGAATTCTGCGCATCGTGCCATGGTGCAAATCTTGAGGGGCAGAAAAACTGGAAGCGCCGCCTTGATACCGGGCGGATGCCTGCGCCGCCGCACGATGCCAGTGGTCATACATGGCGCCATAGCGATCAGGAACTGTTTGCGATCACCAAGTTCGGGGTTGGCGCTGTCGTGCCGGGGTATGAGAGCGATATGCCTGCATTTGAGGATGTGCTGAGTGATGAGGAGATCATCGCGGTACTCGGTTATATCAAGAGTGTCTGGTCGGACGAGGAACGTGCATTCCAGCACAATCTGAATCCTAAAGACGGGAGGGCGAAATGAGTGCAGTCCCCAAAGAACATCGCCCGCAAAAGCACTTCAACCGGCTGATCTATTTTCTGCCGCTTGGCATCGCCTTGATATTGGGTGTGGCCTTGGGGAAGGGATTGACTCTTGATCCCAACACACTCCCCTCGGCCCTGTTGGACAAACAGGTCCCCGAATTTGACCTTCCGCCGGTAAAAGGCCGGATGCAAGGTTTGTCGAGTACGGATCTCAGAGGTGAAGTGTCGCTGGTCAATGTTTTTGCCTCCTGGTGTGTCGCGTGCCGTGAAGAACACCCCGTGTTCATGAAACTGGCCCGCGACGGCACCGTTCCACTGCATGGTCTGAACTATAAGGATCAGCCTGACGACGTTGCAGAATGGCTCGATAGCCTTGGCGATCCCTACACGAGAACCGGCGCGGACATTAACGGGCGTGTGGCAATTGACTGGGGCGTCTATGGCGTCCCTGAGACCTTCGTTGTCGATGCAAAAGGGAACATTGCTTACAAGCATGTCGGGCCGGTAACGGAAAAAGTGTTGGCCGAGACCATTCTGCCAAGGGTCGAAAAATTGCGTAATGAGGCCTCAGGTGCCGGAACTGCGGAGGCACCTCGATGAAGAGCCTCTTGGTGTATATGAACCTGAAAGTGGGGTTTGCCGCTGGCATCATACTGGTGGTTGTTACCACATTGACCATAGTTTCGTTACGCAACGAGAAGAATGTCACCGATCAGGCAGCGGACAATGTAAGGCAGAGTCAACAGCGCTCGTTTGTCATGCATGATGCTCCCCGGCCTCTTCCCGAGTTCGGGTTCGAAAACGTCGAAGGTCAACCCATGACATTGAGTGATTTCGAGGGAACGGTCGTCTTGCTGAATGTCTGGGCTACTTGGTGTGTTCCATGCCGGGAGGAAATGCCGACTCTGGATGCCCTGCAGGCCGAACTCGGCAGTTCGGAGTTCAAAGTCGTTGCCTTGTCGATCGACCGGGCCGGAGTGGATGTCGTGCAGGATTTCTATACCGAAATCGGTATCCGGAATCTGGACTTCTTCATCGATCCAACCATGAAAACCACGACGGCTCTGGGTATCCCCGGTTTACCGATGACGCTTCTGATTGACAGGAACGGCCGCGAGCTTGGTCGACTTGTCGGACCGACCGAATGGGCGACAGCAGAGATGATAAAATTTCTTGAAACCCACATCTACACCGATTGAGGAAGGATCCCCTATGACTGAAATACAACGGACCAAATCCGGCAATACCTCGCTTGGACATGACGTGGTTCATGCCGTTCGATACTACCTGAAGGGACGTCGCGGTTTGCTCGTGCTGGCAGGAACCGCACTTGTCGCCGGACTTGCATTTAACTGGAGCTGGCTGGTTGCCGCCGGCATCGCGCCTTTGCTCCTCTCCGTTCTGCCGTGCGTAGCGATGTGTGCACTGGGTTTGTGCATGAACAAAAAGGCCTGTTCATCGCAAAAGAGCACCGGCGATATCGCCCCTTACACCGATGAAATCCCGAAAAACAGTCTTCCCGGCAATGAGGCCGGAAGGTCCCCGGCTGCATCAGGCGCAAATATAGCGTCTTTAACTCCGCAGTAGGGACATGAGTCCGCAACCGAAAGGAATGTTAGAGATGCGTAAATCAATCAAACTCACCGCGTTTGCCACAATGATGGTCGCGGGACTGGCGACAACAGCCCTATATGCCCAGGAAGCCCAAACTCCGGACAAGCAATCCCCGATGATGGAGCATGATGGCAATTCAGGCATGGGGGATATGCAGGGCATGATGGGTATGATGGGTATGATGAAGATGATGAGCCAGATGGGGCCGATGATGGAGCAGTGTACTGAAATGATGGCTGCTATGACCGATCACATGCCGAAATCTTCCGACAAATAACATCGTGACATGACACCCGCCCGGGACAAATACCCGGGCGGGATTTTCCACGGGATCGTTTCATGACATCGCATAATTTCAACCGGTTACGTTTCATCCGATCCCTATTGTGGGGGATGGTTGTCCTTGCTGTACTGCTCTTTGGCGGCGCATATATCTTTCAGGCTTCCGACCGCAAGCAGATGTCGTCGGGGGCCGAAGGGACGGGAGAAGCCGCCATTCACTCTGATTTTTCCTTGACCGATCATCAGGGAAACCGTGTGACCGAAGCAAGCTTTCCGGGGCGTTGGCAACTTGTCTTTTTTGGTTTCACACACTGCCCTGATGTTTGTCCGACCACACTTGCCTATATGGCAGATGCGCTTGACCAAATGGGGCGTGAAGCCGAACTCGTTGCACCGATATTCATTAAAATTGATCCGGCACGCGATACACCTGACGTCATGGCGGAATATGTCGAGGCCTTTCATCCGGCCCTGATCGGGTTGACCGGCAGCGAAAAGGATGTTGCCGCAGCCGCCGAAGCCTTCCGGGTCTATTCCGAAAAGCTGGACGACGATACCGCACCGGACGGCTATTTGATGGCCCATTCCGGGCATATATATCTGATGGCACCGGATGGCCGTTACCAGACTGTCTTTCGGGAAGGAGACCAGCCGGCAGAAGACATGGCAATCCGGGTTCTTGCGATCATGAATGGGAATACAATATGAAAAGAACAGCCATCGCCCTCGTCATGACCTTGCTATCAGCACTACCGGTTTCTGCCGAAAGCCTTGTCGAAATATCTGACGCCTGGGCACGTGCCACGATTCTGACATCCCGTCCGGGTGTGGCATATCTTACGATCACAAGTGCTGCGACCGACCGCCTTCTGGAAATCACCACAGCTGTGGCCGACCATGTGATGATACATGATGTCGTCACGGTCGATGATGTTCGCCGGATGCGACATGTCATGGCTCTGGATGTTCCGGCCAACCGCCCGGTCACTCTGGCGCCGGGGCAATGCATCTCATGTTGACGGGATTGCATGAAAAACTCCGTGAAGGTGAGAAGTTTCCCATGACATTGCGCTTTGAAAACGCAGGCGAGATTAGCATTGACGTCGCCATTCTTGGCATAGCTGCCGCCGGGCCGCAGGGGGAAACAGAATGATCCGGTGGTTGTTTTTGATCCTGGCGTTGACGGCCTCACCTGCTTTTGCGAATCATCCCGGTGAAGACCTTGACGAGGTGATGGCGGATAAAGAGCCATATTTTGAGGTGACAAACACCGGAAAGGTTCCAGAGATAGAACTTTTCAACCAAAATCAAGGTCGCTTTAATTTGAGCGACCTTGATGATCAGATACTTATTTTAAGTTTTGTGCCAAGGGATTGTGGTGCAGCCTGTGCAGAACAGCAAACCCTACTGGCGTCCTCTCAGGCGAGGCTGAATATTAGCCCGATGCGGGAAATGGTCACGTTCATTACCGTTCATTCCGAAGATTTTTCAGATACTCCTTCTTGGGATCTGGTGAACTGGCGGCCTGTTATGCCGTCTTCGGATATCAGTGCTGTAACTGTTGCCGATAAATTCGCCAAATTGAGCCAGCGTGACGGGTCTGCACCGATGATTCATATTATCGATCGGAATACCCGCCATGCCGGTATTTTTCACGGCACGAGTTTCAATCAGATGAATCTGATCCTTTACGTGAACGGATTGACAAACGCTGCCCACCCCCCAAAGCCGCCTGTTGAAAAGGGGTGGCTGGATCAGTTAACAGACTGGTTCTCAAAAGTAGGAAAAGAGCCCTGAACAAAGATAGGCTTAGCACTGTTTGGTTAGCTGACCTTCCTGTTCTCTGAATACTTGGTTCCTGATTTTACGGAATACAGATTAATGCCTGAACTTTCCAATATCGGCATAATAAGCGCGTTCGCCGCAGGCCTCATCTCGTTTCTCTCGCCATGCGTGCTGCCTCTGGTTCCCGGATATATCTCCTATATCGCGGGTGGTGCCTCTCTTTCGACCAGAACGGAGGCAATCCGAGTTGGTCGATTGTCATCTCTTGGTTTCAGCCTGTGTTTCGTTTTGGGCTTCACCACGGTTTTCGTCCTTCTGGGGGCCAGTGCAACAGCACTTGGTCAGTTCCTGCTCGGATACCGGTTCGAGATGAATCTGATTGGTGGCGGCATTGTCATTCTGTTCGGGCTGTTCATGCTGGGAACGCTCCGTCCGGCGTGGATGATGCGGGAAGCGCGCTTTCATCTTGATCTGCCTGGTGGGCGTGTGGTTTCGGCATATACTCTTGGACTTGCTTTTGCGTTCGGCTGGACGCCGTGTATCGGTCCTGTTCTCGGCGCCATTCTGACCGTCAGCGCCGCGTCGGCAACGGTCAGCGATGGTATTGCATTGCTGACCATATATTCCGTGGGGCTAGGTGTGCCGTTTCTCCTGGCGGCACTGTTCACCGAGAGCCTGTCTGCCAGATTGAAATCCATAGGGCGTTTCGGGCGGTTCCTTCGTGCCGCGGCGGCCTTGATCATGATTGTCATGGGCGTGGCCATGGTGACCGGTTATATGTCCGCCTTTGCGTTCTGGCTGCTGGAAACATTTCCTGTTCTGTCGTCTATCGGCTGATCCCGCCTGTCCGGAAGAATTCTGTTGACCTTCCTTTTGCTGGATAGCGTAGCCTTTAACCTCGATATGAAGGAGGTGCAGAATAATGTCTTCCGAAACCGACCCATTGGAGCATGTCATTTTACATGCTTTCAGATATGCCTGCTGGCAGGAAAGGCTTGATATTGCCGAATTCATGCTGGCAGCACTTGAAAAACTTGATCAGGAGCATACGGACTATGTCTCCGAGGATCGTCCGTTGATGGATGCGTACCGCGATTTGACGTCTAGCCTGTAACATCGCAAGAATTGATATCTTGCTTCTTTCACTTCCGGCATTGCCGACATCAAATGCTGTTGTCCTAAGTGCATGACAGTGCCTCCAGCACAGGACATTCCGGTACGTCTTCTCCCGAACATCGTGCAGCCGTCTCCGCCAAGATCTGTTCGATCCGTTTCAGGTCGGCGATTTTTACGCGCACGTCAGCAAGATGGCTTTCCGTACGCTGTTTGACCTCCGAGCAAGTTTGCAGCTCACCATCCATGAGATCAAGCAATCCCCGGATATCTTCAATCGAAAACCCCAGTTCGCGGGCGCGCAGAATGAACCGCAACCGGGAAACATGTGCTTCATCATACAGCCTGTAACCCGCTTTGCTGCGTGGCGGATCGGGCATCATGCCGGTCTTTTCATAATAGCGGATGGTTTCAGGGTGACAGCCCGTCACCTTCGTCAGTTCGGCACGTTTCAATAGCCTCCCGGAATTGTGATCGTCCATAAGGTCAAAACCCTCTTGAGCCTGTAGCAACTACAGACTGTAGCTTGGATCAGGAACGAGCTTGAGGCAAATCACATGAACGATATCAAACCGGACCCTTTATCGCCCGATGACGGGAAACAGGCAAAAAGAGGTCTGCTTGCGGCTGGCGGTGTGACCGGGGCCATTCTTGCATCGGCCTGCTGTGTCGCACCACTCCTGCTTCTGATGCTGGGTGTATCCGGGGCCTGGATCGGCAATCTGACGGCCCTTGAACCTTACAAACCCCTCTTCGCGACGGTGGCACTGATATTCATCGGGCTGGGGTTCTGGCAGGTCTATTTCAAGACAAAACCGGCGTGCGACGAAGGATCTTACTGCGCCCGCCCCGAATCCGCCCTGATCACCAAATCCGTCCTGTGGTTCTCAACCGTGCTGGTGGGGCTGGCCCTGACAATCAACTGGTGGGCATCGCTATTCTATTAGGAGAAATCGACATGAAACGAACAGACATTATCGTGGCTGGGGCATTTGCTCTGGGACTGGCTGCCATGCATCCGGGAGGTCTTCTTCCGACTGCGGCACAAGCAGCCAGTGCCACATCGCAGGCTGAACAAACAACCGTTTTCGACATCGAAAACATGACCTGTGCCCTGTGTCCGGTAACGGTTAAAACCGCAATGGAAGCTGTCACCGGCGTAGCGGCAGTCGAGATCAATTTCGATGCCAAAACCGCAACGGTCATCTTCGATCCATCCGTTGCCAGTGATGAAACCATTGGGACCGCTTCGACAAATGCCGGTTATCCGGCCAGGGCGCGGGATTAAACATTGCACCACAACACCATTTTCAAAACCGGGGTCACCGGAACAATTGTTACCGCGATCTGCTGTTTTACGCCCATCCTCGTTGTCACGTTCGGGGCCTTCGGCCTCTCGGCATGGCTGGGCTGGATCGACTATGTCCTCATACCCGGATTGATCCTGTTCATCGCCTTGGTGCTTTACGGCTATCGGCAACGCAACCGGGCACGCATCTGCTGCAGCACCGATACGCAACCGGTCCCACACAAACCAGCCTCCCGGAAAGGGGAACGACATGAATGATTGCTGCACGCCCCGCAAACAGGGTCAGGAATATGATCTTGCTGTCATCGGCGCGGGCTCGGCCGGTTTTTCGGCGGCGATTACGGCCGCTGAACAGGGCGCAAGGGTCGCACTTATCGGCAAGGGGATGATTGGCGGCACATGCGTCAATGTCGGGTGCGTGCCCTCTAAAACCATGATCCGGGCCGCAGAGGCCGTGCATGGTGCCGGGGCGGCAGCGCGGTTTCCCGGCCTTGCCGGCAACGCCCATGTTGCCAACTGGCGGTCGCTGATCAAAGCCAAGGATGAACTGGTTTCCGGTTTGCGTCAGAAGAAATATATCGATCTGCTGCCCGAATATGATGGCATCAATTATCTCGAAGGGGATGTTGTATTTAATGACAGCGGTCTTCTGCTTGACGGCAAAAAGCTTGTTGCAAGAAAGACAATCATTGCAACCGGCACATCCCCGTCATTTCCCGATATTCCGGGCATTGAGAATGTCCCTTGTCTGACCAGCACAACGGCACTTGAACTTGATCAGCAGCCACAATCACTTCTCGTGATTGGCGGCGGATATATCGGTTGTGAACTGGCTCAGATGTTTGCACGGCTCGGCAGCTCGGTTACGCTGGTGACACGGTCACGGCTTCTTCCCGAAGCAGAACCGGAAATTACTGCATCGCTCACTCAGGAGTTAAGGAATGAAGGGGTATCCGTTCGCACGGGCCTCACCTATGAGCGGGTTGAACGGAAGAATGATAAAACGGAACTGACCATTAACGTTGATGGCCAGGCTGAGGTTCTTTCTGCTGAACATATCCTGGTAACGACGGGCCGTAAGCCGAATACAAACGGATTAGGACTCGAAACGGCCGGAATTGAAGTAAATTCGAATGGCGGAATTGTTGTGGACGCTTATATGCGGACAACGCGTCCCGATGTATATGCCGCGGGCGATGTGACCGGACGCGACCAGTTCGTTTATATGGCAGCTTACGGAGCCAAACTTGCGGCACTAAATGCCTATAACCATGACGAACGGACATATGACAACACAACGATGCCTTGGATTGTCTTCACCGATCCACAAGTTGCAGGAGTAGGTCTCTCCGAGGTTCAGGCACAGAAACGGGGCTTTGTGGTCAAGACATCTGTCGTACCGCTTGATCAGGTGCCCAGATCACTTGCCGCCCGTGATACACGCGGTTTGATAAAACTCATTGCAGATGAAGCAACTGACCGCTTGCTGGGCGCTCAGATACTGGCACCCGAGGGCTGTGACAGCATTCAGACAATGGTCATCGCCTTACGTTTCGGCATGACTGCAAAAGAACTTGGTGACACGATCTTTCCGTATCTGACGACCGTCGAGGGACTGAAACTTGCCGCCCAGGGTTTTGGCAAGGATGTTGCCAAACTGTCTTGCTGTGCCGGGTGATGCCATGTGGCGATAATGAGGAATTTGCAATCGTGACACCGGACCTGTTCAATCTGACCGGTCTTGCTTTTGGGCTGGGTTTGCTGGGGTTTATCGAACCCTGCACGATTGGCGCACACATGCTGTTTCTGAACAGCCAGTGCGACCGTCCAATGCGTAGGCGGATCGGAGCCTTGTCAGCATTCATGCTCGCACGCCTGTTGGTCATGGGCGGTTTCGGTGGTGTGACCGTGATGTTGGGACAACGCATGATCGGAGTTCAGACCAACGTATGGCTGGTGTTCGGGGGGATCTATATGGTCATCGGGATTGTCTTCCTGTCCGGTGCAGGCAGACGGTTGCTTCAGCGTATCCGCATAGCACCGGATGGTTGGCGGGTTACGCGCAACCCGTGGGTTCAGGGCATTGCGTTCGGCCTGAACATTCCAGCCTGTGCCGCACCGATCTTGTTTGGCCTGATGGGAGCGGCAACTGCAACAGGTTCCGCCGCGATGGGGTTCGTCCTGATGACCGTCTTTGCTCTGTCGCTATCACTTCCATTGGTGCCGTTTTCTGTCGTGCCGCATCTATGCGAGCTCCTCTCCGCCCCGTAATGTTTTCGCAACAAGCAGGAGCACAGTGCTCCTTCCAAAAAACATTTAGGACAAAGGTTCAAAACTTCATGCAAAGCAAGGTCGTTGCAAGCGCCGTCCAGCACCAGCCTGTCTGATTGTCAGTGGCACATAATGTGATTTTGCTGCGGTGATTGCGATCTGGTGGCAGATAATCTGATCTCATTCGCAATTAATGTGATTTGAGCGATGGTGATAAAATCACACAATCTGAGCCAAGAAAGCATGATAAGTGCAAGTTTGGCTGCCGATGAGTGCAATCTACTACAGATAGCGCAATGGGCTTTGGAGTTTATGTATGCAGCCGGTCCTGATCCCTTGGCGCGTTCCGTCGAAGAAAGACTGATCATTGTGGCAAAATCTTCGCCAGAACTGATGTCGTATGTCGCCCGCGCCATGAAGGCACTTGAGGACGTCTTTGAGAACAGGTTAGATGATGAAGCTTGAACACTCGCAGCATTCTACGAGTTTCAGCACAGAGGTATGACGTTGTGGACCGGATTGTACTGCGTGTGCGCGACGGCCTATCTCTATTACGCAGTGCGCGCAAATCTTCGATATTGTTCGGAGCAGCAGATAGACCGCCTCCGGGAAGTGGTTAACAGCCAGTCCGCCGTTTCCAAATAAGGGACACACAGATGAAGGAAGGCACTACCAACATACGCCCAGGCCGAAGCCCGTCCAGCAACTTCTGGATGCTCTTTTTGTATGCCGTGATATTTGCCCTAACCGTTGTCAGTGGTGTTATGTATGTGCCTCAGGGAAGCTACTTCTCGGCCTCTTGCCTGCTGACGCTAGCAACTTTTACCCTCATGCTTGGCATATATTCGGCGACACGGATGGCCATAGCTGATGAACGCGCCTCAGAGCCAACTCGATTGCCCTTTAATCCCTGGCTCGGTCTTACAAAGCGTCAAGCGATCAAGATCCTGTTCGATGAGCCTAAGGATCAGAATGCTCGCAAGCGTCACTGAGAATTTCCAAATAAGGGACAAAGCATGACTGATCAGATCAGGCGGCATGCAGATAAATATGCTGAAGCTGCGATCCTTATCGAAGAACACGCTACGGAGAGTGATAAAAGGTTTGGGCTTTCTATCCCAATCACAAACTTGTCTGTTCTCGCTGTCGAGCTTTATCTGAAGTCGTGCACTGGAAGCTATGATCTGTTTGATGTCCAATCGGGACAAAAGCTTTCACAGGACACAATAACTGCGAGCGCAGAGGAGAGGGGAATATCGCCAACATACACTCGGCATTCCTCGGCGGAATATGGTCATGAATTGATAAAACTCTGGAATCTGATGCCGGAAGAGCGGTCTCAGGAAATTTTAGATTATCGGCCAAGGGTTGTTGAAGAATTAAAAGCTCTTGAAGGAGTTTTCCAGCAATCCCGCTACTTCTATGAAAAAGCAAACAGCAAAGTCATGCCATCGGGCCTTGCTTTCGACTTGGCACAAGATCTGTATAAGTTTTTTGCGAAGAATACTGCTTAAAACAGCAATTCCAAATAAGGGATGCAACGACACATTTTACCGAGGACCTAAATGTCAACGATTGTTGCGCTAGATGATGGGACAAAAGCACAGAGCAACCATAAGGGCGTTACCGAACAGTTCTTCGTGGGCTTCATTGCGATCAACGTCTATTTCTTTCTTCACTTCATTGATGATGAAAATTTCAAAAATGCAATTCGATCACACCATAAGAAAATCATCAAAAAGGTTGTGAAGCTAGCCTATAGCGAGGCAGGTCAGAAATGCGGTTGGATGACACCGGGTCTAGTTTTTTACGCATACGAGTTTTGGGAGGCCATCGTGCATGAACGATTTGGGAGCGCACCAGATATGGCCACGATACAAGCTTTTTCCATTCAAGCCATTCAACACTTAGCCGAGGCATTGGATCGGCAATTTGCAGCGGAGGGCTTGGCTGACACTATCGCTTTTTTAAAGCGATACTAGTTGCAGCCCAGAACCCTACAACGAATTCCAAATAAGGGAGGGAGTCAGATGGCCACTTACAAACAAATCCAGCAGCTCATTAAAGATCAGCATGGATATTTGGCTCAGCCTTGTTGGATTGCTGACGTAATGGCAGAACATGGGCTGACGAAGAGGGTTGCATCTAATCGGATCGATCCTAATAAGCGAGAAAAGCCATGTCCTTTAGAGAAGCGAAGAGCTGTCGAAGACGCACTTCGTCATTTCAACATGATCTGATTTCCTGAAAAGGGAGAACAGCCCTCCCAGATGCGTTCGAGTTTCATCCTGATCGAAGTAAGGTTCGAAGACGGTTCGTCAGTGAAGACGATCGTAGCTATCAGCAGCTCGCTGGCCTTGGTCTAAGTACCGCGGAAATGGGACGGTGCCTGCATTTTGCTCCCGCGAATGCGGCTAATACGCTTTGTAACATGGAAGTCGGTAAAATTCCGGTTAGCGGCCCGGCGAAGGTCCTTTACCGGGTTATGGCCATTCTGGCCAGCCTCAGTCCCGATCACGAAAAACTCGTGCGATCAAGGAAACTATCAATGGAGTGGGTGCCAAGGCCCCTGCCCGGCCCTGGTAACAGTAATCTGGATAATTAACCTGGCTGGCACCAGGTTTTCTTTCGTTGTTTCCAGGCGGCACTTCCTGGATACCAAGGTAGTGCAAACCCTTCTTTCAATAGAATAGCCCCTACGTATAGAGGATTGCACTTATCGGCGACCAAACTCGCACTTATCGCGTTGTTCCGGCTCAGATTAAGTGATTTTATCAGCCTGACCGTAATCACATTAAATGCCAATGGGGTCGAGTTAATTGCTACCAGATTGCAATCATCGTGATTAAATCACTTTAATTGCCACTGAAGATCATATTGGCAATCCGGCCTGTCGCATCATCTGCCCAAGCTCTTGTGTGCGTTCGGAATCCAGATGTCCTTTCAGGAATTTGCGCATTTCCGGAAGCCGGGTATCAAATTGTTCTGCCAGTGTCTTGGCGCTGTATCCCAGCCGCGCCAGTCGGGCATCCAGATCATCATAGCCGATCGCAATTGTTTCTTCGACAATCTCCCGGGTGACAGGCTTGGCGCCAAGCTTGTAGGCTTCGGTGAAAGCGCGTGTCAGATGTTCGGTAAACTGAAGCGGTGTTGACAGGCGTTCCACCATTAGATCCAGCGCATCGTCCGCAATAATGTCTCCCTGCCTGGTGTTTTTGGTCCGGCACTGCTTCAGCAGCCAGTCGAGATATTTGCGACTGTCATCGCCAAGCCCCTGAAACATGATCTTGGTTGTTCTATGCCCGATCTCTTCCATTGTCGCCTTATTCAGATCATTCCGCAGGCGGGGATGACCAACCAGAACGACAGATAGCAGCCCATCGCCTGCCTGGACAATTTCCATCAGACGCTTGAGGCCGGTCAACGTGTTGCCATGCAGGTCATGAGCTTCGTCGATGAACAAAACGACGGTTTTTCTCATTTTCCTGATGAGGTCCTGAAGCTTGCGCTCCCGCTTTTCGGGCTGTGTCGGCACTTTGACATCTGCATCGCCCGAGACATCGAGAAAGATGGCGGTCAGAAGGGCTGGCAAAACAACACGCGGTTTGTCGATCGACAGACTGCGCGCCACCAGAATATCCTTGCTTGCGGCCAATTCAGCCTGAAGCCGGTTTAACATCATGGTTTTTCCGACACCGACAGATCCTGTAATGGCAACCAGCCTCCCGGCCAGAATGGCCGCCCGCAGGTCGGCCATCATCTGGCGGTGCCATTCCGTTTCGAAAAAACCGGCCAGCGCCCAGTCCTTCTCGATGCCATAAAATGCCCTGACATCCGCTGTTAGCATGACAGCCTCCTGTTATGTTTTATGGTTCTTGCCGAACCGTGTTTTGATTGCCGTAGCAATTTCACGTTTGTTTATCGTGGTGGTGACAAGCTCTTCGATGAATTCAAGGTCTTCGGCACTCAACCGCGCCAGCGGTTTTTCCAACAAATCCGCAATACCGCGACGCGCATCGAGGGTGCTGGCATAACTGAACTGGTGCCACGGGTCCGGATCTTCAAACTTTGCTTCAGCGAGGGGGATAAGCGTTGCGCTGGAAAGTACCTGTTCCGGCCCGGCCAAGGCCGAGCGCGGGATCGATATTCTGGCTGCCAGATTGGCAACCTTGTCAGCACGCTTCTCGCGAGGAGATTTGGACTGTTTGCGATAGCGGTGCAAAGGTATCGGTCCGCCGACCGGGCGATACGGCCCATAACGTTTGCTGCCAAACTCGACAAACAGTTCCTGATCGAACACCCCCCACCACACAAGAACTGCTTCACCGGCGAGATCGGGGTCTACCTCGTAATAGGCTCCCTTGAGGTTGATTCGGGCATCCGCCGCAACCGTTCGGCGTTCCGGTTCCCGGGCAAAGGCGCAATACCGTTCCCAGGAACACATTTCGCGGAGACCTTGCTCGGGCAAGTTTGCACACCAGTCTTCCGCCCGGCCATGGGCTTCATGGCGATGTGGTTTGTCATTGTAGCGGTTGATAAAGTTCAGCAACCAGCTATTGGCCTCGGCCTCTGTTTTGGGACGATGAAAGTGATACAGAGTTTCATGGGCCTCCTTGACGGTCAGGAACGGACGTTCAACCTTGCCCTTGGATCGCGCTGTAACCCGGCGACCATCAGAGCCGCGTGGCATGTGCGTGCGCCAATCAACACCAAGATGCCCCATGACGGTCTGGAACACGATGCTTTTGGCAACCGGTCCATTGTCGAGATACAATCCTACTGGTCTGCCCTGAAGTATGGTGCCTTCTTTGGGTGCCATGGCGTTGAACAGGAACCGCAAGGCAGATTCCGCATCTTCGCCATACACACAGCGATATTCCTGATATGCAACACCGCTACGATCATCCACCACGCTATAAAGCATCAGGGTTGGTGCACCGCGTCCGGGCTCGATCCATTCCGGTTGATCAAGTTCCTTCAAATCGGACGGGCTCATGTCGAAATGCCAGAGTTCATTGGAATATCTGGCCTGAAACCGAACCGCGGCCGGGCCGCGTATCATGCGAGGATGATCATAGCCCCAAGTTCGAAGCCACCGGTTCAAAGTGGATGCGGCCAACACATTCTTTGGAGCTTGAACAAATCCTTCAGGGGTTTCAACGCCGTGATCCTCAAGCAACCGGATCGCTTCATTCGTGGATAGTTTATGACCCTTACCGTTCTCTGTTCTGATTTTCAGGGCGGCGACAATTTCGCAATAACGTTCCATCTCAGCCTGAGATATTGCGCGCGGCACGCCGCGATCAGAACGTTGCAAGCCTTTCGGGCGTTGCAAGTCTCGCAACTGGCGATAGACCGACGATATACTGAGGCCATATAATTCTGCAGTCCGTGCAACAGCGCTGGCCCGGCCAGGGTCTCGCGCGGGCAGAGAAGACAATCTGGTTCGAAGCGCTAGAAGTGCCTCGGCCGGTATGCGTGCGGCCCTACCTTTCATTGTCGGCCTCGCCATCAATGCTATCGGCAAATTCCGCGACATAGGTATAGACGGTTGCCCGCGACACACCCATCAGATCGCAGATCTCTTTAATACTGTGCTGTCTTGATCGATACAGGTCCACGACGTGTCGACGCTTGTCTTTGGTCAGTGCCTTACGGCGGCCGCCTTTCCGGCCGCGCG
>TARA_R110002033_G_scaffold39785_2_pt1 | contig 28185 bp, 31 predicted proteins | sample TARA_R110002033 | Tara Oceans TARA_R110002033 (sample SAMEA4397051) | marine metagenome | biome: Polar Biome; feature: [SRF] surface water layer (ENVO:00010504); material: water (ENVO:00002006), including particulate matter (ENVO:01000060) such as... | depth 5 m
GCTAATGCTTCTGCAGATAAAATATATGAATTAGGTGCTGCTATCGTAAAAGCGAAGTATGGTAACCTATTTCAAATGTATGAGAAGATCGTTGATCAAGATCCATACAAAACTCCAATGATGATTTACCCAGCGGTACATTATACTATGGGTGGTGTTTGGGTAGATTATAACTTAATGACTACTGTAGAAGGTCTTTACTGTATAGGTGAAGCAAACTTCTCTGATCACGGTGCAAACAGACTTGGAGCTTCTGCCTTAATGCAAGGTTTGGCTGATGGTTACTTTGTATTGCCATACACAATTGGCGATTACCTATCTCACGAAATTCGTACAGGTAAGATAGCAACCGATACTCCAGAATTTGAGGCTGCTGAAAAGGAAGTAACTGATAAAATTAATTTCTTTGTGAATAACAAAGGATCTCATTCCGTAGATTATTACCATAAAAAATTAGGTAATATTATGTGGGAGAAATGTGGAATGTCTCGTAACGCTGAAGGCTTAAAAGAAGCAATGGCAGAAATTAAGGCTTTACGTGAAGATTTCTACAAAAACGTTAGTGTACCTGGTACTGCAACTGAACTTAATGCTGAATTAGAGAAAGCTGGTCGTGTAGCAGATTTCTTAGAATTAGGAGAATTATTCGCTAAAGATGCTTTGGCAAGAGAAGAATCTTGTGGAGGTCACTTTAGAGAAGAATCTGTAGAATTAGGTGGTGAGCAAGAAGGTGAAGCTAAACGTAATGATGTTGATTTCGCATTCGTTTCTGCATGGGAATATAAAGGAGAACCTGGTGATGCCGTTTTACATAAAGAAGAGCTAGAGTTCAACGAAATCGAATTAAAACAAAGAAGTTATAAATAAATAGTATTGAGCTATTACAAATGATTGACTTCATTACATAATACTCACTACTCAATACTTAAAATATGAATCTGACATTAAAAATTTGGAGACAATCAAATGCCCAAGCTAAGGGTAAAATGGTCGATTATAAAGTGACAGAGATTTCTGAACATATGTCGTTCTTAGAAATGATGGATGTTCTTAACGAACAACTAATTAACAAGGGTGAAGAACCAGTAGCTTTTGACCACGATTGTAGAGAAGGTATCTGCGGTATGTGTTCAATGTTCATAAATGGTGAGGCACACGGACCGGATAGAGGTGTAACAACATGTCAATTGCACATGCGTATGTTCAAAGATGGGGACACAATTACCATTGAACCATTTAGAGCTAAGGCATTTCCTGTAATAAAAGATTTAGTTGTTGATAGAAGTTCTTTTGACCGTATTCAACATGCTGGTGGGTATATATCTGTAAACACTTCCGGTAATACTCAAGATGCCAATTCTATTCCTATTTCTAAGCATGCTGCCGATGAGGCTATGGATGCCGCAACTTGTATTGGTTGTGGAGCTTGTGTTGCAAGTTGTAAAAATGCATCCGCTATGTTATTTGTAGGTGCAAAAGTATCTCAATATGCTTTATTACCACAAGGTCGTATAGAGGCTGTTGATCGTGTTCAAAACATGGTTGCACAAATGGATTTGGAAGGTTTTGGTAACTGTACCAATACTGGTGCTTGCGAAGTGGAATGTCCGAAAGGAATTTCTTTAGAAAACATAGCAAGAATGAACCGAGAATTTTTAAGCGCTAACGTTAAAGGTTAAGCTTACTATCATAAAGTTTTTAAAATCCCGACCGTAAAGGTTCGGGATTTTTTATTTTTATAATATGCCAGAAGACTATTCAAAAGAACGAATTATTGTTCCTAGATTCAATGAGGAATCTGGTTTCTATACCACTCCACAACGCTCAAAAATAATGAGTAAAATAAAGGGCAAGAACACCAAACCAGAACTTGCTTTTAGAAAAGCGCTATATGCAGAAGGATATCGTTACCGTATTGATTATAAAAAATTAATAGGTAAACCAGATATCGCTTTACCAAAATACAAAACTGTCATATTTATTGATGGAGAATATTGGCATGGTAAAAATTGGGAAGAACGAAAACCCAAAGTTAAAACCAATAGAGAATTTTGGATTGCAAAGATTGAGCGAAATATTCAACGAGATGTTGAAGTAAATAAGGAACTAATTCGTTTGGGTTACACAGTAATTAGATTCTGGGAAACAGAAGTGAAAAAAAATCTTGAAGAATGTATTACTAAAACAATTGAACACTTAAACAGCGTGCAAACGAGCACAAAATGAGATTTATAAAGTTCATTTAATAAATGTTTAACCGTTGCCAACTCCTATTTAATATAGCCTTAACGACTTTAGCCCTAACTGATTTGTAACTTAGTATCAAACAAATTAATAATCGTTTAAAACTATATAATATGAAGAGGATAGCAATTTTAGCTACAAATGGATTTGAAGAAAGTGAATTAAAATCTCCAAAAGAAGCCATGGAAAAAGAAGGCTTTAATGTAGAAATAGTAAGTTTAGAAAAAGGAGAGATAAAAGGTTGGACAGATGGAAATTGGTCTAACAGCTATAAAGTAGATAAAACATTAAGTGAAGTAAAGGCAGAAGACTATAATGCACTTGTTTTACCAGGCGGAGTAATTAATCCTGATTTACTAAGGAGAGAAGAAACTGTATTGAATTTTGTACGCGATTTCTTTAAATTAAAGAAACCTGTAGCGGCTATTTGCCATGCACCATGGACATTAATTAGTGCAGGAGTAGTAGAAGGAAGAAAAATGACATCATTTAATTCTATTAAAGATGATTTAGTGAATGCAGGAGCTAATTGGGTAGACCAAGAGGTTGTTGTAGATGAAGGATTTGTAACAAGTAGAAATCCTGATGATTTACCTGCTTTTAATTCCAAATTAATTGAGGAAATAAAAGAAGGAAAACATGAAATGCAACACGCATAATTCATTTTAATAGAATTGAAAAGCCCAACCGATTGGTTGGGCTTTTTTTATGAGCATTCTCAAAATTCATACATTTACTGCTATGGATTATAGACTACTTATAAAGGCATCTAAACTACCCGAAGTTAAAACAACGATTTTCACAACAGTAGGTAATCTTGCTAGAGCGCATAATGCTATTGATCTTTCACAGGGGTTTCCGAATTTTGAAGCCGATGATAAATTAAAATCATTGGTTACAGATGCTTTGAATAATGGTCATAATCAGTATGCACCAATGCCAGGATATTTTGGTCTTAGGGAGGCTATTTCAGAAAAAATAGAAACACATCATAATCGCACATATGACCCCGAGAATGAAATAACTGTTACAGTAGGTGCAACTGAAGCTATTTTTACGGCTATTACAGCGTTTATTAATAAGGGAGACGAAGTAATTGTCATAAAACCCGCTTACGATTGTTACGAGCCAGCAATAATCTTAAATGGTGGTATTCCAGTTTATGTTCAGTTAGATGCTCCAGATTATAAAATTGATTGGTCTGTGTTTCAACAAAAAATTACGGATAAGACCAAAATGGTCATTTTAAACACACCTCACAATCCTAGTGGCACCATTTTATCTAAATGGGATATGGAGCAGTTAGAAGCTCTTTTAAAACCAACCAACATCCTTTTATTAAGCGACGAAGTTTACGAGCATATAATTTTTGATAAACAAACTCACGAAAGCGCATCTCGGTTTAATGATTTAGCACAGAGAAGTTTCATCTGTGCCTCTTTCGGAAAAACATTTCATGTAACGGGATGGAAAGTTGGCTATTGCGTAGCACCGGCAGAATTTATGAAAGAGTTTAGAAAGGTGCATCAATTTGCGGTGTTCTGTGTAGACCACCCTGTGCAACGAGCATTAGCTGAGTATTTGAAAAATCCATCGCATTATTTAGATTTGAACAATTTTTACCAGCAAAAGCGAGATTTCTTTCTAGAAGGAATAAAATCGTCCAAATTTAAATTCAAACCATCAAATGGCACCTATTTCCAGTTATTGGATTATTCTACTATTTCAATGGAACAGGATGAAATTATAGGCAAACGATTAATCACCGAAAACGGCATAGCATCTATACCGATCTCCTCTTTTAATGTCAATAATAGAAATGACCATATGCTAAGATTCTGCTTTGCAAAAAAGCAAGAAACATTAGAACAAGCAGTTCAAATTCTCTGTAAATTATGATTATTAAAATTTAAAAAGCAGCATTTACCTTTGTCATAAATTCCCCTGCTTTACTAGGTTCTAGCCAACGGGTTACCACTACCAAATCGTGCTCTTTATCTATCACAATAAAATTACCGCCAAAACCGGCAGCGTAATATATATTTTCAGATAATCCCTCCCAATGCCTATCTCCTTTTTGGTTCAACCACCACATATATCCGTAGTTAGCATTGGGTGTTGAGGGCGTAGTTGCTTTCTTAATCCATTTTTCTGAAATCAATTGTTCATTCTTCCACTTTCCATTATTTAAAAACAACAGCCCAAAGCGCGCCATATCTTCTGCACTAATAAACATACCGGCACCAGAATGACCACCACCAGTAACCGATTTCATCTGAAGTCCGTCAATTTCCGTCCAAGCATTATCATATCCAAACCAGCGCCATGTTGTAGAGGCACCAATTTTATCCATAACTTTCTCTTTCAAAACCAAAGGCATTGGTTTGCGCCAAACATGTGTAAGTGAATATGCTAACACATTTACACGAACATCATTATATTCCATCACTGTACCAGGTTGTTTTGGCTGTGCCATTTTCCAATCATCAATATCGCCTTCACTTGGCGGTCTGTCTGCCCAGTCTTTACCACCCCAAAGTTCACCTGACCAAGCTGAGTTTTGTTGTAGTAAATGTTCCCAAGTAATCTTAGAATTATGTGCACCATCAAAAGTGCCGTCCCAGATATAATCGTTAACTAAATCTTTTGTGTCAGCTATTTTTCCTTCATCTTCGGCAAGTCCGGCCATAGTACTTAAAAAACTTTTGGTTACACTAAAGGTCATGTCAACTCTTTTAGTATCTCCCCATTGTGCAACTATATAGCCATTTTTAATAATCATACCAGCAGGTCCACCACGCTTTTTAGTACGACCTAGTATTTGATGAAATGGTTCGCGCTCAAAACCTTTTGCTATTGCAATACGCAAGTCTCTAGAACCTGAATATTCGTTCGCCTCAGCAAAGGCAACCGCCTCTTGTAACGGAGCATCTTTAATTTTAAAGGTTTTAGGAGATTTTTGTTCCCAATCTGCATTTGCTTTAGGAAAATAATATTCTTGGGCACTTAGATTTAAGAAACCGCAAAGCGCGAAGAAAACGAGGTAATTAAATTTCATATGAGTTAGTTTGATATTACAAGGTACTTAAATTGAAACGCATTAGCCAATCTGTTTGTTCATCTGAACCTATAAAATAGGGATGGGTATCAAATTTTTCAAATCCATGACGCTCATAGAACTTTACAGCTTTTTTATTCTCTTGCCACACTCCTAGCCAAAGCATTTTCTTGTTTTTTTCAGAAGCCAATTTTTTTATGTGATCGAGAAGTTTCTCCCCTATACCTAATCCTTGAAATTGTGATAATACATAAATACGCTCAAGCTCTATACTATCATCTCTTTTAATATCTGATTGAGCTTCTACTACATTAACCTTAAAATACGCTACTATTTCATTATCATGATATGCGAAAAAGAAATCACTATTAGGGTTTAACAATTCTTCCTTAATACTTTCTAATGCAAAAGCTTTTTCAATATAATTTTTAAAATCAATAGGATTGTTATCTTTTGCAAAGGCAATAGAGAAAGTTTCTTCAGAAATTTGTCTTAGTAGCTGCAGATCCTCTAATGAACATAGGGTATATGTAAGTTCCATACCACTAAAATAAAAAAAGGAGCAAATTACTTTGCTCCTAGTCGGGGGAAATGTTATAAAAAGGTTGATTTGGTAATTTATTATACTGTGTATTGTCAATTATGTACAATACAAGTGTTCATGGGCATTTTTCAATTGCGAACTTATTACTGTTTTTCTGCGAATATTTTACCTTCTGTTCTAATCAGCAGTACTCCTTCATCGGTTTTCTGCATTTCTACAAAATCATCTGGAAAATCTGTACCAGGGTAACTTACGGTATAAATAGAACCATTTACACTCCAGTTGAAATCTGTTAGGTATACAACTTGACCATTCTTATATCCATGAAACCTTCCTAAATAGACATCGTTAAATATCCATTCTTCATTATCAACTACCATCTTATTTGTATTGGTAGCGGTTTTTACCGTATGTTGCCAAATACCAATAATAGGATCATTATTTTCTTCAATTTTTGAACATGAGGTAGCTACTACCAACAAGACAAGACAACTTAATAAATACTTCATTTTAGGTTAAGTTTCAAAAAGCGATTTGGGATTCACTCTTTATTACATTTCAAATATATGTAGTCTTTTTCTTACAAAATAATATTTGTGGTAAAATGTATTAAAACTGTGGTGAACCTTATAAAGTTAGTTCATCAACAGAAAAGATAAATTCTTTTCACACAGAATAATAGAATGAATACCGTTTAGAATTATAGCTGCTAAGGTGAAAAATGAGCAAAAAAAAAGAGCGACTTAAATAAGTCGCTCTTTTAAAATTGTACAAAGTAATTTATAACATAAATAACTTTTTAGTTAATCTTAAGAATCCACTAAAAAAGTCATTTCTATAAACTTGAATTTTGTTTTCGTTAGCGGTGTGGTTAATTTGAGAATTCATGATGGTTAAGTAATTAATAGGTTATGGGGTTTAATTGAGTTTTAAAGATACATTGGTTATCCTCACTTTTGACAATAATTGTTGTGTAGTGATTATAACATGTTGTGAAAAAATTGAAAAGCACAATTTACCGATGATTTACCTAAACATTCATCTCTAAAATATCCCCTTTAACAATTAAATTACCTTCTGTAGCAGCTTTAATTTCTTCTACGGTTACACCAGGAGCTCTTTCTAATAATAAGAATCCATCTTCCGTTACTTCTAACACTGCTAAATTTGTTACGATCTTTTTAACGCAACCAACACCTGTTAAAGGCAAACTACATCTTTTTAAAAGTTTAGACTCACCTGCTCTATTTGTATGCATCATAGCTACAATAATATTCTCTGCAGACGCAACCAAATCCATTGCACCACCCATACCTTTTACCATTTTACCGGGAATCTTCCAATTGGCTATGTCACCATTCTCTGAAACTTCCATAGCACCCAAAATAGTAAGGTCTACGTGCTTTCCTCTGATCATGGCAAAACTAGTAGCAGAATCAAAATAAGATGCACCAGGTAAAGCAGTAATGGTTTGCTTTCCTGCATTAATCAAATCTGCATCTTCCTCTCCTTCTATAGGAAAAGGACCCATACCCAAAATTCCATTTTCACTTTGAAATTCTACACTTATATCATCCCGAACATAATTTGCAACCAAAGTTGGTATACCTATACCAAGGTTTACATAATAGCCGTCTTCCACTTCTTGTGCAATTCTTTTTGCAATTCCGTTTTTATCTAACATGAGCTTATTTTTGACGTACAGTTCTTTGTTCTATTCTTTTTTCGTAATCTTTTCCTTGAAAAATGCGTTGCACAAAAATTCCGGGAATATGTATTTGGTTAGGATCTAATTCCCCTTCAGGAACTAACTCTTCAACCTCAGCCACAGTAATAGTCGCTGCACCACACATACAAGGATTAAAGTTTCTTGCAGTACCCTTGAAAATCAAATTACCGGCAGCATCGCCCTTCCACGCCTTTACAAATGCAAAATCTGCCTTAAAAGCCTCTTCTAAAATGTACATTTTTCCATCAAACTCACGAACTTCTTTTCCTTCGGCAACTTCGGTACCGTAACCTGCAGGAGTAAAAAATGCAGGAAAACCAGCCTGTGCCGCTCTACATTTCTCTGCCAAAGTACCTTGTGGAGTTAATTCTACTTCCAATTCCCCACTAAGCATTTGGCGTTCAAACTCATCATTCTCCCCTACATATGAGGACACCATTTTTTTAATTTGATGTTGATGCAACAATAATCCCAAGCCAAAATCATCTACTCCAGCATTATTAGAAATGCAAGTAATATCCTTTACACCTAATCTTACTAACTCGCTAATAGCATTTTCAGGAATACCACAAAGACCGAAACCACCTAACATAAAGGTCATTCCATCTTGTACTCCTGCTAATGCATCGGTTACATTCGTTACTGTTTTACGTATCATTTTATTCTTAATTATCTTGTTACTAAAATACCGATTATAAACGGGATAAAATAAAAAAAGGTCTTAGCGAATGCTAAGACCTTTTTAAATATGCTTTGGTGTTCTATTAAAAATCTAAATCTTCTAAGTCGTCTTCAATATCATTGTCTTTCTTAATACCTTCAGAAAACTTATCGCAATCAATCTCGATCGACATATTACTTGGTTTCTCAAAATCTTCTTTAGAAATACCTAATTCTTCATCAGCATAATTTTTTGTCATATAAAGACCCCAAATAGGTAGAGCCATTGATGCTCCTTGTCCATAAGTAATGCTTTTAAAGTGAACGGCTCTTTCCTCTCCACCTACCCAAACACCGGTAACTAAATTTGGAACCATACCCATAAACCAACCATCACTATTATTTTGGGTTGTACCTGTTTTACCAGCAATAGGGTTAGTTAATTCATAAGGGTAACCTGTAATAATTTCATCATATTCAGGTCTCCATTTATTAGCATTTGTCGTTCGTAAGCGTGTACCAGAACCACCTTGAGTTACGCCTTTCATTAAATCTAAAATAGCGTACGATACGTCTTTGCTCAATACATCTTTAGTTTCCGGCACATATTCATACAATACCGTTCCATCTTTATTTTCAATACGTGTAACCATAACTGGTTTTACATAAACCCCTTGATTGGCAAAAGCACCATATGCACCTACCATTTCATAGACATTTACATCCAAAGCTCCTAACGCAATAGAAGGCACTTCTAAAATATCTCCAGATAACCCTAAGTTACGAACCATGCTTACCACAGATTTTGGACCAACCTCATCTATTAATTGAGCAGTAACTGTATTCACAGAATTTGCTAAAGCTCTTTTTAAGGTATAACTAGTTCCTGAATACTTCATATCGGAGTTTCTTGGGCACCAAGGCTCAACGTTACCATGCTTACCAGCCTCTATACAATATTGCGTATCTGGGCGAGTCTCACAAGGCGACAGTCGCAATTGATCAATTGCTGCCGCGTATACAAATGGTTTAAACGTAGAACCCGCCTGTCTTGCTCCTTGAATTACATTATCATATTGAAAATGCTTGTAATTAATACCACCGACCCACGCTTTAACATGACCTGTTTGTGGTTCCATTGACATCATTGCCGTTCTTAAAAAAGCTTTGTAATAACGAATAGAATCTCTAGGTGTAAGAATAGTATCTTTTTCTTTAGTAGGACTTTTCCAATCAAAAACCGTCATTTCGGTCTTCTTATCAAAAGACTCACGAATTTCCTTTTCAGATTTACCAGCACTTTCCATGATTTTCCATCTAGGCGAAGATTTCATGGCACGTTCCATTATACCTCTAGTTTCTTCAGGTGTAATATCTAAGAAAGGTGCTGTCTTATTTCTATCTGGGGTATTCTGATGAAAAAACTCAGCTTGTAATTTTGTCATATGTTCATTGACAGCTTCTTCTGCATTAGCTTGCATTTTAGAATCAATGGTCGTGTAAATTTTGAGTCCGTCTAAGTAAAGATTATATCTGTCAGATTCGTCTCCAATAGCTGGTTTCGGATTCTTGTTTATCCAGTCTTTCATAAAACGCTGTAGGTACATTCTAAAATAAGTAGCCAAACCAACACTATGCGTTTCTGGATTGTAATTAATATCCATTTTCATAGCCTGTAGCGAATCTTTTTCTACTTCTGTAATGAAGTCATATTTTGCCATTTGAGCCAAAACAACATCTCTACGATTCTTTACCATTTCTTCTCTACGAAGTGGATTGAAAAGTGATGAGTTTTTAAACATACCCACTAACATTGCCGACTCTTCTGTCTTCAGATCTTTTGGTTCTTTACCAAAATAAATACGAGCTGCCGAACGAATACCATCAGCATTATTACCAAAATCGTATATATTAAAATACATACTTATAATCTCTTCTTTGGTATAACTACGTTCTAATCTAATTGCTAAAACCCATTCTTTTATTTTCTGTTTTATAGCATCGAACTTACTTCTAGAACGAACACCAACAAATAGTTGACGTGCCAATTGCTGAGATATTGTACTTGCGCCACCTTTGCTCCCTAAATATGCAAATGCCCTAAATGTACCTCTTGCATCAATACCGGAATGATCTTTAAAACGTGCATCTTCAGTTGCAATCAATGCATTTACCAAATTCTCTGGTAAATCATCAAACTTTACATCTGTACGGTTATCGTCTAAATAAAATTTACCAAGCAAATTACCATCAGAAGATATAATTTGAGAGGCTAGGTTCGTCTGCGGATTTTCTAAATATTCATAAGGTGGAAGTTCACCGAACAGACCCCAAGAGGCAGACAAGAATATTAATGCGACTAAGGCAATACCTGACGCAAATAAAATCCAAAACCACATAATGAATTTGGAGAAATTATTGGTTGTTTTTTTCTTTACCGCTTTTGCCATTTTTAAGGGGTGCTTTTTGTTACTTCTATACCTACATCGGTAATACCTTCTAGTCCAATTACACCAGAAACATTACCATTTTTACGCATCGCCTGTGATACCTCAATAGTATATACGCCAGAAGATGAAAAAACGATGTTTTCTTTATACCACAATTTATTTTCTTTGATACTTCCACTACCTTTTCCTAACCAAGTACCGTCTGGTAGTGACATAGCATACTCTAAAGTATCTTTAGTCACTTCACCTTCTGGCGTAGTTATAGAAGCTATAATAAATAAGTTACTATAGGGAAAGGTATTGTCGTTTCTAACATTAATAAATATATCATGCCCAGAAACGGTATCCATTTCGGAAAGGGAAAATTCTAGTACATTATCTTTATTCCAAACACCATCTTCTAAGCTTTGATATTCAGATTTTATAATATTACTATCACAAGATGCAAAAAGCACTAAGGCTAAAAAGCAACAAGATAAGCTACGCATTTTTCTGATTTTTGTTACGGTTTTTGTTCTTGTTCTTATTTCGGTTTCTATTCCGATTCTTGTTTTTGTTCCTATTGACGCTACCCTTAGGTTTATCAAAACGTGTTAAGCTATCTTGACCAACAACATTTTCAAAAACTACTTTTTCTTCAACGACAATTTCCATTGCGTACATTTCTAAACTAGCTACCTTTTCTTTCTTCTTGTTTTTCTCTAAGATCTCATTTACTTGATCTTTAGAAAGAACGTGCCAATTACCCGGATCCTCTTTATATGAAAACCAAAGCATCTCTTTAAAAATATCGGTCTTTTGACAAAAAGCGAGTCCTTTATCGGTAAATAACTTAGTATCTTGAGAAGGGAAATCTTTTAGAGCATCTAAATAAACATCTAGCTCATAATTAAGACAACATTTTAATTTTCCACATTGACCAGCAAGTTTTTGCGGATTCAATGATAACTGCTGATAACGAGCTGCAGACGTACTTACAGACCTAAAATCTGTTAGCCATGTAGAACAACATAATTCTCTACCACAAGACCCTATACCACCAAGTCTTTGAGCTTCTTGACGATACCCAATTTGACGCATTTCTATACGAATACCGAATGCTTTAGCCATGTCTTTTATAAGCTGACGAAAATCTACACGTTCATCTGCCGTATAATAAAACGTAGCTTTAGAGCCATCTCCTTGAAATTCAACATCAGAAATCTTCATTTGAAGCTTTAAGATAATAGCAATTTCACGCGCTCTTTTCTTTATTTCTTCTTCTCGATCACGACATTTCTGCCAAATATCTATGTCTTTCTGACTAGCTTTTCTGTAGACTTTTGGAGCATCTTCAACAGTGAAAGATTCTTTCTTTCGCTTCATTTGCACACGTACAAGTTCACCTGTTAAGGTAACCATACCAATATCATGACCTGATTGTGCTTGTGTGGCAACTATATCGCCAATGGAAAGTGAAAGATTCTCTGTGTTTTGAAAAAATTCTTTTCTACTATTTTTAAATCGTACTTCAACAAAATCGAATGGTCGTTCCCCATTAGGGAGCGACATATTTGAAAGCCAGTCAAAGACTGTCAATTTATTGCAACCATCTGTACCGCAAGTACCGTTGTTCTTGCATCCCTTTGGTTGTCCATCCTTACCGGTAGAACAACTACTACAACCCATATTATATATATTGACTTGGTCGAATCTTTTAAAATTCACCAAAAAAGGTTCATAAAAAACTTATAGGTAAAGATACAGTTTTTTTAATGTGAAATAAAAGCTAAGTTAACGGCAACTATTTTAAATAGTGACTTTACCCTTAATTTGGGATAGTTGAAAAAACAAGATTCAACAACCTTAAATCTCTTATTTTTAAAAATTAAAACCAGGTATTATAACCCTATTCAACTTCAAATTCTAGCCTCTATTTTTTAAACTTCAACACCTCTGAACGACCCTTTTTAAATATCTTATTACTAACAACTTTACCTTTTCTCAAGGCTTTCTGTTCCTCAAAAGGTAGTTCATGAACCTCTTTACATTTATCTGAACAACAGTTGTTCATTTTTTCAGCACAAGATTTACATTGAATAAATAGTAAATGGCAAGCTTCGTTAGCACAATTTACATGCTCGTCGCAAGGTTCGCCACATTGATGACAGTTAGCAATAACATCGTCGCTAATTCGCTCACCTCTACGATGATCAAAAACAAAATTCTTTCCCTTGAATTTATTTTCAAGATTGTTATTTTCGACCTGTCGTGTATACTCAATGATTCCGCCTTCTAACTGGTACACTTGCTCAAAGCCTTTATGCTTATAATAGGCACTAGCTTTTTCACAACGAATTCCACCAGTACAATACATGACCAATTTTTTATCCTTTTTATGATCGGCTAAATCTCGCTCAATAATATCCAATGAATCTCTAAACGTATCTACATCTGGTGTTATCGCATTTTTGAAATGACCAATTTCACTTTCGTAATGATTACGCATATCTACGAGAACCGTATCTGGGTCTTCAATGAGTTCATTAAATTGTTCTGCACCCACATGAATACCTTTATTGGTGACATCAAAAGAATTATCTTCTAATCCGTCGGCTACAATCTTATTACGCACTTTCACTTTCAATTTTAAAAAGGAAAGATTGTCTTGCTCAATGGCAATATTTAGACGCACATTCTCTAAAAAAGAAATACTATCTAAATGTTCTTTAAAAACATTGAAATTTTCAGCTGGTACAGAAAGTTGGGCATTTATACCCTCATGAGCAACATAAATTCGCCCAAGAACATCCATCTCGTTCCAGTTAATAAAAAGGTGATTTCTAAAAATGTTGGTATTACCAATGTGTGCATAAGTATAGAAAGAGATAGTAAGGCGTTCCTTACCCGCTTCTTCGATTAAAGCTGCTCTTTCTATTGCACTTAACGTATTGTACAGTTGCATGCTATACTAATAATTTAAGTCTGCCAATGGACAGAAGGTTTATAGAAAAAATTCGAATGACAAAAATAACTATAATATTGAAAAAAGCACCTATTTTATTAAGGTTAACCACTTTAAAGCATAAAAAAAGAGCCTTGTTTGTAACAAGACTCTTTATCGACTATTCCATTTTTTCTTTTTCATAGCATTCTTAAAAGAATATAAAAAGGATATTGCCACCTATAATCGCATTCACTAAAACAGCGATTTATAGCCAATGAAGTAACTTCTATTTTCTAAAAGATAGTTATTGACTAAAATGGTTGCGTAATCGGTTCAATATTATTCAAATCAAAAAAGATTTGGTAATTTAGCTTTCCAAAAAAAATAGAAAATGAGTTCTGAAAAAGAAGCAAAATTAAAAGCATTAAAGTTGACCCTTGACAAGATGGATAAGACCTACGGTAAGGGCGCCGTAATGAAAATGGGTGATAGTGTTGTTGCAGATGTTGAAGTGATTCCTTCTGGCTCATTAGGTTTGGATATTGCATTAGGCGTGGGCGGTTACCCAAGAGGTAGGGTAATTGAAATATACGGTCCAGAATCTTCAGGTAAAACAACATTGACCCTACATGCAATTGCAGAAGCACAGAAAAATGGCGGTATTGCTGCATTTATAGATGCAGAGCATGCTTTTGACCGTTTTTATGCTCAAAAATTAGGTGTAGACATAGACAACTTAATTATTTCTCAACCAGATAATGGTGAGCAAGGTTTAGAGATAGCTGATAACCTAATTCGCTCAGGAGCTATAGATATTGTAGTAATAGATTCAGTTGCAGCATTGACTCCTAAAAGTGAAATAGAAGGAGAAATGGGAGATTCTAAAATGGGTCTTCATGCACGTTTAATGTCACAAGCATTAAGAAAACTAACGGGGTCTATCAGTAAAACCAATTGTACCGTTATTTTTATTAACCAATTACGTGAAAAAATTGGTGTAATGTTCGGTAACCCGGAAACTACTACTGGTGGTAATGCCCTTAAGTTTTACGCATCTGTTCGTTTAGATATTAGAAGATCTACACAAATAAAAGATACAGACGGTAATGTTCAAGGTAACAAGACCAGAGTTAAGGTTGTAAAGAACAAAGTAGCACCACCTTTCCGTACAACTGAGTTCGATATTATGTATGGTGAAGGAATTTCTAAAGTTGGTGAAGTTATCGACTTAGGTGTTGAGTACGAAATTGTAAAAAAGAGTGGGTCATGGTTTAGCTACGGCGATACAAAATTAGGTCAAGGTCGTGATGCCGTTAAAAACCTACTTTTAGATAACCCTGAACTTTTTGAGGAATTAGATGGTAAAATTAGAGAGGCCATTGCTGCCTTAAATGCTTAAGCTCAGCTTTATTTAAGTTAACATAAATGAATTAACGCAACCATTGCACTTCATTTTCATCTTATAAATAAAACTATTATATGATGAGAAATAAGTTAATACTATTGACCATGATCGTAGTATTTATATGCAATGGTTGTTCTATTGATGATGATGACGCCAATTTCCATTTTACTGCTTTAGAAATTGTCGATGCAGAAGTACCAGATTCTTTTGATTTAAATAAAACCTATAAGATTTCTGTAAATTACCTAAAACCTGATACTTGTACGTATTACGAAGGTTTTGATGTTGTTAAAGATTCCTTGACCGTAAGAAGTATTGTTGCTGTAGGCGCAACCAGAACGGATATTGATAATTGCATGGAAGAGTCTGTTCAAGAAACGGCATCTTTCAACTTTCAAGTAATCTATACCGATCCCTACACATTTAAATTTTATATTGGAGACAATACTGAAGGAGAAGCCCAGTATATGGAAATTGTCGTTCCTGTAAATAAATCTTAAAACAACCAACCATTTGTGAGTCTAGAAGAACTCATACATAATTGTAAAAAAGGAGACCGTAAAGCGCAGGAACTATTATATAGAGCCTATGCAACTACCCTCTTTGGTATATGTTTAAAATACTCCAAATCTAAATCGCAGGCAGAAGACACCCTACATGATAGTTTCATGACTATCTATGATAAAATAGGTCAGTTTAAAAACACAGGTTCTTTTGAAGGTTGGATGAAAAGAATTACCGTTAATACTGCTTTACAGAAATACAGAAAAGAAGAGTACTTAAATGTGGTTTCTGAGAACACAGAAGAAGAAGTTACCGTAGATGATGCCTTTAGCGATATAAGTTTACAAACCCTTTTAGGTTTTATACAAGAATTACCAAATAAGTATCGTGCTACATTCAACTTATATGTTTTGGATGGATACACCCATAAAGAGATTAGCGAGTTGTTAGGAACCTCAGTAGGCACCTCCAAATCTAATCTTGCCAGGGCAAGAGCATTGTTAAAAGAAAAAATAGAGACTAAGCTGACGCAATCAATTATTAGCGTCCTCATAATAATAACAACACACTTTTTATAATCTTTTAGATTATAGACAGAAAAAGTACTAGATGCAGAAGAAAAATTTAGACGAACTTTTCCGAGACAAGCTATCGGACTTCAAGCAAACACCAGACAATAAAGTCTGGCGGGCAATTGATGCGTCATTAAATAAGAAGAAAAAAAGACGAGTTATACCAATCTGGTGGCAATTAAGTGGTATTGCAGCTGCTTTGGCTATAGGTCTAATCCTATTTAATTCAGTTTCAAGCGACCAACCGATGAATGAAATATTGGTTGACACTGAGAATCCTATAAAGGAAGACAGTGAGAAGTCATCAAATTCAGCAGTAGATATACTTCTAGACTCACTAAATCTAAACAACAATGAACTAGTTGAACAAAGCATCATTGAGAAGAATGTTGTTAACAATTCTGACAACCCTATACCAAAAGGGCAAAATGAGTCCGCTATTGTAAATAACATAGCAAATAAAAATACCAAGAGCAATACTCATAAATCGCCACCGTCAGTTAAATTTAGTGAAAGCGATACTAATTCTAACAATAGCACATCTCATGCTTTGATAGCAGAGAATAGCGCTTTACAAGAAAAAAATAACAACAGCATAGATTCATCAGAAAACAGTATTATCAAAAAAGAAAGTATTGCCAAAATTGATGAAAACTCTAAAGAAGCGATAGACTTCAAAAAAATGGAAGCAGAAAGTACTATTGCGAAAAACACTGAAATCAAAGAAATAGTAGAAGAGCCTGATACAAATAAGAAATCGATATTTGAAGAAATTGAAAATCAGGAGGAATTAAAAAAGGAAAAAGTTGCAAGTAACAGATGGTCTGCAGGACCTAATGTTGCACCAGTATATTTTAGTGCTCTTGGCGAGGGATCCCCTGTAAATTCAATCTTTACACCTAATTCCAAATCAGGAAATGTAAACATGAGTTATGGTGTTTCTGTAGCCTATGCCGTTACAAAGAAACTTACCATTAGATCAGGTATTAATAAAGTAGATTATGGATATGATACCGAAGATGTTGCTTTCTCTTCTTCTTCAAGTTTCGCATCTAGCAATGGACAATTAGCAACCATCGATTATGCAGAAACATCCAACACATTAACTATCTCTAGTAAGATAGTTACTTCAGATAAATATAGTACGGCAAACTTTGCGCTAGATGTAACGGCAAAAAGCCCAACTAGAGAAGGTTATATGTCCCAACAATTTGGTTACCTAGAGTTACCGGTAGAATTGAACTACGCACTTATTGATAAAAAATTTGGTGTAAATATAATTGGCGGCGTAAGCTCTCTTCTTCTTATAAATAACTCTGTTTCTTTGACAGCCGGTGATCTTACCACTGAAATTGGGGAGGCGAACAACATAAACGACCTAAATTTTAGTGCCAATATGGGACTTGGACTTAACTATAATTTTTCGCAAAAAATCCGTTTTAATGTTGAGCCAATATTCAAATATCAATTGAATACCTTTTCAGAAATTAACGGAACTTTTAGACCTTATTCCGTCGGAGTTTATAGTGGTCTTACTTTTAAGTTTTAAAAATTAAACATGAAAAAAATAATTCTGTTTTGCATCTGTCTTTTAAGTGTTTCTATCTATTCGCAACATGTAGATGACCAAATAATTACTTCAGATAAAAATCAAGAATTAAAAATAAATGGTCTTTTTTTAATCTTAGGCGCTATTGAGTTAGATTATCAATATTTACTTAACGAAGAATCTGGTATTGGTGTTGATGTTCTATTTACTTATGATGACGAGAATATTGATGTAAATTATTATGTGTCACCTTACTACCGTCAATATTTTGGAAAGAAATATGCTTCTGGTTTCTTTGTAGAAGCCTTTGGAATGTTGAACTCTGTTGATGATTACATCTTTGATTCATATTACGACGAACCAACTGACTCATATTATTCCAATTCTAGCTACGAAGAAAAAAATGTAGTCGATTTTGCCTTAGGTATTGGCACAGGTGTTAAACTACTCACTAAAAGAGGTTTTATCGTAGAAATAGATGCAGGTATAGGTCGTAATCTATTTAAAAACGATAGAGATTTTACATTAATAGGTAAAGGCGGTATTAATCTTGGCTACAGGTTTTAAACGTTTTTGACTAAATCATTAAGAATTGTTTCCCGAACCCCTTCTCTTAATGTTATGGTATCATCTGCCTCCAGTGACTTAGTTTCTATAAATGAATGCACTTTAGCCCTGCATTTACCAGGACCTCCACTAAAAAAAGTAAATGAAAAACGTTTCTTGTTATCATAAAAAGTCATAGGTACTACAGGAATTTTATGGGCTATAGCCATTTTAAAGGCACCATCCTTAAATTTATCAAGCAATACATGCTCTTCTGGTACGCCTCCTTCTGGAAAAATACAGATACTTAAACCTTGTTGAAGTCTTTTTTGCGCCCTTCTATATACACCAGTTCTACTTTGGGTATTGTCTCTATCTACCATAATACATACCCGTTTATAGAAGAATCCGAACAATGGAATTTTAACCAATTCCTTTTTACCAACGAATACAAAAGGATTTCTACTTACCACGAGCATTAGCATAATATCTAACATACTGGTATGGTTGGCAACTAACATATAGCTCTTATTTTTAACCAACTTCTGCTCATAGGTTACCTTTGGAAAGCAAAACATACCATATAGTATAAATCTAGCCCAGAGGTTTCTGGCCATCCAAAAAAACTGTGGATACCACGCTTCCCTTGAAGCAAAAATGACAAGAAATGGAAAAAAGAGTAGAATAGGAACGGCCACTAGAATATAAAACCAAATTCGATATATAGTTTGACCGGTTTGTTTAACCAATTTAAGCATAAATCAAAAGTAGTTATTTACGATAGTTTTTTTGTATTTGTTTTACCTTTGCTTTCTTAGAAATAAAGATAATGGCAAGAATTTTAACTGGTATACAAAGTACAGGTACACCACATTTAGGAAATATACTAGGAGCAATAAAGCCTGCAATAGAAATGGCTAATAACCCTGCTAATGAATCTTTTCTTTTCATTGCAGATATGCATTCCTTGACTCAAATAAAAAATGGCGAAGAATTACGCCATAACACCTATGCTGTGGCTGCTACTTGGCTTGCATTTGGGTTAGATATTGAGAATACTGTATTTTATAGACAAAGTGATGTACCACAAACTACAGAGTTATCTTGGTACTTAAGTTGTTTTTTTCCATACCAACGGTTAACACTTGCGCATTCCTTTAAAGATAAAGCGGATAGACTTGATGATGTAAATGCCGGTCTTTTTACTTACCCAATGTTAATGGCTGCGGATATTTTACTATACGATGCCAATATCGTACCAGTTGGAAAAGATCAAATGCAACATATTGAGATGACACGTGATGTAGCTTCTCGTTTTCATGCCCAATTAGGAGAAACTTTTGTTCTACCTGACGGAAAGGTTCAAGAAGAAACTATGTACATACCAGGTACCGATGGTGCTAAAATGAGCAAGAGTAAAGGAAACCTAATCAGTCTTTTTCAAACGGATAAGCAATTGAGAAAGCAAATTATGGGAATACAAACGGATAGTACTCCAATGGAGGAACCAAAAGACCCAACCAATGACAACGTATTTGCTTTATATAAAATTTTAGCTTCACAACCACAAATTGAAGAAATGAGTGCAAATTACCTAGCTGGAAATTATGGTTACGGACATGCTAAACAAGCATTGTACGAAGTCATAGTTAACAAGTTTGAAGAGCCTCGTGAAAAATTCAATTATTACATGAACAACCTAAATGAGATTGATGATGCTTTAGCTTTAGGGGCGGAAAAAGCTAGAAAAGTAGCGGATGGTGTTTTGGAACGAGTTCGTGAAAAACTCGGTTACTAATAAATTCTTTAAAAATTGATATTACAACGAAACCGACCAAATGGTCGGTTTTTTGTTTTTAATAAACTTACCACCTTATTTCATTATCCGATTTGGAATGACAAAATATCGATGAAAGGAATTATTAATTAAAATTAATCACACTACTCATTAAGAAACAAACTAGCCAGTCTGTAAAAATCTAAATAGCCTCAAACAATTTACCTGGCAAAGGTCTAATGACTCCCTTCATTTCCATAGATAACAAGGTTGAAGATGTTTTATAAATTGGAATTTTACACTCTAGCGCAATACTATCCAACAACTGTTTGCCATTATTTTGCAAATAGGTATAAATACCCTGCTCAGTTTCGTTAAGCTCTATAAAAAGTTGCTTTTGAATGGGGTTATTTTTCTTTTCTTCTATATCCCAATCTAGTAAATAGATCAAATCTGCAGCGGATGTCATTACATGCGCTTTTTGCTGTTTAATGAGATTATTGCATCCCAAACTATACTTATCCGTTGTTCTACCAGGCACTGCAAAAACATCTCTATTATAACTATTGGCTATATCTGCAGTTACAAGGCTCCCTCCTTTTTCCGCAGATTCCACCACTACAGTAGCTTCACTAACACCCGCTATTATCCTATTCCGTTTTAAAAAATTTTCTCGTTCTGGATTACTCGTGCTCCAAAATTCAGTGTAGAATCCACCATTCTTTAGAATATCTGCCTGATATTTGGCATGAACTTTTGGATAAATTTGGTTTAGCCCATGTGCTAAGCATCCTACAGTTTGCAAACCGTGTTTTATTGCTTCTCTTTGAATACAAATATCTACTCCGTAAGCAAAGCCACTAATAATAACAGGATTAAGAGGAGCTACTTCCTCAATAAACTGCTCGCAAAAAGCCATGCCATAACTAGTAATATTTCTAGTGCCTACTACACTAATCAATTTACGTTGGTACAAATCAATATTCCCTTTTTGGAATAAAAGAATAGGTCCGTCAATACAATGTTTTAAATAAGTAGGGTATGAATCGTCTAAAAAATAGGTACATGTTATATTGTTCTTTAAAACATAATTATATTCTGCTTCTGCAGCTTCTAAATGTTCCAAGTCAAATAAATGTCTAATAGTATGTGTCCCAATTCCATCAATTTTAAGCAGATTTTCCTTTTTGTCTTCAAAAATTGCAGTTGGACTCCCGCAATGCGAAATTAATTTCTTAGCAAGGATATCTCCAATATTTGGAACATGTTGCAACCTAAGTATTGCAATGAGTTCATCAGCAGTGTGTTGTATAGTTTTCATTTCCTGTTCACAAATTAGGGGAAAAAATATGTTAATAAAAAGTTACCAAAGATGTTTTTATACCTCTTTATTTTTTTCATATTTGTGCAACTATGGTTCTAGAACACTATATCAGCGATTTACTTTATAGGTACAACTGTGTTGTTGTCCCAGGTTTTGGTGCATTCCTTACCCAAAAAAATTCTGCCAAATTAAACGTGGTTACCAATACGTTTAGCGCGCCCAATAAGTCTATTGTATTCAACAAACAACTTGCTATAAATGACGGGCTATTGGTTTCTTATGTGTCAAATGCAGAAAAAGTTTCTTTTGAAACAGCATTGGTAGAAATTGAAAATCAAGTAAAAGCATGGCAAGATGTTTTATCTCAAGAAACATCGCTACACTTAAAAAATATAGGTTCTTTATCAAAAAATAATGAAGACAAGATATTGTTTCAACCAGCTAATGAAACAAACTATCTAACCTCATCTTTTGGACTTTCAAATTTTAATTCTATTCCTGTTACAAGAGAAGTTTTAAAAGAAGAAGTTGTTCAAATAGAAGAAAAAGTACCGTTTACAATTAGTCCTGAGCGCAGAGAAAATAAAGGTTTTAGACCTTATTTAAAATATGCTGCTATACTAATGTTAGCCTTTTCTACTGGTGTAACCGGTTATCGTGCTTTTCAACAGCAACGTACTAATGAGCAAGTTGCAAGACAAGATGCTCAAGAGTTTGTAAACAAACAAATTCAAGAAGCTACGTTTTTTGATTTATCTCCTTTAGAGTTACCTACAGTTACTGTTGATGCTTCTACCATCTCAAATGTCACTTCTTTAGCCAACGATAATAGTGAAACCCATTATATAGTTGCAGGTGCTTTTAGAGTAAAAGGTAACGCAGACAGAAAAATTGAGCAGCTTAAGGCTAATGGATTTAATGCAGGCTATTACGGCACAAACGCGCACGGTCTTCACATGGTTACTTTTGACAGTTATACAAATTCTACCGATGCATTAAATGCTTTGCGTGAAATTAAGCGTACACAATCAAAAGACGCTTGGTTATTATCTGAAAAATAAACCTGCACACATTTTATAACTACTGTTGATGCCCGTATCTTTGCGGAAAATTTCTAATTAATGGAAACAAAAACTCCAGCAGCATCTCGTACTACAATGACCGATATGGTACTCCCAAGTGAGACCAACGCACTTCAAAATCTATTTGGAGGAGAATTATTGGCCCGTATGGATCGTGCTGCAAGTATTGCTGCCGGTAGACATAGTCGTAGAATTACCGTTACCGCATCGGTAAATCATGTAGCCTTTAATTTAGCAATACCCTTAGGAAGTGTAGTTACAGTTGAAGCAGCCGTTTCTAGAGCATATAACACCTCAATGGAGGTCTACATAGATGTTTGGATCGAAGACCGTTTTAACGGTAAGCGCACCAAGGCAAATGAGGCTATTTATACGTTTGTTGCAGTTGATGATACAGGTAAACCTACAGAAGTACCAGAACTAGTTCCAGAGACACCATTAGAAATTACCCGTTTTGAAGGTGCTCTACGTAGAAAGCAATTAAGTTTGGTTTTAGCAGGTAAAATGAAGCCTGATGACGCTACCGAACTTAAAGCTTTGTTTACGAAGTAATACGCATAATAAAATATAAGTAGCTTAGCGAGTTATTTTCGCGGAAAATATAGGGGCTGAAGATGCAACTATATTATAACTTATTTTAATAAAAATTCTATTAAGCCACCTCTCGGTACAAATCTTTTTCCAACTCTGATTGTTTCAAATCAACTTTAAAAGAAAGGTCCATTTCAATTTTGTTTGCATTATTCCAAATATAATGTGCAGCCAGACCAATGCTTCCTATTATGAAAAAGGAGATAGAATATGCAATTAGCCCACCGTAAGCTAAAGTCAAACATATAGCTAAGAAAGCGACATATACCACAATTGGCTTTAGAGACCAGTTGAAATTAAAACTTGGTGATTTAGTTTTCTTCTCTAATTGATTTTGAGTAGACTCTGAATTTAAAGTGATCGTGTTGCTCATAATAGTTCCCTTTTACTAATTAATACAGTAAAATTCGAAAAAATTAATCAACCAACACTTACATAATAACATGAAAATCAATATGATAACTCAGAATTAAAGATATCATATTATTAAAATAACAGAAAAATAGTATTGATAAAATTAGCTGCTAAAAATTGAAGTTATCGGGATCAGGTCCTGAACGTTTTCCTGTTTCCAATCCATCTAAAAAAGTAATATCAGCTATAGACAACTCAAAATCAAAAATATCGGCATTAGATGCTATACGTTTTGCATGTACTGATTTTGGAATTGCAACAATACCTTTTTGCAGATTATAACGTAAAATAATCTGTGCCACACTCTTATTGTTTTTTTTAGCTAAGTCCGCACAAATATCTAATTCAAACACCTTACCCTGCATAAAAGGAGACCAAGACTCGTATTGAATTCCGTTCGAAGTACAAAAATCGATAAGGTCTTGCTGCACCAAGTACGGATGAAACTCCATTTGGTTGACCATAGGCACCACCTTACATTCGCTCATCAGATCTTCTAAGTGATGTTTTAGAAAATTACTAACTCCTATAGCTCTAATTTTCTTTTGAGCATACAGATGTTCTAAAGCTCTCCAAGTTTCTTTATACTTTCCTGCAACTGGCCAATGAATAAGGTATAAATCTAGGTAGTCGACACCCAAACGTTTTAAACTCGCATCAAAAGCTTTTAGTGTTTCATCATATCCTTGGTCAGCATTCCAAACTTTGGTCACCAAAAATATTTCACTTCTATCTATTCCACTTTCGCGTATACCTTGCCCTACACCTTCTTCATTTTTATAGGCTGCCGCAGTATCAATATGCCGATACCCTAATTGAAGTGCACTCTTTACCGCATCTACAACTTCTTGGTCATTATCTGATTGGTAAGTTCCTAAACCTAAGTACGGCATGTTTACCCCGTTACGTAATTTAAAGCTTCCTTTAATATCTGATATAGTGTGTTGTTGACTCATGCTTATAAAGTTTTAAAGACGATACACCCAATCTTCTGGGTTAAGACGAGAGGTATCTTGATATAAGTAAAATTTTAATCGGGTTTGACCATTATTCTTATTGGTATATACAACACCAAGTTCTTCTTTACTAGCTACTTTATCCCCTTTTTTCACATACAGTTCAGACAGATTGTAATAGGTACTTATAAAGTTACCATGCTTAATCTGTACTCCTTTATTACCGCCAGGTACTGCCAAAATAGCAATAACCTCTCCTTCAAAAATGGCACGGGCTTTAGACCCTTCGTCCGTAGCTATAATTACCCCATTACTTTGGTGCTTTATTCCCGGATAAACAGGATCAGCATAGACTCCGAATCCTTGACTTTTTATTCCCTTTTCTACTGGCCAAATCAACTTCCCTTTGTTTGCCGAAAAGTTATTTGCGATAATAGTAGCCTCAGGAGTTAATACAAACTTACTAGTGTTCTTAGTGGTACTACCAGATTTTTTATTTGAAGCTGCAATTGCACTTCTAATAAGCTTCTCTATCTGTTGATCAATCTTTCTAGCTTCCTTCTTTTTTGCATCTATGGCACTGGCATACTTACTCTCGTTCTTACGAATAGTACCTAACAATGCTTTTTGCGTTTGTATCTCGCCAAATAATTGGTCTTTTGCTTTCTTATTTTGAGCTAATAACACTTCCTTTAACTTTCTCTCTTCGTTTAGGTCTGCATTTAGACGTGAAAGCTCTTCGGTTTTAGCTAAAATCTGAGCTCCTTGCTCTTTTCTATAATCCGTATACTGCTTCATGTATTGAAGCCTTTTAAATGCCTGAAAAAAACTTTCAGAAGACAACAGGAACATTAATCTGTTTTGCTTGGATTTGTTCTGATATGATTTTTGAATCATCTTAGCATACTCATCCTTTACCTCTTGTAGTTCAGTTTTTAGTTTACCAATATTTCTAATATTAGTATTGATCTGTCTATTCAACAGATTAGATTGTTGGTTGGTTACCCGTATTAATTGCTGGCGAACAGTAATCTTTTTATCAAGGGCTTCCATTTGATCTAAGACATTACCTTTTTCTTTTTTTTCTGCAAAAAGCAAGCGGTTTATATCGCGAATTTCTGACTGAAGTTGTTCACGTTTTTCCTCCAAAGCCTTTTGCTCACTAGTTTGCCCAAAAACAGACACCGTAGTGATCAATACTAACAGAAAAAGAATATTTCTTAATTTGAACAACATCTGTTTAAAGCTCTATTTCATTAAAACCTTTTGGTATTGAATAAGGAAAGTTAACCGCACCATTCAATTCCAAATTCTTAAACTCAAGGTCAATATTATTAACTTGGTCTTTACTAATTGCCCTTACCATAATTTCATTAGGTAAAATTTCCTTATCTAAAATCTGATAGTTCTGATAGGTTATCTCTAGTAATCGCTTCTCAGTAGGTTGGGAAAGCTGTTGTAAGGCCATTTTATAATTCTTAGGCTCCACTTTAAATAAGGTCTTATATAAAGTTCCTTGCTGTTTTGGTGTTAACCTATAAGAATCATCAGAAATATCAATATCATATTTTTCCTGTCTTAAATCTACGATTGCTTGACCTGTTAATAGATTTTGTAAAATGGAAAAATCTACATCGGTACCTAGCAATTCACTCAGATAAGAAAAATCACCATCAAAATATTCATTCTGTAACTTGTTATAAAATGATACCCTATCAGGAGTAATGTATGCCTTTACAATACCAAGTGGAGCACTCATCCAAATGGCTTTGTCCTTTTCCATTCGTATGCTTACAGATACGTTCTGGGTAGATTCACCATCTGAGTAGCTAATTTTTACCCTACCACTCAATGTTTTAAAGCCAGCTTCATTTTGGTAGTGTGCCTTTATAACAGATTTAGACGATAATTTCTCATCCACAGTACCTCCAGAAACCACCTTTGTACTTTTACAAGACGCCATAAAAATTATCATGACTGCAGTAAAAATTTGCTTTGATTTAATCGTTCTCAAAAACTTCATCATCTAAAATCAAGATTTAATTTTACTAAGGTACATATTTGCCTTAGACGTATTGTTGGTAGCTGTATAGGCATTTACCAATTCTTTATAAATTGCATTTTCCAGAGAAACATCATCAATAAGGTAATCTAATGCTGTCTCTAAAATATCTATAGCTTCTTTATGTTTCTGAGCCCTATTTAAAGCCGCCCCATTAGCATAATAAAAATAAGGTTGAGACGGAAAATTCTCTATTGCCTCTTCTGTGGTTTGAAATAGCTTTACATTATCGGTAGTAGCGCCAAGTAGTGTTTCAATCTGAATTTTATAATCTTCTACACTATCTAAATCTTGACTAGAAACCGGCTTTGGTGACTGTACAATAGGATTGATTTTCTTTGACTGTTTAGCGATAGAATCTGTAATTTTCATTTCTAAACGTTCATATTTCTTAGAAGTTTTAACCCCTTTTAATACAGATTTTGCATTTAGATAATTACCTTTTAAAAAGTATATTTCAGCGATGTTTCCTCTTAAAACAGTATTGTTCCATGGCAATTCTTCTTTCACTTCTTCAATTACCGATTTTCTAGCTTCAACTATATTAATCAGCGTTTCCGCATACCAATAATTTTCTGGCTCACCGTTGAGTGCCTCTAAAGCATATTCTTGAGCTACGATTAATTGCTTATCATACAAGTGAAACTTAGCCAATTCAAAAGAAACTACCGTATTTTGTGGTTGCAACTTTTTACACTCTAAGAAATAGGTAATAGCCCGGTCGTAATTTCTAATTCCTTTTTGCTTTAACCCCTCGAAAAAGTTCTCTTGAAAAGTGTCTGAGTATTCTTCTAGAAAAACTTCTGCACTCTGTTCCACATCAATATCTTGATCTTCTTGAGCATAACTTGACATTGGAGAATTGAAAACTCCAATGACTAAACCCAAAAAGATTAACTTCTTCATATAGTTCTATAAGCTATTACTTTACACCCGTACTACCGAATCCGCCTTCACCCCTTGCGGTTTCAGACAAACTATCTACAACATTCCACTCTGCACGTTCATGTTTGGCAATAACCATTTGTGCTATACGTTCACCGTTTTCAACGATAAAATCTTCACTACCAAGATTTATCAATATTACTCCGACTTCGCCTCTATAATCAGCATCAATTGTGCCAGGCGCATTCAGTACAGTAACACCTTTTTTAGCAGCCAATCCACTTCTAGGTCTTACTTGAGCCTCTAAACCTATGGGCAATTCAATAAAAAGACCAGTTGGTATAATAGCTCTACCTAATGGTTGCAATGTAACGGGCTCAGTAAGGTTTGCCCTTAAATCCATCCCAGCAGATGCTTCCGTTTCGTAATGTGGTAAATCGTGATTCGATTTATTAATAATTTTTATGTTCATCTATTTAAATATAATTTTTTAAGATTATCAAATTCCAACTTATACACCAAGCCTAAGAATAGTAATAACAACGGTATACCCACTAAAAGGTTCCTATCAAAAATGTAAAATGAAATAGTAGAAAACAAGATGGATACTACTAAATAAAATATAATTTTTCTGAAGTTATATGGAATTGGATAATACATTCTTCCAAAGTAAAACGAAAGAAACATCATCGTTCCATAAGCTAATAGTGTCGCCACTGCCGATGCCATATATCCAAAATATGGTATAAAAATCAAGTTGACGATTATAGTTAATACTGCCCCAATTAATGAAATATACGCACCAAATTTAGTTCGATCTGTAACTTTATACCAAACTGAAAGATTATGATAGATACCTAGAAAAAAACTGGCCAAAACAATTAAAGGTACAATTGGCATAGCATCC
>TARA_R110002033_G_scaffold802_4_pt1 | contig 28168 bp, 26 predicted proteins | sample TARA_R110002033 | Tara Oceans TARA_R110002033 (sample SAMEA4397051) | marine metagenome | biome: Polar Biome; feature: [SRF] surface water layer (ENVO:00010504); material: water (ENVO:00002006), including particulate matter (ENVO:01000060) such as... | depth 5 m
CTTTATAATATGTAGAAGATTCAATTATATTTATCTTATTTTCAAGTTTTAATATAGAACTAGCTCTTGTATCTTCATCTTCAATATTCATATAACTTAATGGATTTTGGCTAGAAAGTTTTTTTAACCTAAATAAAAAAAGATACTCATTATCAGGCGTCTCTTCAAAAAAACTACAAATTTCATTATAAACTTCCTCTTTTGATGAATCAAATTTATTATATATTACATTTACATAATCATTTAAAAAAATTTCATAATTCTCATAATCAATAAAAAAATCTTTTAAAGAGATACTTTCTATATCTTTATTATTAAACTTCTCATCAATCATATGAACAGCACATAAGTATGCCACTTTAGAACATTTTCTCTCAATATCTTTTAAAATACTTTTAAATTCCATTATTTTATCCTTAAATAAAAAAAGGGAGATGATAAAGTCATCTCCCTTTTTTAATAAAAATTACAAATTTTTATAATTGTGGACCAGCTGCTGTAAAATCATAATCACTTTCTAATGTTAAATACTTTTTGAAATTTTTAACATACATTCCTGCAAGTTTTTTTGACATTTCATCATAAGCTTCTGTATCTTCCCAAGTATGTCTAGGATTTAATACTCTTGTTTCAACACCATCAAGTGTTTTTGGAACAGCTAAATTAAATACTGGAAGTGTTTCAAAATCACTTTCAGTTATAGAACCATCTAAAATAGCATTTATACAAGCTCTTGTATTTTTAATACTCATTCTTGTACCAATACCATAAGGACCACCAGTCCATCCTGTATTTACTAAATAAACATTTACTTTATGTTCATCAATTTTTTTACCTAAAAGTGCCGCATAAATAGTTGGATTTAAAGGTAAAAATGCTTCACCAAAACATGAACTAAAAGTAGCAACTGGTTCTGTAATACCTCTTTCTGTTCCTGCAACTTTTGCAGTATATCCACTTAAGAAATAGTACATTGCCTGTTGTTTAGTAAGTTTTGCAACTGGAGGTAAAACACCGAATGCATCAGCACATAAGAAAATAATATTTTTAGGATGACCACCCTTCATATCAGGTGTATGGTTTTCAATATGACTTAAAGGGTAAGAAACTCTTGTATTTTCAGTTTTACTTCCATCAGTAAAATCTACAACACCATTTTCATCAGCTACAACATTTTCTAATATTGCACCTTTTTTAATAGCTCCATATATTTCTGGCTCATGTTCTGCAGATAAGTTAATAACCTTAGCATAACAACCACCTTCGAAATTGAAAACTCCATTATCATCCCAACCATGTTCATCATCACCAATTAAAGCTCTTTTAGGATCAGTTGACAATGTTGTTTTTCCAGTACCAGAAAGTCCAAAGAATAAAGCTGTATCACCATCTTCACCAATATTTGCAGAACAATGCATTGGCAATTTTCCTTCTAAAGGAAGCCAATAGTTCATCATAGAGAAAAGACCTTTTTTCATCTCACCAGCGTACCAAGTACCACCAATAATTGCAATATTTTCCTCTACATTAAAAACCACAAAAACTTCAGAATGAAGTTCATGACTCACATATGATTTATCTATTGTTTTACAAGCATTGTATACTGTAAATTGAGGAGAGAATTCAGCTAAGTCTGATTCATCAGGCATTATAAACATATTTTGTATAAAATTTGCTTGCCAAGCTATTTCTGTAATAAATCTAGCTGATCTTCTTGAATCAATAGAAGCACCACAAAATACATCAGTAACAAATAAATCTTTATTGCTTAACTGTTTTTTTGCAGTTAATAATAAATCATCGTAAACATCTTTTGTTACAGCACTATTTATATCACCCCAAGCTATATATTTGTTTGAAGGATCTTGATTTACAAAAAATTTATCTTTTGGACTTCTACCAGTAAAAATACCAGTATCAATCATTAAAGCGCCAGTTGAAGATATTTGCGCACCTTCATTTTTTACTGCATGATTAATTAATAAATCTACATCACTGTTTCTATATACAGTTTGAACGTTTTCTAAACCTAATTGGCTTCTAATATCAGACATTATTCTTTTTTTCCTAATAATTTAAAATATTGATAATAATACACCCGCCGCTACTGCAGAACCAATAACACCGGCAACATTTGGACCCATCGCATGCATCAATAACACATTTGATCTGTCATATTCCTGACCAACTTTACTAACAACTCTCGCTGCCATTGGTACAGCACTAACACCTGCTGCTCCAATTAATGGATTAATTTGATTATCTTCAGAACTAAACTTATTCATAAGTTTAGCCATAAGTACACCAGCTGCAGTACCCGCAGAAAATGCTAATAATCCAATAACCATAATCCCTAATGTATCTAACACTAGAAATTTATCCGCTGCTAATTTTGAACCAACTCCTAAACCTAAGAAGATAGTTACAATATTAATTAAAGAATTTTGCATTGTATCGGAAAGTCGCTCAACAACTCCTGATTGTTTTAAGAAATTTCCAAATGCAAATGCTCCTATTAGAGGAGTTGATTCTGGAAGTACTAAAACAGCGAGCATTAAAATCAAAATAGGTAAAAAAAGTTTTTCCAATTTATGTACTTTTCTTAGTTTTGGCATTTTAATTCTTCTCTCAGCATCAGTTGTAAGAGCTTTCATAATTGGAGGTTGAATAACTGGAACTAATGCCATATAAGAATATGCGGCAACAGCAATTGCCCCTAACATCTCAGGAGCAAGTCTATTTGCAATAAAAATTGATGTGGGACCATCAGCTCCACCAATAATAGAAATAGCAGATGCAGTTTGTAAGTCAAATCCTATCATAACTGCACCAACAAGTGATCCAAAAATACCAAATTGTGCGGCACCACCAAGTAGGGCAGCTTTTGGATTAGCTAAAAGTGGTGAGAAGTCTGTCATTGCTCCAACACCCATAAAAATCAATAGTGGGAAAAATTCATTTGCTATTCCCATATTATAAATAATTCCTAACATCCCATGTTCACCACCCATGTGGGCCAAAGGAATATTCGCTAATAATCCACCAAAAGCAATAGGAAGAAGTAATAAAGGTTCAAACCCTTTTGCAATTGCTAGATAAAATAGTACAAAACAAATGATAAACATTATAATTCTACCAAATGATTGTTCAAAAAATGTCATGGGTCTTTCATGAGCAGAATTTGGCTCTGAAGTCATAACATCATCAGTTGGATTAATTAAAGCATTAATACCTGTAGTATTAAAAAAAGAAACTACTAGTTGCCCAATAGTTTTAGAGTGATACTCTTTAGTTTTTGTTTGAGTTTCTGTCCCACTTTGGGTATCAGAAGCAAATGCATTTATGCTAAATATACACATAAGTGAAATTAACAAAGAAGCGATTAATTTTTTATTCATAAATTTTCTCCAATTTGTTTATTAACCAATAATGGCAATAACTTGACCTTCTTCAACAGCTTCACTTTGACTTACTAAGAAAGATTTTATTGTACCATCAACTGGTGCTTCAACATCAATTTCCATTTTCATAGCTTCTAAAATCGCAACAACTTCACCTTTTGCAACTTTATCACCTACATTTTTAGTTATCTTCCATACATTACCACTAACAGTTGCCCCAACTTCTACACCATCACCACTTGATACTGGCGCTGCAGTAGCTTGAGTTGTTGTTGTATTTTGAACAGGTGTTACTTGAATATCTGCATTTCCTTCTGCAACAGTTACATTAAATTTTTGTCCATCTACTACTACAGTATAGTTTCCAGTTGAATTACCCATAACTTTATTTTCTCCTAATTTACAATCTTTATCATCTTCACATATATCTAAACTATTTTTTCTAACACTTAAAGGACTATTTCCTTTTAAAAATGAAATTCCTTTTTCATCACAAGCAGCCGCTATAAAAATATTTTCTTCAGTAGTTTCAATATTTTCTTCAACAAGTCTATTTTCCCAATATTTCATAGTTTTCTTTTCATCTCTATCTGAAATATCTAATGGATTTTCTTTTGTTGGTTTTAATTTTAATTTTTCTGCTGCTAATGCTACAACCTCGGCATCTGGTTCAACAGGAGTTTTACCAAAGTATCCAAGTACCATTTTCCCATAACCAGGTGCTATTTGTTTCCATGGACCAAACATTACATTTGCATATGCTTGTTGCCAATAAAATTGAGAAACAGGAGTTACAGAAGTACCGTATCCACCTTTTTCAACAACTTCTCTCATAGCTTTTATAACTTCAGGAAATTTGTGTAAAGTACCATTATCTCTCATCATTTGAGTATTTGCAGTCAATGCACCCCCTGGCATTGGTGAGAAAGGAATCAAAGGAGAAACTTGAGTAGCTTCTGGTGGCATAAAGTAATCTTTTAAACAATCATTTAAAACTTCTTCATATTTTAGAATTTTTTCTATTTCTAAACCACCAAGATCATAATTCATTCCTTTAACTGCATGCATCATAGTTAAAATATCAGGTTGGCTAGTACCACCTGAAACTGGATTTGCAGCTAAATCAATACCATCAGCACCAGCATCAAGTGCAGCTAAATAACAAGAAACACTAACCCCTGCTGTTTCATGAGTATGTAGTCTAATATGAGTATCTTCACCCACTAACTTTCTAGCCATTTTGATTGTATCAAAGATTTTTTGAGGAGAAGAAGTTCCTGAGGCATCTTTAAAACAAATAGAATCATAAGGAACACCACTATCTAATATTTTTCTTAATGTTTTTTCGTAAAAAGGAACATCATGTGCACCAACACATCCTGGAGGTAAATCCATAAGTGTTACAACAACCTCATGGTTTAAACCATATTTTTTAATACATTCTGCTGAGTATTCAAGATTTTGAACATCATTTAAAGCATCAAAGTTTCTAATCGTAGTTGTTCCATGTTTAGCAAACATTTTTGCATGTAAATCAATAAGATCTCTTGACCCTGTATCTAACATAACAGTATTAATTCCACGAGCTAGAGTTTGTAAGTTTGCATCGGGGCCAACTATTTCCCTAAATTTATCCATCATTTCAAATGCATTTTCTTGTAAATAGAAGAATAAAGATTGAAATCTTGCTCCTCCACCAAATTCAAAATGATTTATACCTGCCTCTTTTGCAGCTTCAACAGCTGGAAAAAAGTCATTCATTAAAACTCGCCCACCAAAAACTGATTGGAAACCATCCCTAAAAGTGGTATCCATTATATCAATATATTTTTTTGACATTAAAATTAACCTTTTTGATTATTGTGATGTTGAATAGCTGCAGTTATAGCAGCAATCTTTTTTGCAGTATTATCAGATGTTGCAACACTAGGTTGAACTTTTCTAGCAGGTTTTATATTTTCTTTTTCAGGAAAATACTTTTTAATAAGCCCTGCTTGAGCTTTCAAAGCTAAAACCATAATTATAAGGAAAGAAAAAACTATTCCCATTCCTAAAACCATAAATTTTAATGCTTCCATGACTAAATTTGTTTCCATATATTTCTCCGTCAAAACACCGAATTCAAATTAAATTCTATAGTAATTAACCTTTGTTAAAATTAATTTTATGGAAAATATATCTAAAATTTTAAAATTTACACTATTTATACATATTTACAATATTTTGTTACCATATTTGTATAATAAATAGTCTATTCTTTTTATAGCTCTTGAAATTGATGATTTTGTATCTAAAATGATTGTTTGCATGTTATTCTCCTATAAATATTTCAAATTTTAATATATTTTCATAAAACTATTGAAAAATCTTTCATTTTGTAATATAATTTCAAAAAAGGAGACAAAATGTTATTAGTAAATGAAATAATTGAAAGACTGAAAGATGTTTTAAGTACTGATGGTATCAAAGGGAAAATCTTTGACAAAGATGTTGCGGATGCACTAAGTTTATCACAAGCTAATTTTGCAACTATGAAAAATAGAAGTAGAATACCTTTTTCAAATATACTAGACTTTTGTGCAATAAAAAAGATTTCGATAAATTGGCTTTTATATAATCAAAATCCTGGATCACTTGTGGACTCAACAGATAAATACTGGATAAAATATTTTCCGGAAATTTCAGTTAGTGCAGGGGGAGGGGCATATGATAGTGATGAAAATTATGAAAATATTGAAGTTCCACCATATTTTGTAGATACTTTAGGTGGAGAGCAAAACTTAAAAAATATCGAAGCTATAAATGTAATTGGTGACTCAATGGAGCCTACATTAAATTCAAATAATATTATCTTTGTAGATAAATCAATAAAAAGTGGATTTAGAGATGGGATCTATGCTTTTACAACTACTCATGGACTTTTTGTAAAAAGAATACAAAAAAGAGTTGATGGAAAACTTGATATTATTTCAGATAATAAAGACTATCCTGCTCAAGTTATGAAAATCGATGAATTAGAGGTTTTAGGTAAAGTTGTTGGCTCTTTTGGAATGGTATTCTAAAAGAGTTCTGCACTTTCATGCAAAGATAGCTTTAAAGTCTCTTCGACTTTAAACTTATCATATCCCATTATATAAATTGCATTGAAATTTTCTTTTTTAATAACTTGTTTTAAATTATCTAAATTTTCTAAGACAATTTGGGCTTCATCTAAACCTTCAATATAAATAGGACTTATGAATATAGTTTTACCATATTTATATTTTTTTTCTAAATATTTAATTTCATCTACCAGTAATTCTAAGTTTTTTTGACAAACAATGAACTTATTGCTCTTACCAAAATCTATTACATTTAAATATTTATCCACAAAAATAGGTTTAAAGTGCGTTAATTTCATTAGTTTATGAAAATCAATATCTATATTTAAAAAATTGTAAACATCTAAAAATTGATTTATATAAAGTGATGGGATTTTTAGTTTGTTAAAATATTTTTCTTCATATGAAAATGATGTTTCAAATAACGAGTGTTCGATAAGATTATCAATTTTGTACTCTTTTGTAGAAAAAACTTTATAATTTGGATATATTTTTTTGATAAGCTCTTCATCTGCACAAAAAAATATCTCTTCTTCACTTAGATTTTCCATAATTTTAGTACTTCTTAATAAATTAGAAGAGATAAGATGAATCTCTTTTTTTGAAGACTTATATATGTTTATTAAGTCATAAGTAACTTTATCACAATAATAAACTTCTAAATTAAGCGTAGAAAACTTAAATCTAAAAAGTTTGACTAAAGCTTGATAAACTGAGGGTACTTTTATCCAAGCAATTTCTTTATCTAACACTTCAATTTCAAAATCATAAACAATAGCAAAAGCACCATTTTGCATAGCAATTTCTATATCATCTTTATTTTTAACTAAAAATAAATCACCTTCAATTACTTTTTTTGGATCAGTTTTAATATTGTATATAAAAGAAATAGATGGAGAGTTTTGAAGCTCGCCATCTATAATATCAATGATAGAAGAAATATTCACAATATTTCTTAAGAGATTTTCGTTCCAGAAACTTTTGGTTTTTCAGGACGAACTAAATTTAAACCATTTTCATCACGAGCAGCTAGAAGCATACCTTCACTTATCATTCCCATTAGTTTTGCAGGTTTTAAGTTTGCTACAACACAAGCTTGTGTTCCCACAAGCTCTTGAGCACTGTAAGACTCTTTTATTCCAGCTAAAATTTGTCTATTTCTTCCTTCTCCTAAATCAACTTGGAGTTTTAAAAGTTTTTTAGATTTTGGAACTTCTTCGGCTTCTACTATAGTACCAATTTTTAAAGTTGTTTCAAAAAATTTATCAATTGTAATTAAATTATCTTCTTCAATAGGTTCTTCTACTTTTTCTTCTTTTTTAGCAGGTTGAGTAGCTACATCAGTTGGTTTTGCTTGCTCTAATAATAGTTCTTCTATTCTTGGGAATAGTTGTTCTATTTTAGTAATAGTAACATCTTCAAGTAATTCTTTATTTCCTATTATTTTTGTATAGTTTTGGGTATTTATTTCTAATCCAATACATTGAGCTATTTTAGAAATTTTTTCAGGCATTACAGAATCTAAAAGTAGGGCAACCTTAGCCATAATATTAGTAATCAAAGAAACTAAAGCCATAGCTTCATCAGCTTTGCCTTCTTTCATTTTAGTCCAAGGTTCATAATCACCAATTGCTTTATTTGCAATAGTTAAAACCTTCCAAATCTCCTCAAGATACCTATTTAATTGCATATTATAAATATAAGCTTCAAGTCCAGCTAAAATCTCATTTACTTCATCTAATTCTTTACTATGAAATTTAACTACATCTTTTGAAGTAACTTTATATTCAAAGTATTTTCCACTCATACCAATAATTCTATTAAGTAAATTTCCTAAGTCATTACCTAAATCTGAATTTATTCTATCCATTAAAGCTTTTTGAGAAAAATCACCATCTTGACCAAAAGGAACTTCTCTAAGCATAAAATATCTAAAAGCATCAAGACCGTAAGCATCTGCCACTTCTTTAGGATTTACTACATTTCCTTTTGATTTTGACATCTTATCACCATCTCTTGTCCACCAACCATGAGCTGCTATATGTTTTGGTAAAGGCAATTCTAAAGACATTAAAAATGCAGGCCAATAAATAGCATGAAATCTTAAAATGTCTTTTCCAACTAAATGAATATTTGCTGGCCAATATTCCATATTTTTATCATCTGTTCCATATCCAAGTGCTGTAATATAGTTTAATAGGGCATCTAACCACACATACATAACATGTTTTGGTTCATTTAATGATTCAGGTAATTTAACACCCCAATCAAATGAAGTTCTAGATATAGATAAATCTCTTAATCCACTTTTTACAAAATTTATAATTTCATTCTTTTTAGAACGAGGTAAGATACAGTCTGGATTTTCTTCATACCATTTTAGAAGTTTATCTTCATAAGCAGATAATTTAAAGAAATAACTCTCTTCTTTTACTATATTTGTAGGTTTTCCACAATCAGGGCAGAATTCATCTTCGATTAATTGTTTTTCAGTAAAAAATGTCTCACATGACACACAATAATAACCTTCGTACTCACCTTTGTAAATATCACCTTTATTAAACATTTTTTCAAAGGCAAATTGCACACCAGTTTTATGCTCTTCATCAGTTGTTCTTATAAACTTGTCATATGTGATATCGAAATCATCCCATAAAGCTCTAAATTTACCAGAAACTTCATCCGCATACTCTTTAGAAGTTTTACCTCTTAGTTTTGCGCTCTCTTCAATCTTTTGTCCATGTTCATCAGTACCAGTAAGTAAGAAAGTCTTCTTACCAGTCAATCTTGAGTATCTAGCCAACATATCAGCGATGATCGTAGTATAGGCATGACCTATATGCGCAACATCATTCACATAATAAATAGGAGTAGTAATATAAACATTTTTATGACAATTCATTTTTTACCTTTAATTAAAATTCAAATCCACCGGTAGAACCTTTGTTCATTGATTCATACACGGCTATAACATATCTTTTTCTTATTTCACAATCAAAAAACTTCTCACAAGGATTACAAGAATCAAAACCAAAAGATTTTTGACACTCTTTTAATCCAACTATTTGCTCTTCTAAAGCTTCTTCCCAATGATCTGGAGTTTGATTATTTTCCATTTTCACTATAAACTTTTAAAACTCTATTTATCTCTTCTTTTGAACCAAAAAAACAAGGAGTTGTATCATGAATATGAGTAGTAGGAACTTCTAAAACTCTTTTAAATCCATCAACTGCTCCACCACCTGCTTTTTCATAAGTAAGTGCGAAAGGAAATACTTCAAAAAGTTGTCTTAGTTTTCCTTTTGGTCTATCAGTTGTTCCTGGATATGAAAATAATCCTCCACCTTTTAGAAGTATTTGATGAAGATCTGGAACCATTCCACCGCTATATCTTAATCTATAACCATCATTAAATATATCATCGATTAGTTGTTTATGGAAAGGAGCCCAACAATTTTGTGTAGAACCAGGAGCATTTAACTTACCTTTTTCATTTAACTTAATATCTTGAATAAATTTAAATTCATTATTAAGTAATCTATACATTTTTACATCATCAGTAGTAATTACCATTTCAACTCTAGGTCCAAATACTACATAAACAGAAGCTATTATATTAGCAGCATTAAACTCATTTTCATAAATACCAAAAATAGACCCAACTGATAAATTTACATCAACAAGTGATGAACCATCTAAAGGATCATAAGCAATTAGATACTTTCCATCGTCATGTAGGTTTACGATATTTTCTTGTTCTTCACTAACTATTGCTTTTATTGATTTAACTTTTGAAAATATCTCTTCAATAATAATATCACTTTGAATATCAAGTTTTAGTTGTGTATCACCAGTTGAATTTTCTAGTTCACTTTTACCTGTATCACCTGTTTCTATAAGATATTTAATCTTTATAGCTGATTCTTTTATGGCATCAAAAATTTCATTCATTATTTTACTCTTTTCGCATTTTGCTCAATCCATTTGATTATCTCTTCTGGATCATTTAAATCTAATTTTACCATTCCCTCAGGAACATCTTTTATACTATCATCTGTTGCAATAACATCAGTTACCTCAAAATAAGAATCTTCAATTCTATCCCTAAAAACTGCGATTCGGGGTAGGGGAAGTGTTTTAAGACCTTCAACTAATAAATAATCAAATTCCCCAAACATATCTATAATCTCTTCCAAAGAAGAATTTGTTTGTTTAAACATTGTAGTTCTTGTAGGTCCCACAACTGCGACATCTGCACCTGTTTGAAAGAACTTAAAGGAGTCTTTTCCTTCCCTATCAAAGCTAGCTTTATCCTTAGGATCATGCTTAACTATACAAACTTTATACCCCATATCTTGAAGAATACTTGATACTTTTATTACTAATGTTGTTTTTCCGCTATTTGAAGGACCTGTAAAAGCCACAGCCAAATGTTTTTTTGTATTTAATTTCATTTTGGGATTTTATCTAAATGATGGTTAAAGTATCTTTAGTGTAAAATCACGAACTTATTATACAAATTTGGAGATTTAATGAACAAACTTTTATCAATTATTTTATTTACTTTTTTACTTTTTATAACTGGTTGTAGCTCTTATTCTATAACAAAATATTTTAATAAAGATGAGTTTTTTCTTAACTCTTTACAATATACTAAAAAAGCAGATATTGTAGAAAATAATGAAGTTATATCTATATTTACTGCAACATATTTAAATAAAGTTGATGATAAATATGATGATAAGTACGAAAACTTCATAGTTTCTATTTATGTTGCAAATAATAAAAAAGTTGGAACACCAATCATAACTTTAGATAAACAAAGTTATTCAAAAGAGGAAGAAGAAGATAATATAAGTTATAAAGAAAATTATACAAAAATGGAAGAGATAAAGAAAGGTTCAAAAATCATTGAATCAATTCCTTTAAAAAACCCATGGGCAAAATATTATTTAATCAAATTTGAAAAAAATAAAAATATAGAAAATCCAGTATTAAGATATAAATTTAGTGAGAAACAGAAGGCTGAAATAAGTTTTTAAAAAACTCTTCTAAACTTAGTTCTTTATTATCTATAATCTTTGTATAGGCAATAAAGCTTACAATAAAAGCTTTTGCTTTTTCATTCCCCATAAGCTCTAAACTTAAATATGGCGCATAAAGACTATTTGTCTTAAATAAATCAAATTTTAATTTATCATTTAAATATTCTTTATTATTAATATACCCATAAAAAAACATCAAAGGATGAGAATAATCAGTTTTTAAATCATTTAATATATAAGTAAAATAATCAATATTTATCTTAGGGTCAAGAAGTTCTTCTTTTTTAGTGGTTAAATTATATAAAAGCATTAGTTTTTCAGCTTTTCTTAGACTTACTTGCATCAAACCTAAGTTAAACTCAGGTGATACTTTATTTTCATCAAAAGAGCTTAGAGTCTTTGCAAATGAGTTTATTAGTATATTTTTATAATTAGAATATTTTTTTAAGAAATCATAATCTAAAACTTTAAAATCATCACCAAAATTAATCTTCTCTTTCAATTGTTGTTTTATGTATAAAGTATAAATATTTAAATCATTTGATTCTTTAAGGGCATTTAAACTCTTTTCATCTTTATTTAATAAATAAAGCCAAAAGTTAGCTTTATCTTTGTCTTTTTGAGTAATAGCTTTTAAGAGGGCATTTTCAAAGTATATATTTGTTTTTAGATCATATTTTTTGTTTAAAACTCTATTTAAACCTAATAAAAATGATGTTTCATAATTATAATTTGTATCATCAAATTCTAAAAAAGTAGATTGCAAAAAATTTAATTTAGGATTTGAAATAGCCATTAATAAAAACTTTTCAAATCTTTTATCATCTTTTATTTTTTTAATAGTATTAGAAGGAAGTTTGTAATTTAGTTTTTCATATAAAAAGTTATTACTAACATTTAAATATATATCATATATCATATCTTTAGAAGAAGAAACAAGCTTAGTAAAAGGAATAGGGGAGTTTATAATTTTTAGCTCTTTTGCTAAATTAGGATAGCTATCTTGGATCTTTTGTATTATTGAATTTAATTCTAAAGCATTTAATCCTAAAGCTTTTTTTAGTGTAAGTCCAACAGCAATACAATCACTATATGAATCAACTAACTCTTTTGCCTTTGCATTTAGACACTGAGAGACAGCTAGCGTCTCATCAAGGTCTATTTTTTTTGCATATTCATCAAAAATGATTTTATTTACATTTGAAATATGTTCTAATATATTTATAGTATTATCATATGATTTTTCACTATTTGACAATTTTACATAATTGTCAAAATCACTTTTTAAAATATCTTCAGATGAATATACATAAGAATTTATGAGAAGAAAGAATAATACACTCTTAAATCTCATAAAAAATCCTTACATACCCATAAATAATCTTCCTAAAAATGTTTCTAGGAAAATAAGTACTAAAATAAGAATCATTGGTGCTAAATCCATACCACCAAATACTGTAGGAATATACTTTCTTATTAAAGCATAAGCAGGTTCTGTCAATCTATATAACATTTGAACTATTGGATTATAAGGATCTGGTCTAACCCAAGAAATAAGTGCTGAAATAATCACCACCCACTTATATAAAAATATAACACTCATTACAACTGTAGCTATTGAGCCTATTAATGCATCTGTCATTTTACAATCTCTCCCATATAATTTTTAATTAGTGAATAAATAGTTGATAAATCTGGACCTGAATATGTTCCTGTCAAAAGATATCTTAAAGTTATTGATAAAGATTTATCATCTAATTTTGTATTTTCTTTAATATATTTTTCTAATTCATTAAAATGATCCATAAAAGGGACAGATGATAAACATTTTTTTAAATCAAAAAATTCATCTTCAAATCCTTCTAAAGAATCTTTTGACCCAAAGATTAAATCTATTTTAGCTTTAATCTCATTTATTGTACTTACTTCTTCTAAATATAGTTTTCCTAACTTTCCAATATCTGTATCTGCAAAACCTAATATTTTAGATAATCTCATTTCATCTAAATCAGCAATATGTTTTTTGTTTATAAGTTTTAATTTTTCTATATCAAATTCAACTGCATCATTTAAAACTTTTTTAATATCAAACCACTCAATAGCTTCTTCAATTGTAAAAATTTCACTGGGAGTTTTATTTCCTAATAATACTAAATAATTAGCAATTGCACTTGGTAAAAAGCCTTGTTCTATAAACCATATTACGCTATTTTCATCATCTGTTTCATTCATGTCTTTATTAGTATTTACATTTAAAAGAGTAGGTATATGTATATAGTCAATATTTTTAGTATAATTTAATTGATTTCTTACATGTATCTGTTTTGCTGTATTTTCTATGTGTTTTGTATCTCTTATTATAGTAGAAATGTCATAAAGCATATCATCAACAGAACAAGAAAAGTTGTAAGTTGGTGTTTTATCATGTTTTAAAATAATAAATGAATCAACACTAGAAGGTTTAAAAGAAAATTTTCCTTTAAGTAAATCAGTAAATTCAATAGCTTTTTCTGGCTTTTTTATTCTAACTGTAAAGGGTGCATTACAGTTTAAAACTGTTTCATCAGATAAAGTTTCACAAAAGCCATCATAACTAATTACCTTTCCTTCTTCTTTACATTTTGCACTTATCTCTTTTAATTTTTCATCTGAACAAAAACAAGAATAAGCTTTTTTTGAACCCATTAACTGCATAGTTAATTTTTGATGATATTTTAAATTTTCACTTTGATAAACAACAGCTTTATGTTCAATAGAAAAAAGACTTAAAAGTTCAAGGATTGCTTTATCATTTCCAGCAATGATTTTTTCTTTATCTAAATCTTCTATTCTTATTAAAAGTTCTTCATTTAATTGTTTGGCAACAATGTAATTAAATAAAGCGACTCTTAGGTTTCCTAGGTTCATAACCTCTGTAAGACTTTGTGAGAACCTTAGCAAATTATTTCCTTACTATCGAAAATGATAAGTTTTCTATCTCAGAATGAGATTTAATATAGTCATTAATTTGTTTTAAATTTAGTTTTTCTATTTTTTCTAACTCCTTAGTAGAATAATCTTGCTCTAATCCTCTATAATAAAGAGTAAATGCTCGATTTAATCTTTGACTTAAAGTTTCAACTCGTAAGGGCTCACTTCCTGTTAAAAAGTTTTTAGCAGCTTCTAATTCATCTTTTGTTATGCCTTTTTTTACAAATTCATTAACAATTTTAATTACTAAGTCTTTTGCTTCATTTGCTGTTTCATTTTTTGTTTGCAAATAACCAGAAAAGTATGTGTGAGATTTATTTATAGAAATTTGACCATAAGCACTGTATGCTAAACCTCTTTTAACTCTTATTTCTTCCATCAATCTTGAACCAAAACCACTTCCACCTAAAATAAATGAAGCTACTTTTGCAATATAATTATTTTCATCATTTACTTTTACATCAAAAGGACTTCCAAAATAAATATATGCTTGTTCTGTCTCTTTTATCTGTTCTTTTATAACTTTTTTATCAGAAGCCTCAATATCAATCATTTTTGATTCTTTTCCATGTTTTAAAGAGCTTAAAAGAGGGGTTAAATCATTTTTTACTTCGTCTAAAGTAATATCACCACCTGCTACAATTATTAGATTTTCTAAAACTAAATTTGAATTAATAAAGTTTTTAACATCATCAAGTGAGATTTTTAAAATAGACTCTATTGTTCCACTTGAGGGATTTTCTAAAGCAGTACCATTAAAAAGTATTTTATTTAACTCTTTTCTTGATACATAATCATAGTCATTCTCTTTTCTTTTTAAAGAACCTGTTAAAATTGTTTTTATTTTTTCTACTGTTTCATCTTTATAGTTGGGAGATTTTAGTAATTCATTTAATAATTCTAAACCGTTTTTATAAACATCTTTAATAGATGATAGTTCTATAACAAATGTTTCAAATCCATGAGAAACATTTAATGAAATGGCCAAATTTTCTAATTTTTGTGCAAACTTTGTACTTCCATCTTCCAAAGTACCTTCATTTAACAATCTTGCAGATAAACCTGCTAAACCATTTTTATCATTATCTTTTATTGAACCACTATTTTTGAATACTAATTGCAAATTAAAAGTTGGCAAAGAGTGTTGTTCTTCAAAAATCACTGGTATATTTGTATTATTTATTTTAATATGCTCTATTTGGGCACCCATTAAAAATCCTTGTATTATAAATAAAATTAATGCTATTTTTTTCATATTAGAATTAAAACCTTTCTAATATCTCATATGCAGTATTTCTTTTTGCTGGGTTTTCACCTATATCTCGTATTAATTCAATCATTTCATCTTGATTCATGCAATTACTAGCACCTGCAGCAGCAACTACATTTTCTTCCATCATAGTACTTCCAAGGTCATTTGCACCAAATTTTAAAGCCATTTGACCAATATAACTTCCTTGAGTCACCCAAGAACTTTGAATATTTGGGAAATTATCTAAAAAAATTCTTGAAACTGCTAACAATCTTAAATATCTATTTGAAGATTGAGGTTTCAAATCAGGAATATCTTCTAATAATTTTGTATTAGTACTTTGAAAAGACCACATAATAAAAGCTCTAAAACCACCTGTTTCATCTTGTAGTTGTCTAATTAAATCCCAATGTTCTATAATCTCTTCATCTGTTTCAACAGTTCCAAACATCATAGTAGCAGTTGTTTTCATACCAATTGAGTGAGCAAGTCTATGAACTTCTAACCATTTACTTGCATCTATTTTTTTAGGAGCAATTATATCTCTTACTCTATCACTTAAAATTTCAGCTCCAGCCCCAGGAATTGAACTTAATCCTTTAGCTTGTAATCTTTTTAAAACTTCTAAAATAGTTATTTTAGAAACTTTTGCTATATACACAATTTCAATAGCAGAAAAAGAGTGTAGGGTAATTTGAGGAAATTTAGTATGAATATGTTCAACTAAATCTTCATAGTAATCAATTTTTAATTTTGGATGAACTCCACCTTGCATAAGAATTTGTGTTCCACCAATTTCAAGTAATTCTTCTATTTTTTTATCAATTTCTTCATATGTTAATACATATGCATCATCATCTTTCCCATGTCTATAAAAAGCACAGAATTTACAATCTACCCAACAAACATTTGTATAGTTGATATTTCTATCAACAACAAATGATGTAATTCTATCAGGATGTAATTGTGCCTTAATTTTAGAAGCCATTTCTCCTAATTCAACTAAAGAAGTATTTTGAATTAAATCCAAAGCCTCTTTTTTCGTAATTCTATTTGTTATACTCATTTTTTTTACCATAATTTACTCTTTATATTTTTAAAAAGATGATCCTAAAGCGAATTCAAATGAAGATGTTTTATCGCCAGGTTCATCACCCAATGCTTGAGAGAAGATAAATTGCATTGGTCCAAATGGAGATATCCACTCAAACAAGGCTCCAGTACCACTTCTTTTTATTTCCGAAAAAGAATCTTTTCCTATCATACCATAATCATAGAAAACTCCCCATCTCATTTTAGATTTAGGAATTAAAGGAAAAGATAACTCAATACTATTTGCAAACATTTGTTTATAAACTGTTTTATTTATCAAATTATCATCTGGACCAAAGGCATATGATTCATACCCTCTTAAAGATTTAGGTCCACCCATATATAAAGAATCCCCTCTATTTAAATGTCCATTATCAATTAAAAAGTTTAAATTTGCTCTATATCTAAAAATCCAGTCATGATTAGTCAGATCTTCTAATGAATGGAAATATTTAAAATTTGTTAAACTTTTCATATATTCTGAATCACCACCAAGTCCTGCATATTCAAATGAAGTACCAGATTTTATTCCACTTCTTGGTAATAAATAATCATCTGTATTGTCAAAATTTAAATATGGAGTAATAGAACTAGTAATATAATCTTGATTTACGCCAGAGGGTAAAGGCTTTCCATCACTTGTATTATTATCAGTATAATTTTCCTCAATCATATCAAATCTATATCTTGCACCTGCATACAAGTTTCTTATAACTTCTCTACCAGCCGAAACTGAAAAACCTTTAGAAGTTTTATCTAACTGATAATCTCCATTTTCTGTCCCTGAATAATCAATCTCATCTTCTGATTGATGTACTTCAACTGATCCATTATATTTACTATCTCTAATAGCAGGATTTGATAATGAAAGTTTATAATTATGATTTTTTTCTGAAAAATCAACATTTACTCCAACTGCTAAACCAGAACCAAATACATTCTTTTCATTAACTCCTGCACTAATTAATAATCCATCATAAGAACCATATCCACCACCAAGGGTAATATTTCCTGTTGGAGTCTCTTTTACATTTACAACTAAATCCATAGTAGTATCAGTAATTCTTTTTTGCTCAATCGTTACATCATCAAAGAAACCTGTTCTTTTTAATTTATTTTTTGACTCAGTTAAATCTGTAAGTGAAAATAGATCACTGGGAGCTAAATAAACATCTCTTCTTATAACTCTATCTAGTGTTCTACTATTTCCAGAAATTATTACATCATTTATATATACTTTTTTACCAGGAATTATATTAAATACTACATCAGCTGTACCATTTTTCTCATTTTTATTTATGTCATACTTAACTTGAGTAAAAGCATACCCCAAATCAGATACCTTTGTTTTTAAATATTCAACATCTTTTCTAAGTTTTTCAATATTAAAAACATCACCTTTTTCTAGTTTTAATTCACTGTATAATGTTTTAGGATCAATTATTGAAGCATCAACATATATTTTAATATCATTAGTTGAATATTGCTTACCTTCCTGTATAAAGAAGTCTAAAACTGCATCATTTGACGCAAAGTTAATTTTCATAAAAGGATCTTTTACCACAGAATCTAAATAACCATTTTTCAAATACTGATCTCTAATTCGTGGAGCATCATAGTCTAGTTGTTCTAAATTAACTTCACCATTATTATTTCCAAACCACCAAGGAATAAAATCTCTTTGATTATTTGCAGTTACTTCAGTAAAATCATCTGCTTCTAGTTTAGTTGCTCCATAATAGTTAACTTTTTTAATTAAAATTTCATCACCAACATTTACATCAAAAGTAACTGCTACTGCATCATTATCTAAGTTTTCTACATTTACTTCAACAACAGAATTTACATAACCTTCTCTTTCTAAATTTTTAAGTAAAATCTCTTTTGCATGTTTAATTTTAGAAGGAGTATACATATTTCCTTTTTTTATACCCATTCTTGAATATAACTCTTCTTTATCTTCATCTCTACTTTTGTAGTTATTCATTTCTATATTAGCAATAGAAGGTTTTTCTTTAAATATAAACTCAATATTTCCATTATTATTATTTACTTTTATATCATCAAAGTATCCAAATTTATAGAACTTTTTAATTGCACTATTAATTGATTTATTATTTATATTATCACCAACTCTTAAGTCTATTGTTTCATCCGCGATATCTTGAGAAATTCTAGATAAGTTAACATATTTTATTGACTGTATCTCTTGCCCATGCAAAAATGTAGCCAGCATTAAAGATGTATATAAAGCAGTTTTTTTCACGTGTATCCTTATAACTATTCTTATTAAAGCAGATAATATAACTAAATAAAGTTTATAGGATGATTAAGATATAATCTTTTTTCATAATAAATAACAAGAGGTAATATAGTGAATATTGGAATTATTGGTTTAGGTCTTATGGGTGGTTCTATTGCTAAAGCTGTAAAAAAATATGCAATTGCAAAAAATGTATATGGATATGCAAGAAATGAACAAACAGCAAAAGAGATAGAAGATTTAAAACTAGTCGATAAATTAATGAGTTTAGAAGATTTAAAAAAGAACTCAGATGTAATTATTCTAGCTATTCCAGTTGATTCAATAATTTCTATGTTTGATGAACTAAAAGATGTATCAAAAAATACTACTATAATGGACTTAGGCTCAACAAAAGAGTACATAGTTAAAAATATTCCAAAAGAAATCAGAAAAAATTTTATTGCAGCTCACCCTATGACAGGAACTGAAAATTTTGGTCCTAAAGCTGCAATTGATGGCTTATATGAAGGAAAAGCTGTTGTCTTGTGTGATTTAGAGGATAATGATGAACTTCATAAAAATAGAGCAGTCCAAATATTCCAAAATATTGGTATGAGACTTGTATTTATGAAAGCTTCTGACCATGATATTCATGCATGTTACATGTCACACTTGCCACATGCTATTTCTTACTCACTAGCTAATACAGTTATGAATCATGAAGATCCAAGGTCAATCATTGCACTAGCTGCTGGTGGATTTAAAGATATGAGTAGGGTGGCAAAATCAAGTCCTTATATGTGGACAGACATTTTTAAACAAAATAGAAAAAACTTACTAAAATCTATAGATTTATTTGAAACACATATGAAAGAAGTAAGAGATATGGTTGAGAAGGAAGATTATGAAGCTTTAACTCTTTGGATGAAAAAAGCAAATAGTTTACATGAGATACTTTAAAGTATCTTCATATCATTAATAGCTTCTTGAACTTTTATAGCTTGAAAATGCTCTTTTACATCATGACATCTTACAATTGAAGCACCATTTCTAATTGATTCCAAGTGAATTGCTATTGTTCCTGAAAGTCGCTCTTCTGGACTTGATTCTATTATTGCATTTATCATAGATTTTCTACTTGCTGCCATTAATAATTCAAAACCAAAATGACTAAAATAGCTTAAGTTTTTGATAAGTGTTAGATTATGTTCTAAATTTTTTCCAAAGCCAATACCAACATCTAATATAATATCTTTTATTCCAAAGCTTTTTGCTTTTTCAACTCTTTGTTTGAAAAAATCATTAATATCTAAAACCACATTTTTATATTCTGGACTTTGTTGCATATTTTCTGGATTGTTTTGCATATGCATAATAATAACTTCAGCATTATATTCTGAAGCTACTTTACAAACTTCATCATTTTCTAGTCCTGTAATATCATTAACTATCCTAAAGCCTTTACATAATGCATAATCCAACACTTTTGGTTCATATGAGTCCAATGAAAACTTAACTTTTTCATATAATTTTTCTTCATAAATCAAATCAATTATTGGTTTTACTCTTCTTAATTCTTCTTCAACTGATACAGCTATACTTCCAGGACGACTAGAAACTCCTCCCAAATCAATAATATCTGCACCATCATTTATCATCTTTTCAATTTTAATAACTGCATTTGAACCATAAAACCTACTATTTTTAAAAAATGAATCTTCATTGGCATTAATAATACCCATTATTTTTGTTTTATTAGTTTTCATAAAAATCTCACTTTTTTTGAAGTTTTATTATCTATATTTTCTATGAATGATTGTTAGAAGTAGGGTAGTTAAGATATTAATTGGTCTTGAGTTTAACTCTAAAAGTTTTATTCCATTTGAAAAGACATCTAATTCTTTTTGAGTTAACTTTATTTTTTGAGAGTTAATTTTTAACATAACAGACTCAATAATAGCTTTTGCCTCTTTTTTACCAATTTTTTGATTATCTTTTAAGAATTGATACAAATTTTTTAAATCCATTCTAAGAAAATCAAAATCGATATCAACTCTTTCTATTTTACTTTTAAGATATTTATGTGGCATTCTTGAAAGAATAGTAGGTAAAATATTCGATTTTGATGTTGTAATAATAACAAAAACTATATTTCTAGGTGGTTCTTCTAATACTTTTAATAAAGAGTTTTGAGCTTCAACTCTAAAGCTATTTCCACAAAGAAGTATATATTTTGTTTCATTAGATGAAATATATGATTCTTTAATAACTTGTTGTGCCTGAGCTGTTAAAAAATCATCTTTTTCTTCATTTCTTATAATTCTATAACTATGTTGCGGCAAAGAAGGAATTAAACTACTTAAAGTTTCATCTATATTATTAACAATTAGTATGCTTGAACTATTAATATTAGTCAATTTTAACTCTCAACATTAATTTCAGCAAAAAGAGCTGCACTTAAAGTCTTATTATATAATCTAAACATCTGTAAAAGCTTCATATCTAAAGCCATATCGCTACTTTTCAAATTAAAAGCATCTTGCTTTTCTTCATCAAAAAGCCAAAGAAAAGAGTATTTAGAAACTTTAGGAATAAAAGCTCTTGCATCTTGACTTCTTCCTATATACCAAAAACAATAACCATTTGGAAAAGATATATTTAACATATCTTTTAAATAATTTACATCATCTTCATTTTGAACATTATCCATTAACTTATAAAATGATTTAAAATCATAAAAAGGCAAATATGGTCTATTTAGGCTTTTTTTATTTATATTTGTAAGAATATACTCTAAAAACCAATTTCTTTCATCATCACTTATAACAATAACTGAACAACCTTTATCCAAAATACTTAATACAGATTTAGCAACTAAAGGTGTCCATTCATATTTTTTTTCTTCTAACCAAGGAGACAATAGTTTATCATCTCTTATTGTATCAACAGTCCAATTTAAGAATTCTTGCACTTCTATTTATCCAACTCATAGGCATCGTGTAAAGCACGAACAGCCAATTCTGCATATTTTTCTTCAACTATCACTGAAATTTTTATCTCACTAGTTGATATTATTCTAATATTAATATTCTCATTAGCCAAGGCAGTAAATGCTTTAGAAGCAACTCCAGTATGAGATTTCATACCAACTCCTACTATTGAAACTTTACAGATTTTTTCATTGTAATCAAATTTTTCAACTTCATCTTCAAATTTATGCATAATAGTTTTACAAATTTCTAAATCAGTTGTAGGAATTGTAAAGTCCAAAGATGTTTTTCCATCTACTGCAACTGTTTGTACTATCATATCAACATTAATATTTGCATCTGCTAGTGCTGTAAAAATATATGATGCAATTCCAGGTCTATCTGTAACTCCATACATACCAACTCTTACTTGATTTTTATCCAAAGCAATACCACTTACTATTGGCTGTTCCATTATATTCTCTTCCTTTGTTATTAAAGTACCTTCTACTTCTGGAGTAAAGCTACTTCTTGATATTAAATTTACATTTAATTTTTTTGCCATTTCTACAGATCTATTTTGTAAAACTTTTGCACCTAAACTTGCTAATTCTAACATTTCATCATATGATATTTTCTCAAGTTTCTTAGCTTTTGGCTCTATTCTAGGGTCTGTTGTGTATATACCATCAACATCTGTATATATTTCACAAACATCTGCTTCTATTGCTCCTGCAATTGCAACAGCTGTTAAATCTGAACCACCTCGTCCAAGTGTAGTTACTCTACCTTTTTCTGTAACTCCTTGAAAACCAGCAACTACAACAATTTTACCTTCAGCTATTGATTCTTTCATATTTTTTGTATCTATGTACTCAATTCTAGCTTTTGTATGTCGTTCATCTGTTACAATACCTGCTCGTCCACCACTCATTGAAATAGCACTATAACCAGCTTCATTTAAAGCAATAGATAGCAAAGCTGATGTAACTCGTTCACCTGAACTTAACAGCATATCCATTTCAGAAGGAGCAGGCATTTTTGAATAACTTTCAGCATATTCTATTAATTTATTAGTTTCACCACTCATTGCAGAAACTACTGCAATAACATCATGACCTTCATCTTTAATTTTTTTAATAATAGTTGCAACGTTTTGAATTCGTTCTAATGTACCAACGCTAGTACCACCAAATTTTAATACTTTTAACATCTAATTCATAATCCTTTTTAAATATAACCTTCTTTTTTAAAATACTTCAATACTTGCTTATAAACTGTTCTTTTGAAAAAAGTTATATAATCATAAATATTTTTTGTTGGAACAAATTTATATTCACTAAATTCAGGTGTATGATGAGTATAGATATCTATTTTTGCACCATCATTTAATTTTACTAAATAATACTTTTGTATTTGACCATCATATGGTTTCATTTTTTCGGCAATTGCTGGGGGAAAGTCATAACTTACCCACTGCGGATACTCTGCAATGATTTTGATATCACTAGTACCAATTTCCTCTTCTAATTCTCTAAATAAAGCTTCTTTGGCTGTTTCACCTTCATCAATTCCACCTTGAGGAAATTGCCATGCATTTTCAACATCAGTTCTTGAAGCTATGAAAAGTTCACATTTTTGAGGATACTTTGCTGATAAAACAATTGCTGCTACATTAGGTCTATAATTTTTACCACTCACATTTGTAGGTATATTCTCACTTTTATCAATCATAAATATCTTTTCCCTTATTATAAGGGAAATATTATAATAAACTTAGGATTAAAAATTGCTTTTATACATACATATTCCATTTTGTGATAGTAAATGCTTTTATTGCGCATTTAACTCATATGTAGATAGATTTCACTTGAAACAAACTTATATGAAGGCTATTGAGAAACAACTAATTTACGACATTGAACACTATTTAAAAGATGAAAAAATAGAAACGGTATTTATAGGTGGAGGAACTCCTAGTTGTGTAGATTTTAAAGAATATGAAAATATTTTTAAAATCATATCACCATATTTAATTGAAAACTGTGAAATAACAAGTGAAGCCAACCCAAATTCTGCAACAAAAGAATGGCTTCAAGGTATGAGAAATTTAGGTGTAAATAGAATCAGCTTTGGAGTACAAAGTTTTAATGATAAAAAACTAAAATACTTAAATCGAGCGCATAATAGTAATAGTGCTATAAGTGCTATACAAAATGCCAAATGTATAGGTTTTAATAGTATTAATTGTGATATTATTTACGGTGTACAAGGTGATAGCTTTGAAAAATTAAAATACGATTTTGATAAAATAAATGAACAAAATATCGACCATATAAGTGCATATTCTTTGACCTTAGAAGAGGGTACAAAGTTCTTTAATAAATCCCATGTAAAAATAGATGATGAAGAACTATCTTATAAGCTATTTGAGTATCTAAAAGGCTTAGGCTATGAACAATATGAGATTTCTAACTTCTCAAAGTCTAAAAACACTCAATCTAAACACAACTTTGGCTATTGGGAGTATACAAACTACTTAGGAATTGGAACAGGTGCTGTTGGCTTTGTAGATAATTTCAGATACTATCCCAATAAAAATATAGAACAATATATAGAAAACCCTATTTCTTATGAAAAAGAGTATATGGATGAAGTAGATATTAAAACAGAGAAAGTACTATTAGGTCTTAGATCTAATGTGGGAGTAAATTTAGCTATTTTTAATGAAAATGAATTAAAAAAAGTAGAAATATTAATCGAAGAAAAAAAGCTATACAAAGTAGATAATAAAATCTATAATTACAATTTTTTACTTTCAGATGAGATATCTTTATTTATATTAGATTAGCTTCTATTAAAGAATAATTTATACTCTATATGTATAATACGGTTTTCAAAGGAGTTTAATTGACAATAAAAGAGACCATTAAAAAATATTCACAAGAGCTAAAAGAAGTAACACATATACCAGCAAAAGAAATAGAAATATTGATTATGTTTCTACTAGAAAAAAATGTTATTTGGATGCATTTAAATGGTAATTTTGAGTTTACAAAAGAGGAAGAACTAAAAGCTTTAGTTAAAAAAAGAGCCACACATTTTCCATTAGAATATCTTACAAATAGAGTTTCTTTTTATGGTGAAACATTTATTATAAAACAGAATGTTTTAATACCTAGACCAGAGACTGAAATATTAGTTGAAAAAGCATTCGAAAAATTAAAACAAATAGAAAATCCAAAAGTAGTAGAAATTGGAACAGGAAGTGGAATAATTTCAGTAATGCTTTCAAAACTACTTCCCCAACTTAAAGTTACTGCAGTTGATATAAATGATGATGCCTTAGAATTAGCAAAAGAAAATACAAAAAACCACTCAGTTGAAAATCAAATTTCTTTTATAAAATCTGATTTATTAAAAGAGGTTAGTGGAGATTTTGACATGTGTATTTCAAACCCACCATATATTTCAAATAATTATGTTTTACCACATAATGTTAAATACGAGCCTAAAAATGCCCTTTTTGGAGGAGAAATTGGTGATGAACTTTTAAAAGATTTAATTGAAGAAGTTACATCAAAAAATATAAAATATCTATATTGTGAATATGGATATGATCAAAGAGAATCTATAAAAAATTATATGAAAAAATTCAATGTAAAATCACTAGAGTTTTATAAAGACTATTCTGATTTTGACAGAGGGTTTTTAATTGAATTTAATACTAAATAAAAGGAATAATATGTTTGAAGAATTTAATGTAAATAATTTAGATAAAACGAAAGAGTTGTTAGAAATAAAATTAAAAGAGTCAAAAGAGCAAATAGAAAAGCTTTTAGAACTAGAAAATAAAACTTACGATAACTTTGTAAAGCCATATCAAGAAATAGGGGAGTGTATAAATGAATTCTTAACTCCTATGTTTCATATTGATTCTGTTAAAAATACAGAAATAACGACAAAAGTGCATGAAGAATGCCTTCCTTTGATTTCAAACTACTCAACTGAGTTAAGTCAAAATGTAAATATTTATACATCTTTAAAAGATATACAAGATAATGATAATACCTCTTTAAATAATATACAAAAAAAAGTCTTAGAAAATGAAATTAGAGACTTTGAATTATCAGGTTGTCATTTAAATAATAATTTAAAAAATAGACTTAAAGAGATAAATTTAAGACAAAGTGAGTTATCACATAAGTTTTCTCAAAATCTATTAAATGCAACAAACTCATATGAAATGATAATTGAAGATTATGAAGATGTAAGAGAAATACCAGAGTCTGACCTAGAACTTGCCAAATTTGAAGAAGATGGTAAAATAAAATATAAATTTACTCTACAAATGCCTTCTTATATTGCTTATATTACATATGGTAGTAATAGAGATAAAAGAGAAGAGATATATAAAGCATACTGCACTAGAGCCCCAGAAAATGGAAAAATCATTGAAGAAATACTTACATTAAAAGATGAAAAATCTAAAATACTAGGATTTGATTCATATGCACAGTATTCACTAAGTACTAAAATGGCTAAATCAGAGGATGAAGTAATAGATTTCTTATATGAATTAGCTAAAAAAGGAAAAGTTGGTGGTAAAAATGAAGTTGAAGAGATAAAAGAGTTCGCTAAAAAAGATGGAATTGAAGAATTAAAATCTTTTGATTTATCTTATTATTCTGAAAAATTAAAAAAAGAAAAATATGATTTAGATGAAGAATTATATAGACCATATTTTGAAAAAGAATCTGTTTTAAAAGGATTTTTCGAATTTCTAAATTCTATATTTAATATTGAATTTAAAGTATCAAATACTCCTACTTGGGATGAGAAAGCAACGGCTTATGATATCTATGAAAGTGGAAAATTATCTTCTAGAATTTACATAGATTTAGAATCACGAAAAGACAAAAGAGGAGGTGCGTGGATGAACAATTGGCATTCATATTATGTTGATAAACATAATAATATTCATTTGCCAACTGCTTACATTGTTTGTAACTTTCCACAATCAACAAAGGATACCAAATCACTGTTAAGACACTCAGATGTTGTAACACTTTTTCATGAAATGGGACATGCTCTACATCACTTATTAAGTAAAGTTCCTGAACCTTTTGTTAGTGGAATTTCTGGTGTTGCATGGGATACAGTTGAGTTCCCTTCTCAGTTTTTAGAATATTTTTCGTATGATAAAACTGTATTAAAACAGTTTGCAAAACATTATAAAACAGGTGAAATATTATCAGATGAAGCAATAGATAAAATCATAAAAGCTAGAAATTTTCAATCTTCATTAAGTATGATTAGACAAGTAGAATTTGCTCTTTTTGACTTTAAACTTCATCAAAAATTATATAAAAATGAAGATGATGTGCAAAAATTATTAAATGAAATTAGAGATGAAATTTCTATCATTAAACCACCAATTTATAATAAATTTCAAAATGGTTTTTCTCATATTTTTGGAGGAGGATATGCTGCTGGATATTACTCTTATAAGTGGGCAGAAGTTTTAAGTGCAGATGCTTATTATATGTTTATAGAATCAGAAAATACATTCAATAAAGAACTAGCTTTAAAATATAAAAAAGCTATTTTAGAAAAAGGGGGTTCTTCTGATATGAATGAACTTTTTTATGAATTTGCTCAAAGAGAGCCAAGTGTTGACTCTTTATTAAAAATTGATGGAATTATTAGCTAATTTTTGGCACAATACGACTTGATATAATATCAAATAAGGATAGTTAATGAGTAATAATAGTGATACAATTTCTAAATTGAGCGATGCTCTTTCTAATTTAATAAATGCATATGAAACTTTACAAAAAGAAAAAGAAGATTTAGAAAAAGAAAACCAAGGATTAAAAAATACAATTGAAGACTTGGAGTCTTCAAATGGAGATTTAAAAAGTAAATTAAATGATATAAACTCTACAAATGAAAAACACGGAAGCAATATTAATTCAATGTTACATAAAATTGAAAATATACTAAAAGTAGGTGATAGAAAAAAAGACAATTATAGTAGTAATAACTATAATAATAATTCTGCGCTTAAGGATGATGATGAAGAATTTTCAA
>TARA_R110002033_G_scaffold92431_3_pt1 | contig 28141 bp, 25 predicted proteins | sample TARA_R110002033 | Tara Oceans TARA_R110002033 (sample SAMEA4397051) | marine metagenome | biome: Polar Biome; feature: [SRF] surface water layer (ENVO:00010504); material: water (ENVO:00002006), including particulate matter (ENVO:01000060) such as... | depth 5 m
ATAAAATTTAGCTTCTCACTAATGGCTCATTTATAATTTATTACCTTAGTACCTCTGACTATTCTAAATATCTGAATGAAATATAATATTACAATTATTGTCTTAATTCTATTTTTAATTGTAGGCCAAATATTTAATTCTTATTACACCCTTTTTTTTGGTATTGTAACTGTAGGCTTAATATACTTAACGGTTTTCTTATGGGAATTTTCAATTTTTAAAATTGATTTTGATTCTGATTATAAATTTCGAAGTCACAAAAAAGATTTAGACCTTTATAATCTATTTATAGCTCTAATTTGGACGGTTTTTATTGTAACCCAAGATAATCTTTCAGAATTTGATTTTTTTATGATTATAAGCTTTTGGTCGCTTCCTATTATTGAAATATTAATATGGTTTATTTATAAAGCTAAAAGGCCATTTACAGTTTTCATAAAAGATGATGAATTAATATTAAATAAGCGCTGGTATAAAGTAAGAAACTTACCTAATCTTGTTCAGATTAGTTATAATCGCTTCACAAAAAGCTTACTATTAGATTTTAAAGTAAAGTCTGAAATCTCCATTGCTACGACGGAATACAGTACAGAAGATATTAATCTGATGCTTAAAATCTTAATAGAAAAATCTGAACACAATGTATTTATACCTAGTAATTATAAGCCAAATAATAAATAGCTAACAATAATCTTTAATATAAATTACTAAATTAGTAGCTTACCAAAATATTATTCCATTCTAATTAAAAATCATGAAAAAAATAATCCTAATACTACTTATAATTTTAGTCGCATTTCCATCTTGTAAAGAAAAGACAACGGAAGAAAATGAAGACGTCATTGCAACCTACTACCTAATAAGACATGCAGAAAAAGACAGAGGCGATAAAAAGAATAAAGACCCACATTTAACTACAATTGGCCGCAAACGTGCAGAAAATTGGAAAAAACATTTTAAAGGTGTAAACTTTGATGCTGTGTATTCTACCGATTACAACAGAACCAAAGAAACAGCAACTCCAACGGCAAAAGCTAATAATTTAGTACTTCATTTTTACAATCCTTCAGACTTTAAAATTGAAGAATTCATGGAAAAAACAAAAGGAAAAACAGTTCTTATTGTTGGCCACAGTAATACCACTCCAAAATTTGCAAATGCGTTATTAGGTGAAGATAAATATGATGATATTGAAGACCATAATAATGCCAATTTGTATAAAGTTACTTTTACAAAAGATGGTAAATTTTCAGAGTTATTAATTGTCAACTAGCTGAACTTCTATATTCTTTAATTCAATTTTAGACAACAATTCTAACTGATTATTTTCAAAAACTTTACCTAGGTTTTCTAGAATAAACTTCGCATCCTCGGCTTTATAATTGTTATAGTCTACAAAACGTAATCCATTAACATAACGTTCATTATAAGCTTCTCTAAAACGCATTCCTATTTCCTTACCCTCATTATATGAATATGCAAAGTAATCCAACTTAAAAGAGTGTTTATTAATCCAATAAATAAAAATATCTTCATGGTCTTCGCCTCCACCTTCTGCACTAAATGTAACTTTAATCTTATAATAATCTTTACCTTTTATTTGCTCACTTACTAACAGTGCTTTATTTACGGCTTCATCATTTAAACCATAAGGTAAAACGGAAAAATAGTGTACCGAATTAACTGAAGCTTCATACTTTTTAGCAATGGAATCTTCGAGTTTCACGAAGTCTTTATTATCATAGCGTTCAAAACCTACATTACTCAACATATCAAAAATAGAATCGTTATCCTTTACTAAAATGCGTACTAAAAGAAATTCGTGATTCTTACGAAGTGCCTGGTAATAAACATCCCTAAATTCAAATTTTAAACTCGATTTTTTAAACTTTTCACCACCAGAAACTTCAATAGATTTATTAATAATCTCATCTGCAGTTAAGGCCTTAGTAACAGCTTCAGTAGTTATTGTATTTGTGTTAGAATTTTCATTCTTACATCCAAAAAGGACAACAACAAATACGAGTAGCAAATAATTCTTCATGATTAATTTATTTTCTAAAAATAAAGTCGTAAAACTAAAGATAAGATTACAATTTAATGAAGCATTAACGAATTCTTAGCAACTCTTAATCATTGTAGATTTTAAACTTCAAAAGTTATTTAAACGAAACTTTCTAACTAATAACTAAAAAACTATCTTTGCCATCCATGCAAAATAAGGTTAACATACTTAATAAGAAAGCAAAATTTCAGTACGAGATATTAGATAAATATACGGCTGGGATTGTACTTAGCGGAACTGAGATTAAATCTATTAGATCCAGCAAGGCTTCTATTGCCGAAAGTTTCTGCGAGTTTAATGAGCGTGGGGAACTTTTTGTTATTAATATGACGGTAGAAGAATACGCTTATGGCAACTACTACAACCACAGACCAAAAGCAGAACGTAAACTACTGCTTAATAAAAAAGAGCTTAAAAAGTTAAAAAAGGAAATAGACGTAAAAGGAAATGCTATTATTCCTTTAAAACTTTTTGTTAACGATAGAGGTTTAGCTAAACTAGTAATTGGTTTAGGAAAAGGTAAAAAACTCTATGATAAGCGCGAAACCATTAAAGATCGCGACAACAAGCGAAATTTAGACCGTATTAAGAAAGATTTCCGTTAGAAGACTCCTTTTATTATCTGCTATATTTATTATAAAAACAGTCTTGTTTTTATTAACTTACTTGCAAATATTTAAAATGAACAAGCTTGTAATCGTCCTATTTTTAGTTTTTAACTTTGGCAATGCTCAAGACCAAAACTATCTAGAATTTAGTAAAGAATTTGAAATTAACGAAAAGGTCTATCTATTTGGAGACAACGTGAAATTAAGAAAATCACCTTCAACAAATTCTGAAATCATAACACTTCTAAAAATTGGAGAACCTTTAAAAATAGTAGAAAAAAGTACAGAAACTTTAATGTACAATGGTATAGATTCACCTTGGTATAAAGTAAAATACAATAATCAGCAAGGCTATGTACTTGGTGGATTAATCTCTGCAACTGAAAAGAAAGATGGTAATGTTAGATTCCTTTTCAACTTTGAAATCGAAGATTCTAAACTATACGTAACAACAAGAGTTTTAACTGATACAACATCCAAATATTTTGAAAACAAATCAGAATTTAGAGGTGATAATTATTTATTTACAATTCATTTCTATGATAATAAAGGTATTGAAGACATTAACAATATCCTATTTGTTAATTATGTACCAGAATCTTGTGGAGCAAACTCAGGTGGTTACTACCTTTTTCTAGATGATAATGGATTATACAAAGTTTTAGACTTAAGGTCTGGTGCAGATATTGGCTTTTGGGAGTCCGAAACTTTAATTTTCCCAAATGACCCAAATGGAGAAAAAGACAAGATTATCTTTTTAAAGGAAGATGGACAATATCCAGATGATGAAGAATCAGACGATGAACCCATTTGGGAAAAAACGAGTAGTATTAAAATTGATTTAAAATGGGTGGACTCTAAAGTTTCACCTAATCCTAGAACTGTTTTAGACAAGATTGGTGACTATTAAATCTTATTACCAACTACTTACTCTTCGTTTTTAAGTTTCTTTAACTAAAGGAATTACAACTTTAAGATTCCTATAACTTTTACATTATATTTTTAGTCTATGTTTGAGACAGTATAAATTATTAGCGAAATTATTTAATACCCTAAGCAACCTTTTATCATAAAACTACGTCTTCATATATGTAAGGCATAATGTTTGTGATAAATCACAAATCTTAAGTCATTACCTAATCATCAATCTAAAATAATATGCAAAAAAAACTACTCTTCATCTTTTTAATTGCGTTCAGTACAATGGTTTCTGCTCAAATTACCGGAAACATCACAGATCAAAACAATAATCCGCTTCCCTTTGTAAACATTTTAATCGAAAACACATACAAAGGCACAACGAGTAATGACGACGGTTATTACGAGCTTAACATTTCTCAAACAAAAGACTACACCATCATTTATAGTTATTTGGGCTATAAAACGGTTAAAAAATCAGTTTCAATTTCAAAATTCCCTTATCAATTAGATATTTCTTTAGAGGAAGAATCTGTCTCTCTTGGCGAAGTTGTAATAGATGCAGAAAACGATCCTGCAAATGCAATTATGAGACAAGCCATTGCGCAACGCCAAGCTAATCTCGAAAAAATTGAGTCTTTTAAAGCCGATTTCTATTCTAGAGGATTAATAAAAATAAAGAATGCTCCAGAAAAAATAATGGGTCAAGAAGTTGGCGATTTAGGTGGTGGATTAGATTCTACAAGAAGTGGAATTATTTATTTATCTGAAACCATTTCAAAAATTCAATTTTTAAGTCCAGATAAATTAAAAGAAAAAATTAACGCTTCAAAAATTAGTGGTAACAGTAATGGTTTTAGCTTTAATACAGCTTTAGAAGTGGACTTCAATTTCTACAATAACACAATAAATTTCGGTAACGAAATTATATCACCAATCGCTAACAATGCCTTTGGTTACTACAAATACAAGCTAGATGGTGTTTTTTATGATGACAGAGGTAATTTAATAAACAAAGTTAAAGTAACTCCAAAACGTAAAAACGACCCTGTTTTCTCTGGCTATATTTATATTGTAGAAGACCAATGGGATATTTATGCATTAGAATTAGATATTACAGGTGTTCAAGCCAAAAATCCGGCTGTAGATATTATCTCACTACAACAGAGCTTTTCTTATTCTGAAAGCAATGATATTTGGGCAAAAATCTCTCAGAGTATCGATTTCAAATACGGATTATTCGGCATAAAAGGAGATGGTCGTTTTACTGCCGTTTATAGCAATTACGAATTCAATTCAGGATTAACCCGAAAGGATTTTAATAAAGAAATTGTCTCTTTTGAAAACGAAGCCAATAAAAAAGACTCTTTATTCTGGAATAAAATTAGACCTGTTCCTCTTACTTTAGAAGAACGTAACGACTATGTTACAAAAGATAGCATTCAAATTGTGCATGAGTCTAAACCTTATTTAGATTCTGTAGATCACGCTAAAAACAAATTCAAAATTGGAAATATTTTAGGCTACACCTATCAAAATTCGCATAAAAACTATCGTTTAGGGTTTGACATACCTCCTACTGCTACTCAGTTTAACACCGTACAAGGTTTCGCCGTTGGAGCAAACGTGTTTTATACTAAAGGCTATGATGATTATAAACGTTATTTAACCGTAAACGGAAATCTTCAATATGGAATTTCAGATGATAGATTACGAGCAACGGGTGGAGCAACTTATAAATTTAATAGCGTAAGCAATTCGTATTTAACTTTATATGGAGGCGTTACAACCGTTCAATTTAATCCTGCAGATCCAATTTCACCATTAATAAATGGTATAAGCTCATTGTTTTTTGAGGATAACTACATGAAAATCTACGACAAGAGTTTTGTTACCGCTAATTATTCGGAAGAACTCTTTAACGGATTTAGGCTGTTTACAGGTTTAACTTACGAAAGACGAAAAGCACTTTTCAACACCACAGACCAAACTTATATTAATGATGATAACGATGCTTACACAAGCAATAATCCATTAAATGAATTGGCTTACGGAGTTGCACCTTTCCAAACACATAACATGCTAAAAGGTGTAATCAATGCTCGTATAAACTTTGGGCAAGAATACATGAGTTACCCTGATGCCAAGTACAATGTTGGAAATGATGATTATCCAACGTTACATTTAGGTTACGAAAAAGCATTTGGAGCGACTGTGGATGATTATAATTTTGACCAGATTAAGATTCGCTTAACACAATCCTTTAATGTAAAAGATAAAGGTAGATTTAACTATAATCTAAAAGCCGGAAAGTTTTTTAATGCAGACGATATCGCGTTTATGGATTACCAACATTTTAATGGTAACCAAACACACGTAAGCTTTGATGGCAACTACACTAATGTATTTAACAATTTAGATTACTATTCCGCAAGCACAAACGATTCTTATTTTGAAGCGCATGCCGAACACGATTTTAATGGATTTCTTTTAGGAAAAGTTCCATTAATAAACAAGTTGAATTTCAATTTAGTAATTGGTGCTCATTTATTAGCAACTCCAGATGTTAAGCCTTACCAAGAGTATTCAATTGGTTTAGATAATATTGGTTTCGGAAAATGGCGTTTCTTAAGAGTAGATTATTTACGGTCCTACCAAAGCGGATTTAAAAGTGATGCAATTGTATTTGGTTTGAAATTCTTTTAACTTTATAGCATGAAAAAAATCACATTAATACTATTCTTATTTTCATTTGTAACATTTGCTCAAGAAAAAAAAGACTATTCAAAAAACGTTGCCACCTTAGATAGCACAATTGCGACTTTATATTCAGTAATTTCTGGTGATAAAGGTGTAAAACGCGATTGGGCTTTATTTAAACATCTCTTCAAAAAAGATGCAAAACTCATCGCAACCGGAAAAAACCCAAAAGGAGAAACTGTTGTCCGTTATATGTCTACCGAAGACTATATAAACACTTCAGGTAATTGGTTAGTAGAAAACGGTTTTTATGAAGTTGAAATTAATCGAGAAACTCAAGTTTTTGGAAATATAGCGCACGTTTTCACGACTTACGAAGCCTTTAAAAGCAAAGACGACAAAGAACCTTTTATGAGAGGTATCAATAGTGTTCAATTATTTAATGACGGAAAACGTTGGTGGATTATTAATATTTACTGGACACAAGAATCTGATGAAAATCCTATTCCTGAGGTTTATTTGTCTAAAAATTAATAGACTTTAAACACTAATCTCTATTTCGTTAGAAATCTTCTCGATACAAAGTTTCAAAAAAAGAAATTTCACTCGAAGTGACGTTAGCTACAAAATTTTGATTCTTTTTCGAAAAAAACTAATTCTTATCTTCTAACATGGGTACAAATCTAAAATCACCAAATTCATGTTTTTCAAATTCTTTTGGCCCTTTTCTAATAAACATCGTCATTACTTGTACATCGTCACCTACAGGTATTACTAAACGTCCACCAATAGCCAACTGACTCAATAACGGATTAGGTACATAAGGCGCGCCAGCAGTTACAATAATACTTTGAAAAGGTGCTTCTTCTGGTAATCCTTTATAACCATCACCAAATATTAATTGTTTTGCTCTATAGCCAATTTTAGGTAAAAACTTAGATGTTTTTTTAAATAGTTCTTGCTGACGTTCTATACTATAAACCTTAGCTCCAAGTTCTAATAGTACAGCTGTCTGGTAACCACTACCTGTCCCTATTTCTAAAACTTTATCACCTTGTTTTACTTGTAATAATTCAGATTGAAAAGCTACAGTATAAGGTTGAGAAATCGTTTGATCAGCAGCAATAGGAAATGCTTTATCTTGGTAAGCATGGTCAATAAAACCAGAATCCATAAACAAATGTCTAGGTATTTTTCCAATAGCCTTTAAGACTCCTTGGTTTTTAATTTCTTTTTTTATCAGAGTTTCAACAAGTTGTTGGCGCATTCCTTGATGCTTAAATGTGTCTTTCAAAGCGTAGTTTAGTTTACGCTAAATTAATTTAAAGATGCAGAATTTCAAAGAAAGAATTTAAACAATATTTTATTATCATTTTCGCAGTATTTTATATTTTCTTTTTTCAATTTCTGAGCGAAAACGACTATTTTTGTTAAAAACAGAAAAACATGCTAAAAGCTGGTGTTCTTGGTGCTGGTCACCTTGGAAAAATACATTTAAGGTTACTTAACCAATCTAATAAATATGATCTCGTTGGTTTTTACGATGCAGATCCAGAAAATGCAAAACTTGTAGTTGAAGAATTCGGTTATAAATATTTTGATTCTATAGACGATTTAATCGATGCTGTAGATGTTGTAGATATTGTTACGCCAACGCTTTCTCACTACGATTGCGCTAAAGTAGCTATCAAAAAAGGAAAACATATTTTTATAGAAAAACCAATTACCAACACAGTAGAAGAAGCTGAAACCATTAGAACTTTGGTTGCAGAACATGGTGTAAAAGGTCAAGTTGGACATGTAGAGCGATTTAATCCTGCATTTATTGGCGTAAAAGACCAGATAGTAAACCCTATGTTTATTGAGTGTCACAGATTAGCAGAGTTTAATCCTCGTGGCACTGATGTACCTGTGGTTTTAGACTTAATGATCCATGATATTGATATCATTTTAAGTGTAGTACAATCACCTGTAAAACATATTTCTGCAAGTGGCGTTTCTGTAGTGAGTGAAACACCAGATATTGCCAATGCAAGAATTGAGTTTAAAAACGGTTGTGTCGCTAATTTAACAGCAAGTAGAATTTCATTAAAGAACATGCGTAAAACGCGATTCTTTCAAAAAGATGCTTACATCTCTGTAGATTTTCTTGAAAAGAAATGTGAGGTCGTAAAAATGAAAGATGCACCAGATAATCCTGGTGATTTTGATATGATTCTTCAGAATGCAGAAGGTATTAAAAAACAAATCTATTTTGACAATCCAGAAATAACCAATAACAATGCTATTTTAGATGAGTTAGAAACATTCGCTGATGCAATTAATAATAACACTAAGCCAGTGGTTACTTTGCATGATGGCACGGAAGCTTTACGAGTTGCTAATATGATTATTAATCAGTTTTAATTCAACTTCAACTACACAAACTTTTCAACTTTTAAATTAATGAAAAACATAGCAGTTATAGGTGCAGGAACCATGGGAAATGGAATTGCCCACACATTTGCACAATCGGGATTTAATGTACAGCTTATAGATATTAGTGAAGACTCTTTAAAACGAGGCATGGATACCATTGCTCGAAATTTAGACAGAATGGTTGCTAAAGAAAAAATTAGTGAAGCTGATAAATTAACTACTTTAGGTAATATAACAACATTTACAAGCACTGAAGACGGTGTTAAAAATGCTGACTTAGTCGTTGAAGCTGCAACTGAAAATCTAGATTTAAAACTAAAAATATTTAAGCAGTTAAATGCTGTCTGTGGTGATAAAACCATTTTAGCGACAAACACATCTTCAATTTCTATTACTCAGATTGCTGCAGTAACATCGAGACCAGAGAAAGTTATTGGTATGCATTTTATGAATCCTGTGCCAATTATGAAATTGGTTGAAATCATTAGAGGTTACAGCACAAGTGATGAAGTAACTTCTACAATCATGGAATTATCTAAAACGTTAGGTAAAACACCAACAGAAGTTAACGATTATCCTGGTTTTGTAGCTAACCGAATTTTAATGCCAATGATTAACGAATCTATTGAAACACTTTACAATGGTGTTGCTGGTGTTGAAGAAATTGATACGGTTATGAAATTAGGAATGGCACATCCAATGGGTCCTTTGCAATTAGCAGATTTTATTGGATTAGATGTTTGTTTATCTATTCTTAATGTAATGTATGATGGTTTTAAAAACCCCAAATATGCACCTTGTCCTCTACTCGTTAATATGGTAATGGCTGGGAAATTAGGTATTAAATCTGGTGAAGGATTTTATGATTACGCTGAGAGTAGAAAAGCTGAGAAGGTTTCTGTACAATTCTCAAAGTAACTTAATGCTTGTCATTACAATGGCAGGAGCCAAAAAATAATATGAAGTATCAATTAATATATTGTCTTTTCTGTTTTGTAGTATTGTCTTGTAACAATAAAACAAAGAATACTGACTCAGATAATTCAAATATAGCCGAAGTATTAAAGGATACAATAATTGAGATAGAACAACAAAAAGATTACAAAACACTTATTTTAAAAGATACGACGTTTATATCCGAAGGTTTCGATTTTCCGGTTGGAAAACCTAATGTAAAAGGCTATTATAATGCTCAAAAGTTTCAAGAGAACAACCATTTAGGAGATGATTGGAATGGTGTTGGAGGAGGAGATTCAGACTTAGGAGACCCTATTTACGCCATAGCTAATGGTTATATTAGTGAAGTTAAAGATTATGAAGGTGGCTGGGGAAATGTGATAAGAATTGTGCATTTACATAACAATCAACTTTACGAGTCACTGTATGCACATTGCGATTCTATTTTAGTAAATTCTAATCGTTTTATAAAAAAAGGAGAACAAGTTGCCACTATAGGAAATTGTAATGGAGCGTATTTTGCACATCTTCATCTCGAAATTAGAAATGAAGTAGATTTAGATATTGGTGGTGGTTATTCTGAAGATACAACTGGCTATTTAGACCCAACCGATTTTATTAAAAAAAACAGAAACTAAAGTGGTAAAAATCATCCCGTTTAAAGCCGTAAAACCAACAAGAGCTATTGTTGGTCTTGTGGCATCGCGTCCGTATCAAAGCTATACTTTAGATGAACGCGAATCTCGAATGGCATATAATCCATACAGTTTTCTTCATATTGTAAATCCTGGTTATAAATACGCACAAGAAGTTACAGGCGAAGAACGCTATAAACTTGTAAAAAATAGATACTCAGAATTTAAGGAAGATGGTGTTTTTGTTCAAGATGAAAAACCTTCGTTTTATGTTTATAAAATTGTAAATCGACTTGGCCAAGAATTCTGTGGAATTATAGCTGCAACAAGTGCTGAAGATTACGAAAAAAACGTAATTAAAAAACATGAAGACACTATAGCAAAACGCGAAGAAACCTTTAAAAGTTATCTTCAAACTGTTGGTTTTAATGCAGAACCTGTACTTCTCACCTATCCTGATAATGCTACAATTGCAGAAATTATAAAGGAAACACAAAAGGGTTATGCCGAGTTTGAATTTACAATGACCTACAGAGACACACATTATTTATGGAAAATAGATAATGTAGAAACTATTAAGACGATTCAGCATGAATTCAGTAAAATGAACACGGTTTATATTGCAGATGGTCATCACAGATCAGCTTCATCTTATTTGTTATATAAAGATGAAAAAGCAAAAAATCCAAATCATAATGGAAGCGAATCATATAACTTTTTTATGTCGTATTTAATACCCGAATCCAATTTGGTTATTCACGAATTTAATAGACTCATAAAAGATTTAAACGGCTTAACAAAAGAAGAGTTTTTAATAAAATTAGATGCTTCTTATCGAATTGAAAACAGAGGTTTAATACCTTATAATCCTTCAAAAGCACATCATTTTAGTATGTATTTAGATGGAGAATTTTATTCGCTCTATTTACGAAAAGGCAATTACGATTTTAAAACCGCTTTAGACGAATTAGATGCACAATTGCTTTATAAAACCATACTTAAACCTATTTTAGAAATTGAAGATTTAAGACACGATAATCGTATTGCATACGTTAATGGTAAACACGAAATGATTACTATTAAAAGCAGTGTTGATAATGGTGAATTTAAAGTTGGTTTTGGCATGTGTCCTTCAAACGTAGAACAGATGAAGCAAATTGCAGACGAAGGCTTAACCATGCCACCAAAAAGCACTTATATTTTACCTAAATTGAGAAGTGGAATTACTATATATGAGTATTAACAATTTAATCTATGAGAGCTATTCTAATTTTAATTTTATTACTTCTTTTTTTAATTGTTAAAGTGGAAAAATTAACCAACCAAAAAGAATATTAATTCAACAAAAGACTCAATGTATTTAGTAAATAAAGGTCTCAATTATATTAACAATTTCAGTTCCGAAAAATAATTATGAGTATTAAAGACAACCTTAAAAACATTAAATCCAGAATACCAGAAAACGTCACTTTAGTCGCCGTTTCAAAAACTAAACCTGTAAGTGATTTAATGGAAGCTTATAATACTGGTCAGCGCATTTTTGGAGAAAACAAAATCCAAGAAATGGCAGATAAACATGCTGAAATGCCAAAAGATATTGAATGGCACATGATTGGACATGTACAGCGAAATAAAGTAAAATACATGGCTGAGTTTGTGAGTTTAATTCATGGTGTGGACAGTTTTAAACTATTAAGAGAAATAGATAAGCAAGCTAAAAATCACAATAGAACTATAGATTGTTTATTACAAATTAAAATTGCAGAAGAAGACAGTAAATTCGGAATGTCAGTAAGCGATGCTTCTGCCCTATTACAATCTAATGAATTTTCAGAATTAAAAAACATTAAGGTCGTTGGCCTAATGGGAATGGCAACTTTTACAGGTAATATGAATCAGGTTGAAAAAGAATTTAAATTCTTAAACAACACGTTTTCAGAACTTAAAAACACAAATCCTGAACTAAAAATTAAAAGTATGGGAATGAGTGGTGATTACCAGTTAGCAATTGCTTGTGGAAGTACCATGGTTCGGGTAGGAAGTAGTATATTTGGTGTAAGAAATTACAATAATTAGTTGATGTCTAAGTTTCAATACATACAATTATTTTACTAACTTCAAATAACAGAACACTATATACGCAATATTAGACATAGAAACCACTGGTGGAAAGTACAATGAAGAAGGAATTACAGAAATTGCTATCTACAGGTACAATGGTCATGAAATAACGGACCAATTTATTTCTTTAGTTAATCCGCAGCGCGAAATCCAACCCTTTGTAGTTAATCTTACAGGTATTAATTCTAACATGCTTAGAAATGCACCTAAATTTTACGAAGTAGCAAAACGCATTGTAGAAATTACTGAGGATTGTATTATTGTAGCTCATAATTCTTCTTTTGACTACAGAATTCTTAAAACCGAATTTAAACGCTTAGGATTTCCTTTTAAACGCAAAACCCTTTGTACAGTTGAGTTATCTAAACAATTGATTCCTGATATGGAATCTTACAGCTTAGGTAAATTAACTAGAGCTTTAGGGATACCTATGAGCGACAGACACAGAGCAAATGGTGATGCCTTAGCAACGGTAAAATTGTTTAAAATGTTGTTGAATAAAGATTTAGATAAGGTCATTGTAAAAGATGCGATTAAGATTGAACAGAAATCTAAAATAGCTCCTAATCTTAATAACATTATAGATGAATTACCATCACATACAGGTGTATACTACATTCATAATGTAGATGGAGATATTATATACATTGGTAAAAGTAAAAATATTAGAAAACGTATCGTTCAACATTTTACAGGTACCAATTCTAAGTCTAAGAAAATTCAGAAATTAGTAAGTACAGTGACTTACGAAAAAACGGGTAGCGAACTAGCTGCATTACTAAAAGAAAGTGCTGAAATAAAAAAGAACAAACCTATTTTTAATAGGGCATTACGCAGAAGTATTTTTACACATGCACTTTATAGTTTTACAGATAAAAATGGCTATATCAATTTAGAAATAGACAAGTCAGACAGAGACGATGTACCTATAACAACATTTAGCACAAGAGCAAGTGGAAAACATTTTATGTTTAAGGCTGTTGAAGATTTCAATCTGTGCCAAAAACTTACAGGTTTATACACTACAAAAACAAGTTGTTTTAAATACGAAGTTAAAGAATGTAATGGTGCTTGCATTAATGAAGAATCTGTTGAAGATTATAATAAACGAATAGAATTACTAAAAGAAAAATATAGTTACGATAATAAAAACATGCTTATCATTGATAAGGGTCGTGAAATAAGCGAAAAAGTAGTGTTTTTAATCGAAAATGGTATTTTTAGAGGCATGGGTTATTTCAACTTAAATCTTCAAATAGATAACAGAAAAATTCTAAAATCTGTTATTACTCCTATGACAAACGATAGAGATTCTCAACATATCATTCAGAGTTATCTAAGAAGAAATAAACGTTTAAAAATTATAGATTTAAATCAAGATTAATGAAATATAGGTTATTAATAGTTTCACTATTCGCTTCATTTTTAAGTTTCTCTCAAGGTTATGTTACTGATATGTCAGTTTCTAAAAGCGAATTAGAACAAACAATTTACTCTAAAGATTCTACAGCCGAAGCATTAGTTATCTACGATTATGGCAACAGTTTTGTTAATAACAAAACCTTTTGGTTAAATTCTCAGTTTAAGCAAAAAATTAAAATATTAAAACCTGAAGGCATCGATAGAGGCGAATTTGAAGTTATACTTTACAAAGGAAAATCTTCTACCGAAAAAATTGAGGATATTAAAGGTACAACCTACAATTTAGAGGATGATAAAGTGGTAAAAACCTATTTAACAAAAAAAGCCATTTTTAGAGAAGAAAACGAAAAATATACACGTGTAAAATTTGTTTTGCCTAATGTAAAAGTTGGTAGTATCGTAACCATAAGCTATGAAAAACAGTCGCGCTTTATGGCTAAATTTCAACCTTGGTACTTTCAAGGAGATGATCCTGTCTTATATAGTGAATACAATACCAGTATCCCAGGTAACTACGAGTATAATATAAAACTTGTTGGTGGTATTCCGTTTGACACGCATGATGTCAGTCTGAAAAAAAATTGCTTAGAAACAGGACGAGGAGCAAGCGCTGATTGCAGTGTTTCTAAATATATAATGAAAAACATACCAGCATATAAGTCTGAAGATTTTACTACTACGTCCTTAAATTATTCCTCCAGAGTAGAATATGAAATGAGTGTTTTTCATGGTTTTGATGGTAGAGTTGATAAAATTACTAAAACATGGAAAGATGCAGACCATGAACTCAAAGCAGATAGTGAATTTGGAAAACAACTCAGTAAAAGCAGTCTTGCAAAAAATATTTTACCTCAGTCTATTACCTCTATTCCTGACCAACTCGAAAGGGCTAAAGCGATATATCGTTTTGTTCTAGATAATTATACTTGGAACGGAAAATCTGAACGTTATGATGTTTCTGTCAAAGATTTAATAAAAGAAAAGGTAGGTAGTGTTTTTGAAATCAACTTACTCTTAGAAAACCTATTATCTAGTGAAGGCCTGAAGGTATATCCTATTTTAATGTCTACACGAGAAAACGGTTTTGCTACTAAAGTATATCCTGTTCTTACTGATTTTAATTATGTTATTTTAAAAACTACAATAGACGGAAAACATTATTTTCTAGATGCCACAGATAAATACTACACTTTTGGTGAATTACCTTTTAGAGCTTTAAATCAATATGGTAGATTAATTGATTTTGAAGATGGCAGTTACTGGGAAGATATTGTAGTGAGTAATTATTCTGGCAGAACACATAGAGTTCAACTATCTTCATTCACAGACGATGAATTTACCGGAACAATACAAAGTAGATATACTGGCTATCATTCTCATAAACCAAAGAAACAATATGACGAGAACCCTTCTAGTTATTTAGAGAATAAAACAAATACCCTTTCTGATATTTCAATTGACAACTTTGAAGTTGTTGATTTTGATGTTTCAAATCATAATTTTAATGAAAAATTTGATGTCAACATAGACCCCGAATTTATTGGTAACAAAATTTACCTTAATCCATTTCTTATCAAATTTTTTGAAGAAAATCCTTTTAAGCTTCAAGAACGTACTTACCCAATAGATTTTGGCTACAAAAACGTTTACAATTATAGTATGCAAATTAAGATAGATGAAAGTTTAACTATTCTTGAAACTCCTGAAAAGTGCAATTATTTGCTTCCTAATGGAGCCGGAAGCCTAGTATTTAATATAGAATTAAAAGATAACTTACTTACACTCTATTTTAAAGTTAAATTCAATTTACCCATCTATCTACCAGAATACTATCCTTATTTAAAAATTTTTATGGATAAGGTAGTAGAGCTTCAAAACAACACAGTTATTGTTTTAGAAAAGAAATAATTTTACTTTTCGTACTTTTAGATAATGAAATCGAATCAGAAACATAATTGGAAAACTAAACTTCATGAAATAATTTATGAAGCAGATACACCAGCAGGAAAGTTATTCGATATAATCCTGCTTATAGCTATACTTGCTAGTATTATTCTTGTTATGCTAGAAAGTGTTAATAGTTTTGATTCAAAATATCATACATTTTTAAATATTTCTGAATGGATAATTACCATTCTCTTTACATTAGAATATATCGCGCGAATCATTTCTGTAAAGAAACCATTAAAATATATCACAAGCTTTTACGGTATCATAGATTTATTATCCACAATACCAAAATACTTATCATTAGTATTTATTGGCACACATGCATTAGTTGCATTACGTGCATTACGTTTACTGCGAGTTTTCAGAATTTTAAAATTAGCCAGATATTTAGGTGCTTCAAACAATTTAATGTTAGCGTTAAAGGCTAGTCGAGTTAAAATATCGGTATTTCTATTTGCAGTAGTAATTATTTCTATCATATTAGGTACAATTATGTATTTGATAGAAGGTGAAGAAAACGGATTTACTAACATCCCTAAAAGTGTCTATTGGTGTATTGTAACCCTTACAACAGTTGGTTATGGAGATATCGCACCACAAACTCCATTAGGACAATTTATTGCATCTTTAGTTATGGTTTTAGGTTATGGAATTATTGCCGTACCAACAGGTATTGTAACAGCTGAAATCGCAAAAACAAAAGAACCAGAATTACATACTAACACACAGTCCTGCCCTAATTGCTCTGCTTATAATCATAAAGACAATGCCGAGTTTTGTTATGAGTGTGGCTACAAATTAAACCATGAGTAATTTTTTAATTTCTATTGTTGGACCAACAGCTATAGGAAAAACAGCTTTAAGTATTAAGCTTGCGCAACATTTTAGTACAGAAATCATCTCTGCAGATTCTCGTCAATTTTATAAAGAAATGTCAATTGGTACTGCTGTTCCTTTTGAAGATGAACTGAATGCAGCACCACATCATTTTATTCAAAATAAGTCTATCCATGATTATTTTAGCGTCGGTGATTTTGAACGCGATGCTATTTCAAAACTTAAACAACTACATACAGACAAACCAATTGTTGTAATGGTTGGAGGTTCTGGTTTATATGTCAAATCTGTAACAAAAGGTTTAGATTATTTTCCTGAAGTTGATGCTAGTATTAGAACACAACTTAACTCTCAATTAGAGATAAATGGACTAGCTCTTTTACAAGAAAAATTACAATTGTTAGATCCAGAAACTTATAAAACTATAGCGATAGATAATCCTCAACGAGTTATTAGAGCTTTAGAAATCTGTATTGGTACAGGTAAACCTTATTCTTCTTTTCTTACCAATCCTGAAAAAAATAGAGCATTTAAAACTATAACTATTGGCTTAAATGCAGAACGGTCTATAATCTATGATAGAATTAATCAACGTGTAGATTTAATGATTGAAAATGGCTTGTTAGACGAAGTGAAATCTCTTATTCCTCACAAACAACTCAATGCCTTAAATACCGTTGGTTATAAAGAGTTATTCAATTATTTTGAAGGTGAATGGGCACTAGATTTTGCAATTTCAGAAATTAAAAAGAATACCAGACGTTTTGCAAAGCGCCAATTAACTTGGTTTAGAAAAGAAGAATCAATTGAGTGGTTTGATTTTAAAACTGATGTTGATGACATTATAAAGCACATTACCTCTAAATTAGGGTAAATGCGTATTATTTACTTGATTCTTTCAACTTGAAAACCCCTTTCTTGTTCAGTAAATTGCCAATAAAAGTAAAAAACAAAATACCTAAACCATCTGCGATTAAATCTGATATATCTAACGTACGATTAGGAAAAAAGGCTTGACTTAATTCTTCAATAAGCACGCAAATAGCTACTAAAAGTGTCCCTAGAGGTAATACTTCCCAATATTTAAAATTTTTAAATCTTAATGCGGAATTTACAGCCAAAGTAAAAAATCCAAATAGAAAAAAATGACCAATCTTATCACCATAAGGCAACCTATTCACAAAATCAAAAAATACATTTTTACCACCTGTATCTGCAGAAAAGATAATCCAAATTATAAAAAGTAGAAATAGAGCCGTAATTCCTTTAATCCAATTACTCATTAATGAATTGTTCTATAAAACAAAAATCCAGCTCAAAGAACTGGATTTTTTTAATATCTAAAAAATGAACACCTTATTATTGGTTGTTTATAACTAATCTAAAGCCTTCACCATGTATGTTTAAAATCTCAACATTTGGATCTGGTTTTAAGTATTTACGTAACTTAGCAATATATACGTCCATACTACGAGATGTAAAGTAATTATCATCTCTCCAAATTTTTGTTAATGCTAATTCTCTTGGCATTAAATCATTTTCATGTAAAGCTAATAAACGTAATAATTCGTTCTCTTTAGGTGATAATTTTGAAGGATCTCCACCATCAAATTTTAAAAATCTTAATTTAGAATTTAAATCAAAACGACCAATTTTAAACTCAAATTGTTTACTATCAGCAACTGTATCTGTTGCTTTACGTTGCATTATAGCTTTAATCTTCATTAGTAAGACTTCACTATCAAACGGCTTGTTAAGGTAATCGTCTGCTCCTACTTTATAGCCTTTTAATACATCTTCTTTCATCGCTTTTGCTGTTAAGAAAACAATAGGCACATCTGTATTTTTTTCACGAATCTCTTTCGCTAATGTAAATCCATCTTTATAAGGCATCATAACATCTAAAATACAAAGATCATAATCATCTTTTTTGAACTTCTCAAAGCCTTCCATACCATTTTTAGCATGAACAACGTCGTAATCGTTCATCATTAAATAATCCTTTAAAACCGTTCCAAAATTTGGATCGTCTTCAACTAATAGTATTTTTTTGTTTTGCTCTTCCATAGTTCTTTTTTTTTTTATGATATTAATGGCATCTTTATAATAAAAGTACTGCCTTTTCCTTTTTCACTTTCTACTGATATATGACCTTGATGATCATCTACTATTCTTTTTACATAAGCTAAACCTAGCCCATGACCTTTAACATTATGCACATTACCTGTGTGTTCTCTATAAAATTTCTCAAACACTCGTTTAGCAACTGCTTTAGACATTCCGTTTCCTTGGTCTACAACTCTTACAATGATGTTGTGTCCAGCGTTTTCGGTGTATACGTCTATTTTTGGCGCATCATCCGAGTATTTAATGGCATTGTCTAATATGTTAACTAGCACATTAGTAAAATGCGTTTCGTTTGCTAAAACCGATGAGTATTCAGCATTTAAATGTGTTTTTATATAACCCTGTCTATCTTCTACAATAAGCTCTACATGCGTTATAGCATCTTCTATTAAGTCGTGCAACTCATGTCTTTCCTTACTAATGTTGAGTTCATTCTTTTCTAGCTTTGAAATACGTAATACATTTTCTACTTGCGCATGCATCCGTTTATTCTCTTCCTTTATCATTCCTAAATAACGCAACACCTTTTCCTTATCGTTAATGATTTTAGGATTCTTAATAGAATCTAAAGCCAAATTAATCGTTGCAATTGGTGTTTTAAACTCATGCGTCATATTATTAATAAAGTCCGTCTTTATCTGTGATATTTGACGTTGCTTAATTAACTGATAAATAGCACTTACATAAGCAATAATTATAATACTTGTAAATACGATTGAGAGTATAATCATCTTTAAAATAGAAGATATCAGATACTTTTTTCGTTCCGGAAAATCAACCCAAAGGTTAAAAGTACTCTCATTATTATTATCTAAAAATATTTGTACACCTCGTGCTTCATCTGTCATTTCAAAATTTTGTGACATCACTTTAGTCGCTAAATCTTGATCATAAATAGCAAACTCAAAATCTAAATCAATACCTTCTTTTGTTAATTCCTTTCTTAAAAGTGCTTCTACCTGTTTTACAGTTATTCTTCTATAAACTGGTTTATCTTTTAGTATCGTTTTAATTGATTCCTCATAAACTTGTTTGTCTAAATCTCCTAAAGTGGAATATTCTTTTAGACTCGTTTCTGGATCTGTTCGTTTAATACCATCTATAGTTGTGGTATTATAATATTCCGTTACACGCTCGCTGTATAGTTTACTAATATTAAAACTATCTGCATCAATTTCAATGAACATTGATGGGACTTTATAAAGTTCTTCAAAAACCGTATTACGATGTATTATGGTTTTGTCATTAATATCGTCTTCTGTGGCTATGAATAATTGCTTTATTATTGAAGAATTTACCTTATTCTCATTATTTAGATAAGGTTTAAGCTTCTTAAAATAATCTCTAAACTCATTTTCTGCAATGGAACTAGAGACATAGCTTAAAGAACGTTTTACGCTACGTGTAAAATTCTTCTTTTCATTTTCTAAACTATTGTTTATAAAAAACGATTGCACAAAAATAATTCCGAGGAGTGATAAACTCATAAGAACCACCAATAAGACGAATAGCTTTTTACCCATCAGCCAAATTTAACATTTTAACATTTAGTACAAATTAGGTTTAACCTAACGTTAACAAAAGAAAACGAATAATTATTGCTTTATTTTTTGAAGAATTTTCTCGTGAACCTTAACTGCTTGTTTTTTAGCCTCAACCAAGTCGTTATTAGTAATTACAAAATCAGATTTTTTTATCTTCTCTGCATCAGACAATTGATTTTTAATAATAGATTTCACCTTTTCTATAGAAGCATTGTCACGTTTTATAACGCGTTGTACCCTTAAGTCTTCATCTGCTACAACGGTAATAATGTAATTATATTGACTTTCAAGATTATTTTCAAAAATAATAGCTGCTTCTTTTATGACGTATTCTGAATCTTGTTTTTTTAGCCATCGCTTAAAATGTGACGCTACTTTAGGGTGCACAATAGCATTCATTTTGGCTAACAATTCCTTATTATTAAATATTTTTGAAGATAAATAAGGTCTATTCAGTTCATTGTTTTTATAAGCATCCTTACCAAACAAATCTATTAATTTTCGTCTTATAACTTTAGAATGATTCATCAGAGCTTTAGCTTCAACATCAGCAATATAAACAGGAACTCCTAAAGCTTTAAAATACTCTAAAATAGTGGTTTTCCCACTTCCAATTCCTCCTGTAAGTCCAACTACTACCATATTACAACTTAATATAATCTATTCGTTTTTGTCTAATATTAACGCGTTTAACAAAAGATGGCTTTTTTACCACTTTCGGTAATAAATAGGTCTGATTATTTCCTAAATCTTTATAATTACACTCAACTCTAAAATCGTCAGTTTTTACAGCATTATAATCTTCCAAGTCCACATAAAATGAAACGCTTACAGTTTTAGGAAAATAATTAATGTTAACGTTACTGGGTTGATTGGTTATAATAACAGGTACTTCTTTTATACCTTCTGTAAATCTGGCAACATCACCAGATACTTGTATTATTTTAGGAAATACCTCTATATTTTCTAATGATGAAATATCTAAATTTAAAGATGTACTTATAGGTTGATTGACACTAGTTAACAATAATTCTTCTGTTTTGATAGAATTAATTTTATTGACCATTGCGGCAGACCCAACAATCTTTACGCTATCTGTATTAAAATTAAAATCTCCTTTTAAATCATAACCAACTGCGTAATTAATGTTTTTAACCAATTCAACAGGAACAACTTTTGATGCTCTTTTAGAAAATGAAATTAAAAGTGTATCTGGCATTACAGAAAGTAATTGATAAGAATTACCTAGTTGCCCTTCTAATAAATACTTATGCTTTTGCACATCAAAAATAAACTGATTGCCCTTTATCGTTACATTATTTTTAGAATTAACAATCAATTCCTTAGACCTATTAAAAAGAAGAGGAACTAACGCAAAGCCTTTAGCTTCAACATATGCATCAATATAAGTAGTTGAATCATTTTTAATTATTATCTCATCTTCTACATTAATTAAATTAACCTTTACTTTAATGGTTTGCTTATAATCGCTAGATAGTTTAGAAAAAATTAGTAACACAAACGCAGCAATAAAGAACAAACTAAAACGCTTGTAATTTTTATTTTTGAAATAGTCTAATATGTTTGTGTTCTTATTTGGTTTCATTTTTTGAGCTAGAAAAACAATTGAGGAAATGATTCTTTAGGATTTTTTCTTAAAACGACCAACGTAAACGTTGATATCAAAAATCCAATACCATAACCAAAAAACTGTATAACAATGGCAAATAAAGCTTGAAAAGCAATTACAATACTTCTATTAAAAATTAAAGCTAAAACAAAGGCTATTATAAAATACAATCCATATAAGTAAATAAGTAAATAACAGTTAAATATCATTAAAAATAATGAAACAATTAGTCCCAAACTAAATAAAGTTGGAAACCAGTACACGAGACTTTTAGATTTTGGATGCCATTGATTAAGTATTGGCCTTACCATGCCAAATTTATTGACTTGTTTATAAAATTTGGACCAAGAAACACGTCGTTTATGATAAACATAAGCATTTTCTATAAGTGTTGTTTTATAACCTAATTTATGCAATCTAAGTGATAAATCTGGATCTTCACCAGGATGAATTTTACCAAAACCTTCCGAGGCTAAAAATGCAGTCTTAGATAAACCCATATTAAAACTTCGTGGTTGAAAATCCTCTACCTTTTGCTTACCTCCTCTTATTCCTCCTGTGGTAATAAATGAAGTCATGGCAAAGTTTATAGCTTTTTGAAGATTTGAAAATGAACTATGTGCAGCGTCAGGACCACCAAAACAATCGTAATAATTTTTGTCTAAAAACGTCTTTACTTCCATTAAATAATTTGAAGGCATTAACACATCAGAATCTAAAATGATATAGTAATTACCTTTTGCCTTTTGCATTCCGAAGTTACGAGAATCTCCAGGACCAGAATTTGGTTTAAAATAATAAGAGATATCTAATTTACTTTGAAATTTTTCTACAACATGCTCTGATGTATCAGAAGAACCATCCTCAACTATTACTATTTCAAAGGTATTATCGCCATCAAAATTCAAAAAACTACCTAGGAGTTCTTCAATTTCTTCAGGTCTATTATAGACTGGGATAATAAAAGAAAAATCTAATGCCTTCATAAGTTACAAAGGTAAATAAACCTAACACAAAAATTAATGCTTAGAGTAGCTTAAATAAAATTATAATAAGATAAAAGGATTAACTAGTAAGAACCAAGAATTACAAGAATTACAAGAATTATAGCCGTAAAAAAGCCGCTAAATAGCGGCTTTTTAATAAATATAGGATTAGGCTATTATTGCTTAATCACTCTTATTGTTTGTGTAATATTTGCAATAGTTACTTTAACAAAATATGCACCAGTTTGTAACTGAGACATATCTAATTCACTATCAATTTCATTAGGAGTGGCTCTTAATACTTCTTGACCTAGCATATTATACATTGAAACCTGCTCTATTGTATTTTGAGCATTTAATGTTAATGTATTTTTAACTGGGTTAGGGAAATATGTGAAAGCATTTACATCAAAATTGTCAACAGATAATGCTTCTTCAGATTCTGACCAAATTGCCAATGTAAATTCAGATGCTGAAGACGTAGTTGCATAATAATAGAAAACTCTTAATAAGTAAGTTTCACCAACTACAAAATCAGTACGGCTAATTCTTGGATTACCAAAAGTAGAATCATAATCATCACATTCTACTGATACTAAACTACCACATTCTCCACTAAATAATTCAATTACACCATCAAAATCATCAGTTACATCAATATTAATGTCTGCTGAAGTTGCAACAAAACTATACCATACATCATCATTTGAAGTCCCTGCACAAGCAGCAACTCCTGAATCAGTAGCTGCAGCTATTGAACCTTGAATTTGAGTTGCAGATGCAAAATCTGCTATTTCATTTTCTACAGTAACAGCAAATGCCCCTAAACAATCATCATTTAAAGGAGGACAATCGTAAACAAAAGCACCTACAAACAAATCACAAGTATTATCTGTACCATGTAAAATGTTTAAGTCAATACTAGTACCACTGGTATAAGGACCAACAGTTATAATTCCTAAGCTTGAAACAGCATACGTATTTGTACCATCATAAAGTTCTGGAATACCATCACCTAAAGCTGTAACATCAACATCTATTGAAAATTGATTATTTGCACAATCAGATACAATAGTAGCTGTTGCTTCTGCAGGAGCACAAGATGCAACAACAATATTAACATCTACATCCATAGTAACACCATAAGTTGAACTATTACATGGGTCTGTAGCATTAGCATTAGTATCATCCGTTACAATACGCATTCTATGTTGACCTAATGAAGCACCTGATGGCATCGTAAATGATGCATCTAATGTTGTTGGATCAGCGTTTGTTGATTCACCTGTATAAACTAAATCTGACGCATCAAATACTAAATCATCATCAAAATCAATCCAAATATTTGTTCCATATGTATAACCTGTTACGAATGTAATCTGAACATTTGAGTTAATACCAGCAGCCAAATCTACTGGAGAACCAGTAAAATCTTCATATGTAATATCTCCACCACTTGCAAAATCTACAGAACCAACTTGTAGATTTGAAATACCATCACCATCATTACTTGATGGTACTGATGAACAATATCCTGTATATAAAGATAATGGTCCAATCCATGGGCTAACACCATCTCCACAATTAGCTCTTACGTATACATTGTAATCATGATCAGCAGTTAAAGAATTAATTGTATAAGGGTTTGTAACTTCAGTCTCTGTTGCAGTACCTGTAACAGTTTCACCATTAGTAATATCAACTACTTCAATATCCCATAGCGTTTCAGAGTCACCTGCTGTCCAAGTAATATCTGCTGATGTATATGAGAAACCTGTAACTAATAAATCTGAAGGTTCAACACATGCTGGCACTTCTTCCACGATAACATCGTCAATATAAAGGTACCATCCGTCTAGGCCTAGACCTGTTGCAGGCACATGAAATGCAATATAAACATCACCAGTATAAGCTGTTAAATCAATTATAACTTCTTGATATTCTATATTATCATAAGAAGCATTAGCCAATAACGTTTCTGTAAAATCAGTTGGTTCTGTACCTGTGGTAGATAATAAAACTGTAAAATCATTTGGTTCTCCTACTGATCTAACACGATGTTGAAATTTAAGTCTTTCTCCACCTGTTAATGCAAGTTGAGGAGAAACTAAATAATCATCGTTCGCACCTGCATTATAATCAGTGTATATTCCAAATGCTTGAGTTCCTGAATTAGCATAAGCTGCAGAATCATAAATTATCCATGCATCACCATCTTCGTTATTATCAATTGATGACCAACATGATAACGTTTCGCTCGTTGATTCTAAATCCTCTGTCCAAGGGAACATTGTAATAGTTTCACATGCTGTATAAAAAGAAAAAGGTCCAACCCATGGGCTTGTATCTCCTCCTCCACAATCTGCTTGCACATAGTACTCATAAGCCGTAGCAGCTGTCAAACTAGAAGCTTCAAACGGATTAGCAACAGAAGAATTAGTCGCTGTGCCTGTAGGTGTAAAACCTAATTCACCAAGCTCTACATTCCATGCCGATGCTCCTGCATTATCTGTCCAAGCTAAATCAGCTGTAGATGTTGTTATAGACATAGAACTTAAATCTGTTGGCTCTACACAAGAAGGGATTGTTTCAATAGAAATATTATCTAAGAAATAAGCATCATAACTACCAGTAAGACCGTGTTTAAATGCTAAATAGCTATCTGTTCCTGCAGGTATATTAACAGTATAACTTTCGTAATCATTAGTTACTAACGTTATAGTTTCTATTGCCGTAAAAGTTGTTCCATCAGCAGCATCTGTCAAAGTACCAACAATTAATTGTTGATCAATACTTCCGTCTACATCAAAACTAACTCTGTTTAATCCAGAAGTTAAATCCGTAGTTTCAGGACTAACTAATATATAATCGTTTGTTACATCTGCAGCGTTATACATGTAAAATGAATTTGCACCTGTAGAACTAACATAACCATATCCTGTACCACCATCAATAAATGACCAACACGTTGGTATTGTTGGTGAACTAGATGTACCTGTTGCCGTAGTATCAAAATCTTCCGTATATGGAACTGTAAAAGCTTCGCATTCAGTAGTAAATGTAAATGGTCCAGCCCAAGCACTTAAATCTGCTCCACAATCTGCTTGAACATAAAAATCATAACTAGTACCAGACATTAAACCTGTCTTTGTATAAGGGTTGGCAACTCCTGTATCTGTAGCATTCCCTGTAATTGCTTCACCTTGTTCAACAATTTCTATATTATATAAAGCTGAACTACCATTCTCTGTCCAAGACAAGTCTGCTCCTTCTATTGTAGTATTCGTTGCACTTAATAAAGAAGGCTGAGGACATGAAATAGTTTGCGTTAAAAAGATATTATCTAAATAAAAATAACTATCTCCACTTTGCCACTCTCCTCTAATTCTAAATTTAAAATCAGAGCCACTTGGCAAACTTGCTGCTGGTATAGTTTCAGAGTATTGCGAACAAGCCGTAGTTTCTGTAACTCCAAAAGACGAAATTGAATTCCAAGCAGCACCATCATCAGTAGAGTATTCTACATAAATAATATAATCAACAGGATTAGTTAAATATGGTCTCGCCAACCATTGAAATTCAACCGTAGTATCTGTTCCGTTTGAACCTCCAACATAATTTGGTGATGTAAAAGAACCATCATTTGATGCTGAACTGTACATGTTATCAGCGATGTTCCCTGATCCTTCACACAAATAAGCTTCAGCTGTACTAGTAAAATAACTTACTTGTGTCCATCCTGCTGGGAAACCAGAATCTAGACTTTCTTGAATAAAAATTTGCGCATTAGATTGCCAACAAAAAGCAACCAACGCAAATAACATTAATGTAATTTTTTTCATGTAAAATGGATTAAAAGTTAGTAATTCTTTAAAAATATGTTAATTCTTTAGAAGAAGAGGATGTTTAACTTTCAAATCGTTGAAATGTAAAAAATACCGCTAAGAGACCTAATTCGAGTTGTCTGTCAACTAACTATTGAAAATAAAGCTATAATATTTGAAATTCCGAAAATTTAAAAGAAAAAAAAAGCCGTTTCGTATGTAACGAAACGGCTTTAGCATTAAAATATATGTAACCTTATTGGTTATCTATAAATGTTTCCATAACTGAATCACTCACTCCCATATTACTGAAACCGCCATCATTATATAAATTTTGAAGTGTTACGCGTTTGGTTAAATCACTAAATAAAGTAATAGTGTAATTAGCACAATCCATAGCTGAAGCATTTCCTAATGGTGACATTTTCTCAGCATAAGCAATAAAGCCATCGAATCCTTTAACTCCACTACCTGCTGTTGTTGGTGTTGGTGATTGAGAAATAGTATTTACTCTTACTTTTTTATCTCTTCCAAAGAAATAGCCAAAACTACGAGCTACACTTTCTAAATAAGCTTTATTATCTGCCATATCATTATAATCAGGAAAAACACGCTGAGCAGCCATATAAGTTAATGCTACAATACTTCCCCATTCATTCATGGCGTCTGCTTTGTAAAGCGTCTGCATCACTTTATGAAAAGACATCGCAGAAACATCGGTTCCCTTTTGTGTCCAAGCATAGTTTTGATCCGTGTAATGTTTTCCTTTTCTAACATTAATAGACATACCTATAGAATGTAAAACGAAATCAATTTTTCCGCCTAAAACCTCCATAGATTTTTCTATTAAATTTTGCAAATCTTCTTCTGAAGTTGCATCTGCAGGAATAATCTCTGATCCCGTAATTTTTGCCAATTCATCTATTTGACCCATTCTAATAGAAACAGGTGCATTGGTAAGAACAAATGTACCTCCTTCTTCATGCACACGAACTGCAGTTTTCCATGCAATAGAATTCTCATCTAATGCTCCAAATATGATTCCTCGTTTTCCTTTTAGTAAGTTGTATGACATGTTGTATTATTTTAGTTGGTTAGTGTTTTGTTGAATTCTTTATTATAGTATTCTTAATTTAATAATTGCTTAGCGTGTGCCATGGCAGAGTCTGTAATGTTTAACCCTCCTAACATTTGAGCAATTTCTACAATACGCTCTTCTTCATTAAGCTTTTTAAGTTGTGTATGAGTTATATCGTCTATATCTGTTTTAAATACTTTAAAATGCGAATCGCCTTTAGCCGCAATCTGAGGTAAATGTGTAATAGTAAATACTTGCATTTTAGCACTCATTTGTTTCATTATTTCTCCCATTTTGTTCGAAATCTCTCCGGAAACTCCA
>TARA_R110002033_G_scaffold24429_2_pt1 | contig 28086 bp, 25 predicted proteins | sample TARA_R110002033 | Tara Oceans TARA_R110002033 (sample SAMEA4397051) | marine metagenome | biome: Polar Biome; feature: [SRF] surface water layer (ENVO:00010504); material: water (ENVO:00002006), including particulate matter (ENVO:01000060) such as... | depth 5 m
CACGCTTTCTAAGAAGGAAATAGCCAAACAGCTATATTTGAAAGTAAGGGACACCTGGAGATACAACCCATATAATCTAAGCCTTAACAAAGAAAAATACCGTGCCAGCGAAATTGCCAAACGTACTAATGGGCATTGTATAGACAAATCTATTGTGTTAATTGCCAGCCTTCGTGCCTTAGACATACCTGCTAGAATTCATTTGGCGAAAGTTAAAAACCACATTGGCGTAGAACGATTAATAGAAAAATTCGGTTCTAACGAACTTACACCTCATGGCATGGTAGATGTTTTTCTAAACGATAAATGGCTTAAAATTTCTCCAACGTTTAATGCATCTTTATGCGCTATGCTCAACGTAGCACCTTTAGATTTTGATGGAGAAAATGATGCTGTACTACAACCTTTTAATGAAGAAGGTACCAAGTTTATGGAGTACTTGGAAGACTATGGTCATTTTGAAGACTTACCCATAGCCTTTATGGTGAAAAATGCCCGTGAACACTACCCAAATATATTTAATGCAGATTCTAAGCAAACGGAGTTTCTATTATAGATTTTAACAAACTTTAATACGTTAACCCGTTTTTCGGCAATTAAGGAATTACTTTTTATAGTACATTCGGTCCAAAATCTGATTTACGTGAAAAACTATCTTTTAATTTTAGTAGTAGCATTTTCGTCCACATTTGTGGTTGCACAAGAACCGATAGAATGGAATCCAGACTATGAACTGCAATTAAGCGACTACCAATCTCCAGAGTCAGAGATCAATGCTGCCCTTACCTCCTACTCTATATATTCAGGCTCAAAAATCGATTTCAGTTTTAATATGAACTCGGTCTCGTTTATGTTCACCAAAAATTTCAATAGCAAGGTTAAAGCTATTTTCCAAAAGAATTTAGCGGTATTGATCGCTCCAGATTCTGTTACTGCAAATCAGTTACTTCAATTTGGCAGGTACGATTTTGATTTGGTGGAGCTTTATGCTAGAAAAATACGCAAGAAAATATATGAGGAAAAAGGAGCTTTTAGCGATTCCAGTTTATTTCAGCCCATTTTTAACGAGCTACAAGAAGAAATGAATACGGTTAGCGCACAGGTATTTAAAGCGACCGATTTTGGAAAAGATGCCGAAATGTTACAAAAAGAACACGACAGAGTTATTCTAGAAATAAACAACCTATCAGATTTCTGTCAGTCCTGCAAGCCAAAGAAAAACCGGTAGTACGTTAGCTGTTATCTGTTAGCAAAAGTTAAAAAATGGAATGTCATTTACAATAATATTATACCACTAACTACTAGATTTGCTGGCAGAAAAACACTCCTCGAAATAACCTTTTTGTCACACTTCTAACTTTGTATCTGAAACCTAATACTTTTTTCTTAATACTCATTAGTTAATATATTGTTCTTAAAACCTCTCAACTCAGCACACTAAACTTACAATTGAGTTACTATAGTTACCTTGTTGTTGGCATTTACCTCATCTTTGAGTAACACAAAACCAACCAACCAACCATGGAAAACATAATTGAAATCTTCATTTACATACATGCCTTTTTTGGTGGCATAGGGCTTATTACCGGTATTGGAAGTATCATCGTTAGAAAAGGAAAATTAAATCATAAACGTTTAGGCAAATGGTTTACGTGGTCTATGATCATTAGCTCTGCCATTTCCTTGGTAATAGCACGTTTACCAAACCACAGGAACACCTTTTTATTTCTCGTGGGCATATTTACCATTTACATGATTTTAGCAGGTAACAGAGCGTTAACATTTAAATCAGTCAAAAAAACAGAAGCCAATTTAGTAGATAAACTTGTCTCTGGAACAATGGTAATAAGTGCACTGCTAATGATAGGCTTCGGCATCACCGGATTACTAAAAGGTTATTCGCACGCTATACTTTTTCTTTTCTTCGGCTTAATAGGTCTTTTTCTACCGTATGGGGATAACAAATTATTTAAGAATATCCTAAAAAACAGAAAACTTTGGCTTATTAACCACCTTAGCAGAATGTTAGGCGCACTCATAGCATCCGTTACAGCATTTATAGTTGCCGGAATGAAGTACGATACCCTGTGGGCATGGATGATTCCGTCGGTTATTGGTACCGTCTATATCATCTACTGGAATAAAAAAGTAAAAGGTAAAAAGAAACTAAAAACTGCTTAACCTATTCTTTTAGGTTCAAGTTCTCTGCAAAGTAGTCACAGAAATCTTTCATGGTAGCCGTCATTTTCTCGTCTTGTGTCGCCTTTAAAAAAGTCTCTGACAAAGAAACCAATGTTTGATGAAAAAAGGTTTTCATCTCATCTACAGGCATATCTTTTGTCCACAAGTCGATCTTTAAAGATTCTTGATTCTTGCTATCCCAAACAGATAATAACATTGCCTTTGCTTCCTCATTTTCAATTCCGCCGTCTTGAGCAGACCAGTTTAATGTTTCAGGAATTCTATTTTCATCTAGTCCTACGCGCAACGTAATTTCTGAAGTATGTAAATCTGCCATTTTAAATTCTTGGTTTGTAATTTGATTTCTTAAAAATTTCATCTGCAGGCATCGTCATTAACTGTTTCATGCTTACATCATTATTCTCCATAAAAGCACGCACTATTTGCCAGCCTATATAACGACCCAATCTACCAGGAGATTCATTATCCAACTCCAACCCAAATTTAGAAAATGGGGCAGGATCTAAAAATCGCTGATTCAATTTATTATCGGTATCGTATAAATATTCATTCTCAATAAAATTTCTCCACATTGGCTCTTCATTGGCAATAGCCCAATCAATATCCTCTTGAGAGTATCCTATTTTCTTACGATCTTCTGCCTGTGGCATCAGTTTATCCTTCAGGTATAATTCTTTACCAAAATAAATCATACGCGCTAAAAATGTACGATCTCTTGGTCTTGGTACCACTTGCTTAGCAAACGAGCTAGCTACATCACTAACCAAATAATTACGATCTAAAGATTCGGCTATGTAGCGCTGAAAACCTCCATAATACTTATGCTCAGAACCCAAATAATTATCTAGGCTAATAAACAAAAGACTATCGGTCATTATAATCCTGTTATTATAATCTACATCATTGGTTACCGTAATTACCTTTGGCACGGTATACTCAGGAAAGTAATATTTTATATGCTTAAATAATTGCACCAGACCTTCTTCTTCGTCTTCAAAACTACGGAAGGAATTACCAACTTCCTGAAACAATTCTATTTGTAGAGAATCTTCCATCTTCGCTATCCAAACACTATCTGGCGCAGGAAATAAATACGGATACATTTTACGCAATGCCGGCAGACCTTCTTTACCCGAAGATGCAAATTCACGATCAAATCGAGAAATTTTCAGGTCCATAGGTATAGCGGCTATCTCTTCAGCTACCTTATCACTATCATTACAGCTAGAAAGAATGAAAAAAACTGATAATAGTATAAAAATAGGTTTGACCTTAGCAAGTATTTTACAATACATTTTATTATTCACGGTGTTCAACTTATTTTTAGGGCAAAGTTAATTGATTTTACTAAATAATTAGAGTGGTATGCAAACGGAAAAAGTAATTGAGCACATTGTTAATTGGTTAAAGGATTATGCTACTAATGCAAAACAGAAAGGTTTTGTTATTGGTGTATCTGGAGGAATTGACTCTGCGGTTACTTCTACCCTATGTGCAAAGACAGGTTTGGACCTACTTTGTTTGGAAATGCCTATTCACCAAGCCGAGAACCAATCTGACAGAGCATCTAGACATATTGATTGGTTACAAAAGAATTTTTCTACCGTAAAAAGACAACCAGTAAACCTTACTCCTGTATTTGATAGTTTGGTAGCAACACTACCTCCTGTTGAGAATGAGGAAGATAGATTTATGTCTTTGGCAAACACTAGAGCTAGGTTACGTATGACGAGTCTTTACTATTTTGCAGCACTTGAGCGCTATCTTGTAGCAGGTACCGGTAACAAAGTGGAAGATTTTGGTGTTGGTTTCTATACTAAATATGGTGATGGCGGAGTGGACCTAAGCCCGATAGCAGATTTAATGAAAACCGAAGTTTACGCCATTGCAAAGGTTTTAGGCATTAACGAAGAGATTATCGGTGCAGCACCTACAGACGGACTTTGGGGTGATGACAGAACTGACGAAGACCAAATAGGCGCCTCTTATCCTGAGCTAGAATGGGCGATGACGATGAAAGACGAAGGCAAATCAACGGATGATTTTGAGGGAAGAAAAAAGGAAGTATTTACTATATTTACACGATTAAATACAATGAACCAACATAAAATGATGCCTATACCTGTTTGTGAGATACCAAAAGAGTTAAAATAACAACTCAACTAAGAATCAGGGTATTAAAACGAAAATAAAGTTCGAAATTATACGTTACTAATAAAAAAATGCAACTTTGACTTCTAATTTAGAATTTTAAGCCTTACATTGCATGTAGTCTTTTCAGACAAAATAGGTTCTAAAATCTATATAAAAAAATATTAATGATCAAAGTTTTAATAGCGGATAACCACCCTATCATAAGAATGGGAGTACGAAAGGTTCTAGAAGCCGCTGAGGGATTTGAATTGATCGATGAGGTAGCTACTACCGAAGAACTTTTTGAAAAACTTAAAGACACAACCCCCGATGTAGTCATGCTAGAAATGGATATTCCAGATATTAATGGAATAGCAGCATTACGTAAAATCAAAAAAGATTACGCGGACGTAAAAGTCCTTATGTACAGCGGTCAATCTGAAGATGTTTACGCTCTTAGCGCCATTAGAGCTGGTGCTTTTGGGTATTTATCAAAATCATCTGGTGTAGAATATATTACTGCAGCAGTTACCAAAGTAAGTGAAGGTAGCATGTTCATTACAAACGAACTTGCCCAACGTCTTGCTTTTGATGAAGGAACTAAAAAACCAAGAAGGTTCTTTAGAAAACTATCTACTAGAGAAATAGAAGTGTTGAAACTTTTAGCTAGTGGTAAACGAAATAAAGAAGTTGCTTTAGGATTAAACCTAAACGAAAAAACAGTTAGTACCTACAAAGCTCGTTTAATGAAAAAATTAAATGTGGACAATATGGTAGATTTATTACAACAGGCAAAAGCCTTAGAATTGTACTAAATTCCTACAACTGGAATAAAATAAAAAAAGACCTGCTTTTAGCGGGTCTTTTTTTATTTACAGCATTTTTAGATCCTAAGACAATACTCTATTCAATTTCTGATTTAGTAATTTGTTCAACTGAATGTAGTTCATAATCTCCTCTAGCGCCTCCCTATTATCTTTTTCCGTTCCTTCTGTAGTACTTTGCAATGTTGACATTCTCTTTTTAATTAAGAAACAACGCAAGGTTAAAATTGTTTCGCTGACCAACTGAGCCACTCCCAATTCTTTTTTCTTTGGAAAAATTTCTTTGCGCTCCCAGTTATGTAAAGCATAGCGCTCTTCTTCCATTAAAATGGACGAAATCTGATTTGCCATTTCCTGCTCCAATCCATTTACAAATGTGGTAATGGAAAACTCTTCCGCCTCATTTAAAGCTTCAATTAACTTGGCGTACATTTTACGAAAATCTTCATTGGCCAATTCTATTTCATCTTCTTGAAGGTCCAAAAATATTTTCTCATATACCTTAATCTCAGAGGACTCTGGCTCTAAGACTAGGTCGCCAGACTCATTCTCCTTCAAGACCAAATCTTCAAATTCTTCTTTATGGTTACCATACAACATAAGCGATTCTATAATCTTTCGCTCTAAAACATACTGTACATCAACTTTCTCTTGCTTTTGCTCATCTACATCTTTACCACGAACTACGTCAAAAGCTTTCTGCTCTTCTTTAGGTTGGCTCTTTACGTCCTTCTCTTCTTTCTTCTCTATCTGCGCCAGGGTATTAAACAATACCGCTTCAGATATATTCATAATCTGGGCGCATTCTTGAATGTAGATTTCTTTCTTTATACGATCGGGAATCTTAGATATACTATTAACAATATCCCTAACCGTATCTGCCCTTTTTATAGGATCGTTGTCTGCTTCTTTTACCAAAAGTGATGCCTTGAACTGGATAAAATCTTTTGAATTATCCCCTAAATAAGACAACACCTCTTCTAGTTCATTGTTCTTGGAAAAGCTATCTGGATCTTCACCTTCCGGAAAAGTACAAATACGAACGTTCATACCTTGTTCCAAGATTAAATCGATACCACGAAGCGATGCACGCAGACCAGCAGCATCTCCATCAAATAATACTGTAATATTTTTAGTAAGCCTATTAATTAACCTGATCTGCTCTGGTGTCAAAGCAGTACCACTAGAAGATACTACGTTATCTATACCACGTTGTGCAAACTGTATGACATCTGTATACCCTTCTACCAAATAACAATTGTCTTCTTTGGCGATAGATTGTTTAGCATGGTAAATACCATACAGCACCTTACTTTTATGGTAAATATCACTCTCGGGCGAATTTAAATACTTCGCCGCTTTTTTATCATTCGTTAAAATACGGCCACCAAAACCTAATACACGTCCACTTAAGGAATGTATTGGAAACATGACCCTACCTTTAAATCGGTCAAATTTTCTTGACCCATTTGGGTTGTTAGGATCCTCCTTAACTATGGTCAATCCTGTTTTTTGAAGGTATTCTAATTTATAACCTTTATCTAGAGCTGCGGTAGTAAAACCGTCCCACTGATCCAAACAGTACCCTAGCTCAAATTTCTTTATAGTCTCATCTGTAAAACCACGTTCCTTGAAATAACTGAGTCCAATTGCTTTACCCAACTCAGATTCCCATAGCATTTCTTTAAAATGGGTTTGGGCGAACTCTGAAACCAAGTACATGCTCTCTCGCTCACTAGCTTGCTCTTTCTGCTCGTTAGATTGCTCAGTCTCTTCAATTTCAATATTGTATTTCTTAGCCAAATACTTAATAGCTTCAGGATAGGTAAAATGCTCATGCTCCATTAAGAAAGCAACTACGTTACCACCTTTTCCACTACTAAAATCTTTCCATATTTGTTTTACAGGGGAAACCATAAAACTAGGCGAGCGTTCATCTGTAAACGGACTAAGCCCTTTAAAGTTTGTACCCGATTTCTTTAATTGCACAAAATCACCAATAACCTCCTCTAAACGAGCAGTTTCATAAACTTTATCTATGGTAATTTTTGAAATCATAATTGACTAGGAGTAGTTCCTCTAAAAAAGAAACAATTTTACGTAATTTAGAACATCAAAAGTACTAATTATGATTCTATTCTTTGGCACCAGACCGGGTAAACCAGAAACCATAACTCTTTTTAATTCTACTTGCCCTTATTGCCAACAAAGAGGAACACTAACAGCAGTTACACAGAAAAATTATTTCCATATATTTTGGATTAAATTATTTAAAATTTCAAGCAACACTACGGTTGAATGCCGCCATTGCAAACGCGGATACTATGAAAATGAGTTTACCGATGAAATGAAACTTGAATTGTCTAAAATCAAAAAATAGCTGTAGTAACCGGTTTTTACACACGGCACCACAGCTAAATTGATTGATGAATATTTTTATACTATAAATCGAAACGAAGACCTAGGGATACATTTCTTTGATCCACCGCAGCGTTCTTAAATATCGGGTTTAAATCGTACTTCACATATAATAGAACACCATCAACACCTGCATACGCACTCAACCCATATATTAGATCGTTGGTATTGTAGCTACGCTTTAATTTGTCTTTAATATTATCACCGTCAATTTCATATTTCAACTTCTGACGCGTACCTATATTAAAACCTCCGTAACCACCTAGTCCAACTCTAAATTGATTTTTTAAAGAATAACGCATGGTTTTATCGGTTGTCTTCAATTTAGAAGGACCAAATTCGAAATGCATAGGAAACACCAGGTTATCCATTCTAAATTTTGATTTATCTAACTCATAATCAAATTCTTGAAGCTCTGATTGTCCGTTTTCAAGGGAAACCAAGTATTGATTATCCTTAGCCTTTAATCCGTTAAATTGAAAAGAGAACCCATAATTGAATCGTAAAAAATTAGAGTTCTTAAAAACTCTAGTACGCCATTGCCATCCCATTTCAAAAAATCTACTCCCACCAATTTTATATGGAGAATCGTTTAAAGATTGTCCTTCGGTAATTACATTGTTCAACCCAACGGCCATTATAAAATCTGAATATGTTCTTCTATCATATTTTGGCTCTATTCTTTTCGGATTATCATTAATTCTAATTCCAAAAAGTTTTGCATCCTCCCCGTCATCATCACCAAACCCTATTTGAAAAGCAAACTTATAATTCAAGGTGTCCAATTCTTTTACCTCTCCATTATTCCTTTCCAATAAAGAAATTTTATTATTGATTATAGCTATTCTTTCTTCAATATTCAACGCTCTTTTCTCGGCAGCTCTCATTTTCAATGAATTGGCCTCCTCTTCTGTAATTTCACCATTCTTTAATTGTTTGGCTATTTCTTCTATTTCAAATTTTAATGCTTCCTTTTCTTGAGAAGTCACATTTAATTTCTGCTCTTTTAATATTTCTATTTTCTTTTCCAAGTCTTCTTGAGCAGTCATATTTTGCACCATAAAAAGTGTAACCAGCCCTACTAAATACATTGTAATTGTTCTCATTTCGATTTTGATTTTTGTTGATGAATAAAACTCCGCTCCCTGTCCCTATGTGATTTTATAGAGATAAAGAATAAAACGATTTGTGTTTGATTAATTATTGCGGTCTGCAACGGCAGTACGCACCTTGATAAAACTGGCTTTTAATGAATTAAATATTTGGTCTCGGAAGGATTGATCAAGCTCGCCCTCAACCTCTGTCAACAAAGCCATTGCATCGACAGATTTATCTGTATTAAATATCTTCTCTCTTAAAATTTCATCTTGTGCACGCTTCAATAACGAGTCTACCTCCGCATCGGTTACAGCACTATACTGTTCTAACTCATTTAATTGTGCAACTATGCCTGCCACTTTTGTATTTATAATATCATCTGAAATTTCTAATTTATCCTCTATCTTTTCAGACTCAATATGTTCTACAGATGCAATTTCAATTTCATTTGTAGTATTGATGACCTCTATTTCTTTTATTGGTTCTTGCTTCTTTTCTACTACGTTATTAATTTTCTCTAAATCACTAGTTGTAGCTACAGTTTCTTGTTCTTTCTCTACAAACGGTACTTTTTCCGTATGTACATTCTCTTTCAATACTTCTTTACCATCGGTTTCAACAACTTTAAACTGTGTTTCTTTAACCTTATCTCCACTGTTAAAAAAGAACATTGTAACTCCTATTAAAACAATAACACTAGCAGCTATACCCATCCATAAGTACACAGGTTTCTTTTTTCTGTCATCAGTATTTAATTCTGATGATAATTTTTCCCAAGCATTTTCTGAAGGTTGAATTTCTCTTTCCTTGAACTGGGCTTTTATATGTTTCTCAAATTTATCAGTTCCCATACCCTATAATATTTTGTTGCCTTAATTGATTTTGTAGCAATTTTCGGGCTTTTAATAATTGTGTTTTTGAAGTGCTCTCGGTAATAGAAAGCATTTCTGCTATTTCTTTATGCTTGTACCCTTCTACAGTATACAGTACAAAGACCATTTTATATCCTTGCGGTAAAGCATCTATTAACAGCTGAATATGTTCGGTGTCTAAATCTGTACTCTGCGAAATTTCTTCAGACTGATTTTTTTCGTACACCTCATCATCATAAACAACAAATTGTTGCTTTCTTAGATAAGAGATACTTTCCCTAATCATTATTCTTCTTAACCAACCTTCAAAACTACCTTCAAATTTAAAAGTGTCCAGTTTATTGAACATTTTCAGAAATCCTTGCACCATTACATCTTCAGCAAAATGAATGTCTTTTATATATTGTCTACAGACACTTAGCATTTTTGGAGCATGTTTTTTATATAAACGCTCTTGCGCATCTCGGCTTCCCGATATTGCTCTTTTAATGAGCTGGTTTTCGTTTTTATAAAAAGGTATAATTTTCAAAATATTGGTTTGGTCTTCTATTATACTAGACGCAGTTGTTTTAATAATAGTTGCCTGAAAATAAATAAATTTTAAAATTTATCTATAAATAACTGTTTTACAGTACTTTAAAATTAAATAATTTTTAAATTAAATTATTTTTTACGATCTACCACGTAATTTACCATCAATTCCAGAGCAGCTTTATAGTCAGATTCTGGATAGGTACTTAGTAGTTCTAAAGCCTCATCCCTATATTGAAGCATTTGACCAACCGCATAATCGAGTCCGCCCTTTTCTTTTACAAAGGCAATAACTTGCTTTACGCGTTTTTTATCTTTGTTGTGGTTTTTAATAGAATTGATAGCCCAACTTTTCTCTTTCTTGGAACAGTGGTTTAAAGCGTATATTAACGGCAACGTCATTTTCTGCTCCTTAATATCTATACCTGTTGGCTTTCCTATTTTTTGCCCACCGTAATCAAAAAGGTCATCTTTTATTTGAAATGCCATACCACAGAGTTCACCAAACTTCCTGAATGTTTCTACATCTGTACTATCTGGTTTCACCGAACATGCACCTAATGAACAGCATGCCGCTATAAGAGTTGCAGTTTTCTGTCTTATGATTTCGTAATACACCTCTTCTGTAATATCTAAACGCCTTGCTTTTTCTATTTGCAATAATTCTCCCTCGCTCATTTCACGAACGGCTACGGAGATTATTTTAAGCAAATCGAAATCTCCATTATCAATAGATAACAAGAGTCCTTTAGAGAGCAAATAATCGCCCACTAAAACAGCTATCTTATTTTTCCAAAGGGCATTAATAGAGAAGAATCCTCTACGTTTATTGCTTTCATCGACCACATCGTCATGAACCAAGGTTGCAGTATGTATAAGCTCTATTACCGAGGCACCACGATATGTACGCTCATTTACCTCACCATTATTCAGCAATTTTGCAGTAAGAAACACAAACATAGGACGCATCTGCTTCCCTTTGCGATTAACGATGTAATGGGTTATTCTGTTGAGTAGTGCAACCTTAGAAGTCATTGAATCTCTAAACTTAGATTCAAACTTCTCCATTTCCTGATAGACAGGTTCCTTTATTTGCGCTACTATTTTCAGTTGCTCTTAATTAGAACGCTAAAATTAGGTAAAAGCTAGCAGTTAACAGTACTCGGAGAGGAGATAATGATTACTTGGTTGTTGGTTGTTGGTTGCTGTAAAAATGAAATTTAAGTTCAAACTCAAAAATCAAGCTCAAATTCAAGAATGCTTTTGGCTTTTGGCTATAACGCTTCGCGTTTTTCGTATTAAGTAATAAGATATTATATTAGCAATTGCTCTAGTAATTCGTATTACTTAATACCTTCCATTTCTAAAGCTTAGCTTTGCTAAATAATTTATCTTCTAACAAGTCTATTTTCTATACTCTATTTTCTCTCTTCTAACTTTAGACTTCGTACTCAATACTTAGTACTTTTCACTTTGTACCTCGTACTTACTACTTTGTACTTCTAACTTTTATTCGCTAACTGACCACAAGCGGCATCAATATCCTTTCCTCTAGAACGACGAACGGTTACAACAATATTATTTTTCTCCAAAGTATTTACATAACGATCAATAGCTGCATTAGATGCTTGTTTAAACTCACCATCATCAATTGGGTTATATTCTATTAGATTTACTTTAGATGGTGCAAAGCGGCAGAATTCTACCAAGGCGTCTACATCTTTTTGACTATCGTTTATACCGTCCCACACTACATATTCGTAGGTAATTCTACTTTTTGTTTTCTCATACCAATACACTAGCGACTCTCTTAAATCGCTCAAAGTAAACTTAGCATTAAAAGGCATAATGGACGTACGTATCTCATCTATTGCAGAATGTAATGAAACCGCCAACTTAAACTTGACTTCGTCATCTGCCATTTTTTTAATCAACTTAGGTACACCTGAAGTAGATACGGTAATTCGCTTTGGAGACATCCCTAAACCGTCTGGAGAAGTAATCTTATCAATTGCCTTTAGAACATTGTTATAGTTCATCAAAGGCTCTCCCATACCCATAAAAACAATATTGCTCAATGGTCTTTCGAAATACAATCGGCTTTCATTGTCAATAGCAACTACTTGATCATAAATTTCATCGGGATTCAAATTACGCATACGCTTTAAACGAGAGGTTGCACAGAACCTACAGTCTAAGCTACACCCAACCTGACTAGATACACAAGCTGTTGTTCTTGACTTTGTAGGTATCAATACCGACTCTACAATTAAATCGTCATGCAATCGTACGGCATTCTTAATGGTACCGTCACTACTGCGTTGCATTAGATCTACCTTAATGTGGTTGATAACGAAATTAGCTTCTAGCATTTCCCTAGTTTCTTTAGATAGATTGGTCATCACATCAAAAGAATAGGCAGCTTTCTGCCACAACCATTCATACACTTGATTACCTCTAAAAGCTTTGTCTCCATTAGAAACAAAAAAGTCCCTAAGCTGCTCACGCGTTAATGCCCGGATATCTTTTTTCTTTATTTCTTCCATTACTTAAAGGTAGGTATTACTAATTATAAAAATCCCGCTTTCTCAATTTGCAGATAAAGCGGGATTTTCAATTTTTCCTTTTAAAAAAAGGAGGTATTCTTAACTTATATAATCAACATGGCATCACCATAAGAATAGAACTTATAGTTTTCCAATATTGCTTCTTTATATGCTTTGTTCATTAAATCATGACCCATAAATGCAGATACCATCATCAATAATGTAGATTTTGGTAAGTGGAAATTAGTGATCATTGCATTAGCGATACTAAAATCATAAGGAGGGAAAATGAACTTGTTTGTCCAACCTTCATATGTATTTAATGTATGCTTAGATGAAACTGCACTTTCCAATCCTCTCATTGCAGTAGTACCAACCGCACATATACGACGCTTTTCCAACTTAGCGTTGTTTACGATATCAGTTGCTTTTTCATCAATAAATAGCTCTTCGCTATCCATTTTATGCTTAGATAAATCTTCAACTTCTACAGGGTTAAAAGTACCTAACCCAACGTGCAAAGTTAATTCTGCAAAATCAACACCTTTAATTTCTAAACGCTTTAATAAGTGCTTAGAAAAGTGAAGACCTGCTGTTGGAGCAGCAACCGCACCTTCATGCTTTGCATAAATAGTTTGGTAACGCCCTTCATCTTCTGGCTCAACTTCTCTCTTAATATACTTAGGCAATGGAGTCTCTCCTAATTCTCTTAGTTTTCTTCTGAAATCTAAATAAGCTCCATCATACAAGAAACGTAATGTTCTACCTCTAGAGGTTGTATTATCAATAACTTCTGCAACCAATGTTTCATCATCACCAAAATATAGCTTGTTACCAATACGTATTTTACGTGCTGGATCTACAAGAACATCCCAAAGACGTTGTTCTTCATTCAATTCACGCAAAAGAAAAACTTCAATACGCGCACCAGTTTTTTCCTTGTTACCGTATAAACGAGCAGGGAAAACTTTGGTATTGTTAAGAACCATAACATCACCTTCATCAAAATAGTCGATCATGTCTTTGAACATCTTGTGCTCAATCTTTCCGGTATCTCTGTGGATGACCATTAACTTAGACTCATCTCTATTTTCAGAAGGATGCTCCGCCAATAATTCTTTTGGAAGCTCAAAATTAAAATTTGATAATTTCATGTAGCTGTTATATTTAATGTAGCAAATTGCGGCTGCAAATATACAATCTGCAGATAGGCCTTGTCAAGTAAATCCCTAATTATAATTCTTTTATACTGAAATCTAATTGTTTTAGATCATTCCAGAAATCTGGATACGACTTAGAAACTACTTCTGCATCGTTTACAAACATGGTCGTTTTCATTGCTAAAGGAGCAAAAGCCATAGCCATTCTGTGATCATTATATGTATCAATAGCTACCTCTGGAATAATGGTTTTAGAAGGAATTATGGTAAGTGTTTTATCCGTTACAGAAATATCAGCTCCCAATTTAGAAAGTTCTGTGTGTAACGCTTCTAGACGATCAGTTTCTTTTATTTTCAACGTATGCAACCCAATTAAATGACAACCCACACCTAACCCAAAGCAAGTTACCGCTATTGTTTGTGCTATGTCCGGAGCATTCGCCAAATCAAAATCATTTTCTGCCAATACTTTCTTATCGGTCTTTCTCAAAGTAATCTTATTCTCACCAAAAGTAGTTTCTACTCCAAATGAAATATAAATATCTGCCAAGACACTATCTCCCTGAAGACTCTTCTGCTTATACGCAGATAAGGTAATTTCTGTTCCAGGAGCGGCAAGTGCACAAATACCATAAAAGTAAGATGCCGAACTCCAATCAGATTCTACTACTAAGGTTGTAGGCGCAACTTTATTTTTAGCAGAAACTTTAATTATATTTCCTTCAAAAGAAGTTTCTACACCAATTTCTTCCAATAACGCTAGCGTCATTTTAATATAAGGTACCGAAGTAATCTTACCGACCAACTCTAATTCTAGTCCGTTTTCTAAACTTGGGGCAATTAACAGTAGTGAAGAAATGTACTGACTACTCACATTTGCAGGCAAGCTCACTTTATCTTTAACTATTTTTTGTCCTTTTATTTTTATTGGAGGATAACCATCTTCTTGTACATAAGAGATTTCTGCTCCTAGTGATTTTAAAGCATCAACAAGAATTTTAATAGGTCTTTCGGTCATTCTTTTAGACCCGGTTAAAATTACTTCTTTTCCTTCTTGTGAAGAGAAGTACCCTGTTAAGAAACGCATAGCCGTACCTGCATGATGAATGTCTACCGTACCATCTGAAATCTTCAACCCTTTTGCCATAACCTGGGCATCGTCAGAGTTTGAAATATTCTCAATTTTAATATCTGGAAATAATGCAGCCAATAATAGACTACGGTTAGATTCACTTTTAGAACCTGTTATAGTAATTGTATTGTTTAGCTGATCGTTTGCTGGGCCGGTTAGGTGAAGTTTCAATGCGTGTCGTTTTAAAAATCAAGCGACAAATATACGTCTATTTCAACTTTTTATTGTTGTGATGACGGTCATGATCACGCTTTGTTTTCAAATCTAACTTTTTATCAAAAGCTTGTTGCAAATCGATACCCGTCTGATTTGCCAAACATAGTACAACGAACATTACATCTGCCAACTCCTCGCCTAAATCTTTATTCTTATCTGACTCTTTTTCACTCTGCTCACCGTAACGTCTGGCTATAATTCTTGCTACCTCTCCTACCTCTTCTGTTAGCTGCGCCATATTGGTCAGCTCATTAAAATAGCGAACACCATGTTTCTTAATCCAATTATCTACTTCTAGTTGTGCGTTTTCAATGTTCATATTGTACTTTAAATTTTTTCAAAAACAATTAAAGATTGACTCTGACTTTTTACAGCTTCACTAAAAAGTTGTTTCAACCCCTCATAATAACCATTATTATAATATGCAGAATTCAAATCAAAAGTAAAAAATAAATTAAGGGCACCACTGTTATTATCAGATACATTTAGTTTTAATACGCCACCATTATCTGGTAAGGAAAAGTTCTTATTTTCAGGTATCGACTTTACATTATACCCATCCGGTATTTTAACATTTAAAACGTACTGATATCTCATTGGATAACCAAAATCAATCGGATAATTTCTTTCTGAAGCTGTAAACGGATTGTTATCAAAAAATTTAAGCACAAATGGATTTAAGTAAATATTATCCCCTTGAAACAAGTTTTCCATTTCAAAATTGAATCTTTCTGTCAACTTCTTTTCATCAGAATATTTGAGTTTTTTTTCATGAGACATAATATGAAAATCATCTGAAATTTCTTCTTCTAATCTTTCAATATAACTATCTTCTTTTGTTGTTGACAACACTTCATCTTGAGCAACTTTTTTATATCCTGTATTTATAAGGTCAAATACTCCAGTTAATTTTTTTTCGCTTGCATCGATTGTCATTTGAGCACGCAACATGATGGCATTTGACTTTTCTGGTACAATATCAAACCAATAACTATCATTATCAAAATCCATAACACGACCATAATAATTTAAGCTATGATAAGGTAACATTCCAAAAGGCATATATTTATTAGTTGCGTCTAATAAGTAGGCTTTTTCACCAATATCTACTTTTGCTATTAGATAATTGAAATCACTCATTACGGGATGAGTTTTCTTAGGTAGACCCTTGTTTCTTGTTGCCAATAACATCATATTAACATTTAAACCCGCAGCATTTAGTAAATTGATCAATGAGATATTAATTTCAGCGGCACTACCTTTTTTCTGATCAAAAGCATTTTTCACTTTATTGTCATTCCATACCCCATACTCTTCATTCCATATAAAATGATTTTTGACAAACTCATAAATATTCTTTGCCTTGGTCAAATCATCACCTTGAGTCAAAAGACCCGGATCAACACTTTTTGAAAAAAAATTTTTCTTTTTAAGCTGAACACCTAAATCTCCATCTGTTTTAAATTCCCTATCTACTGCTTTCCATGTTTTCGTATATTTATCTGTGCCTCCATAAAAACTTTTATACTCAGAAAGTTCAAACTCAATTCTAGATCTGTAATTATTTGCCGAAAGCATGTACTTTTCTGAATCCTTGAAGGCGGGTATATCTTTCATGGCATATCTTAGCGCTTCACAATCACTATCTTGCTCTAATCCTGGAAACTTAAAACAAGAACTTATTATTCTAGATTCATCCACAGAAAGTTTCAAAGACCCTATAATACTTCTGTTATACAGCCAATTACCCGGTATTTCAGCATAAAATTCAGAATATAACTTAGGAATATCGGTCTGAAACTCCCAACCCTGAAAATTAAAATGAAAAGGTGACTGCATTTCATATTCATACTCCACTATTACCCCTTCTTGTACATTTGGAAATGTAAATTTTAATTGAGTCCATTTTTCATTTATTTCTTCCTCATAAAATTCTGCAGTTTTGACGGGTATACTCATGCCATTATTGTGTGTGACAGCCTTAATTTTTACTATTTTTTCCTTATTTTTTTTTGAATGATATAATGGTATTTCTATATCCGCATGTTTAAAACCATCTTTGTTTAAAATCTTCACTTTAGCGTGGTATTTGGTAATCAGCCAAATGTAATTATCTCTTACATCAAAATAATTGTGTCCGTATTCAGACAAATAAACAGCTGTTGCTTCTTTATCTTTATCATAAGAAGTAAATGAACTTTCCGATTGTGAGATAGTACCAAATTCTGGTTTTTCTTGAGCAACAAGAGATAAAGTACACAATATAAAAATCAAATAATATTTTTTTCTAATGGTATTGAACATTATCATTTCTTATTTAAAATACAAATTAACAAACACTTACTTAAATACTATTTAAGTTAATCTCTACAACATTTATACTCTTGACAAAACAATTTTTTCTGTCTGTTTCAGTACCATTTGATTATAAAACTCCTTTAAAGATTCATAATAAAAAGCAGGTATTAATGCTTCTTGAATCTTTGTGGTGCTAACAACCTGTAATAGATTTCCATTTTGTTTAATAGCGAAGTTAAAAGTGCCAATTTTATCAGGTAGCCCTATTGTTATTTTCTCTGGCAAAGATTCTACCTTATAACCATCAGGGATGGTGTAAGTTATGCTCACCTTACTGGAAGAAGGATAATTAAAATCGATAGGGTATTCTCTTGAATCTAATTTAAAAGGATTTTCATTTAAGCTTAAAAATAATAATGGATTGAAATATAATTTGTCATCAATTACCTCTATTTGTTCATCATTAATAAACGACAAAGAATACTCTAAAGGCTGATCTGGAGCTTTGCCATTTTTTAGCTCAAAATCATCTACTTCTATATTTTGGTATAATGAAGAATTATTAAAAATTTCCTCTTCGGTTTTATCATGATTATCCATTCTATGCTCGAAAGCTAAATGATTACTTAAACGAATTTTCATTTCCCCTTCAATCAAGCCATCTTCCTTTATGTTGGCTTGCATAAAAACAAATTTATTAGAAATAGATTTAGCCGCTAATGAAACTTCTTTTGAAGTACCATCTTCTCTAACTAATCGACCCATCCAATTCATAGCTCGACTTGGCAACTCGTTTACTGCCAACATTTTTTCAGTAGCATCTAATACAATAAAATCTTCACCATTTTCTATGGCGGCTATAACATAATTAAAACCACTGGTGGTAGGAAAAATAGGAATACCATTAGATTTTGTACTTACTAAAACAGGGTTAGCTTTTATACCCGCGTATCGCAACATAGATGTTAGCATTAAATTTATTTCTGCAACGTTACCCCTTTTCTCCTCATATGCTTTCTTTACACCAACACTACAACCCACACCATAATAATCATTCCAACTCATTCTATTCTGAACATATTTATAAATCTCAGATATCAACAATTTAGCATCTTTATTTTCCGCTATAAGCACGTCTAAGTCATTTCTATAAAATCTATTCTTACTAACTTGTTCCCCAAAATCATCGTACTTATAAATTGTATTTGCAACATCTTCCCAAGACTTACTATATATTTTAAAACCAGCGTTTGGAAATTTTGTTGACTCTAGTTCAAATACAATTGCACTTCTATAATTCTCAATATTATTAGTGTAATCAACCTCTTTTAGAGCAGGTATATTTTCTGCGTTGATTTCATAATGCTTCTCAAAAAATTCAAGTTCAGCCAACTGGTTTGTTGATTTTGACCCAACAGACCCAAAACTATCGTCTCTTTTTGTTTTATAATTATAATTGATTTTTCGATTCTTTTGAGATTCTTTTAATGATATAGGATAAAAACCTTTTGTAAATCTTTTAAAATTAAAATACTCTGGCACCTCTACGCTTAATTCTACATAATCTAAAGGTATACCGTATTGTAAAGTAAAATCATCTATATAACCTACCATATCAGAACTAATGTCATATCTTATATCCATTACACTACCCACCTTCACATTCGGCATAGTGATAGAAACACTGTTGCGATATTTACTTACATTTTCTAAAAAAATCCCTTCTTTTTTAAGCTTACTTTCTTCTATTTTACCATTAACAAGATTATATGTAAACCCTTTAATATTATATATTTTTTGTTCCCCAGAATTAGAGGTATATAAGGATACTACTTTAGTAGCCCAATCTAAACCAGCCTTGTTATAAATTTTAATTCTTAGATGGACTTCTCTGGTTGTATTAAATCCTTTGCCAGAAGAATAATTGTAAAAAAGTCTTTCTTTTTTATATAATATTGCTGCCTCTGAATCACTATCAACAGCATGTAGTTTCTGAGCAACTTGCTCCATTGAAACCTTTCCAAACTTTACGGCACTAGATTGTGCATTTATTGAAAATGAAATAAAAGCTAAGGTGATTGAAAAAAATAATTTCATTAATTTTATATTTTAATAAGTACAATTTTTGATGCGTCTACTCTAGAAATGGTCTTTCTAAAATCTCGATAATCATTATAACTGGTTTTTGAGAATTTACCAGGCTTCATTAATAATCTCCTTTTGAAATGTAATGTAGATTCTGATAATTGTTCTACATTGACTTCAAATTCACCAAAATCATTTTTTAATTTTACTGGCTTTAATGAAGATTCTATTTCATAACCATTTGGTATTTCTATTATAAATTCATCTTCATCTAAATACCCTCTATTAATAACTATATCTCGGTTTCTCTCTTTATCCCTTTTGGGCACATATTCGTTTCTATTCAACATGTTTGGAGCAAAAAGAAGGCGGTCACCTGCTTTTGACAGATATCCAGATGTTTTTATATCTATGTTCTCGATTGTTTCAATATTATCCTTGTCATTTACTATATCATGGTTTAGAATATGTACATCATTTATGTAATCCCAATGACGTTTGTAGTACTTCTCCACATCTTCTTTACTATCATTCGACAAGCCATATTTTTGATTGTACTGTATACCAGTACTTTTTATCTTTAACTGCGCATTAATCTCACTTTCTCCTATTATTATATTTGCCGTAGTCATCTGTTTACTTTGTTCAGATGTATACTGCCTAGACTTTACCATTTCACCACCATCAGGACCCACTTTTAATACATACCTATTATCTGTAAATGTTCCTGAAAAATTTGCAGGTACTACTTGACTGGTACATTCTAACCAAATTTCCTCATCGACCAATGGTACGTTCAAAAAAGCATGATTACCTTGTAAAGACGGAAAGTCAAAATCTAAACTTCGCATAGTTGGACCTGCCGAAACAATAGTATAATATGACTCTATACCAACTGCTTTCAGCAAAGCCATTGTATAATTAGTAAGACCTTTACAATCACCATACTTGACTCTATCTACTTCAATAGCGCTTATTGGCTCCCATCCACCTATACCCATTTGTACACTGATATACCTGGTGTTATCCTGAACAAATTGATATACTATTTTTATCTTTTCTTTTGGGTCCTCTATTCCCCTAACTAAAGTCTGTACTTTTTGAATGGTTGAAGCGTTAAGTTCCCCTCGCCCCTTTAATAGAGAATTGTATATCCAACCTCCAAATTCTTTCCATGAAGTTGCATGACCCTCTACCCCTTTTAAATGAAAATCTTCAAGTGCGAATTGTACATTAGGTGCAAATTCTATAAACTCAGGATCAAAATCTTCTGACTCTAATGCTTTTAAATTTACCGCTGTATAGTTTACGCCAGATTCTATTTCTGAACGTATCACATTATAATCTGCAAGATTATTTTCCTTATATCTATATTTAATTGTTGAAGGCAAATTCAAATTGAATTCACTTTTTTCAACACTTAGTCTATAACCATCCATAAAAAACCAACGTGGCATAAACGCTGTATCAGATGTTGTATGCTTTTCGGTTAAAACAACTGTGTAAGGATATTTAGTAGGTGTGTATCTGAGATATTTTACTCTAGAATCAGAATACAAAGTTCCTTCACCAGTAGCAGTTTGGTCAATGAAATCCTTTTCTTTAAACATTTCTATTTCTTTGCCATTAGCATCAAGTATTATGGCTTCAAGATCCTTTATCGAGGTCTCGTTGTCATAAAACACTTTGGCATTTACATGCTTAGAACCACTTTCATTTAATACGGTGACCACTCTTTTAGATGTAACTTCCATAAAATCAGAAGATTTAACTAAAACAGTACTTTCATCTAAACGAACAACAGCATCTGAATTTTTTAAAAAGGAGGGTTCTATTTTAGAAAAACTGTATTCTTGGGCAATCGCGATATGAGTTATCGCGAAGAAGAACAGAAAAAAAGATAAGCGCATAAGTTTGGTAAGCTGGTTTCTATCTTAACGACAAAAACAGTATATTTCTTACAAAAAATACAGAAAAATTATTGAACCCTAAGTTTTATCTTTAGTATCTATCAAAATTGTAACAGGACCATCATTCAGTAACTCAACTTTCATATCTGCTCCAAATACACCTGTACCAACTTTTTTATCCAATTTAGACTCTATGGTAACAATAAATGCTTCGTAGAGTGGAATAGCTACTTCTGGTCTTGCAGCTTTTATATAAGATGGGCGATTTCCTTTTTTTGTGCTTGCATGCAAGGTAAACTGACTTACCACAATAGCATCTCCGTTTGTTTCTAGTAGAGAATTGTTCATTACCCCTTCTTCATCATTAAAAATACGGAGATTGACTATTTTATTCGTGAGCCAATCAATATCTTCTTGGGTATCTAAATTTTCAATTCCGATAAGTATTAAAACACCTTCCTCAATGGCGCTTATCTTTTCTCCATTAACCGTCACACTGGCTTTTGATGCACGTTGTATTACTGCTCTCATTTCTTATCATCATGTATATCTACTCTGTAATGCTCATCTTCTCCCTTTATCATTTGCAGGTAACTATTGTACCTGCTCCAAGCTATATCACCTGTTTCTAAAGCATCTTTAACGGCACATTTTGGCTCATCTACATGAATACAATTATTAAACTTACATTCTTGTTTCAATTTAAAAAACTCTGGAAAATAGTTCCCTATTTCTTCTTTTTCCATATCAACGATACCAAACCCTTTTATTCCAGGCGTATCTATAATACGAGCATCAAAACTTAAATCAAACATTTCTGCAAACGTAGTCGTATGCTGACCTTGTAAATGTTGCTCAGAAATCTGTTTTGTTTTTATATCTAAATTAGGCTCAATAGTATTTACTAATGTAGACTTACCAACACCCGAATGTCCAGAAAACATTGAGGTTTTACCTTCCATCATTTCTTTTACCTTGTCTACATTTTTTCCTGTCGCTGCTGAAATGCCAATACAGGTATACCCTATTTTTCGGTATAATGCCGCTAAGAATTTAATTTCATCTAACTCTTCTGGTGTATAGGTATCTACTTTATTGAATAGTAAAATCGCAGGAATTTCGTATGCCTCGGCCGTAATTAAAAATCGATCTATAAAAACCGGATAGGTTGGCGGATTGTTCAATGTTACCAATAAAAATACTTGATCTAAATTGGCCGCTATAATATGGGTCTGCTTAGATAGGTTAACAGATTTACGAATGATATAATTTTTACGATCTTCTATTTCATTAATAATACCAAAGGTATCATCGCCAGTAGTCTCCACTTCAAAACGCACATAGTCCCCAACCGCAACAGGATTTGTACTTTTTATACCTTTTATCCTAAACTTTCCTTTGATTCTACACTCATAAAAATCGCCATCATCTGCCTTAACAGTGTACCAACTTCCCGTAGATTTGTATACAATTCCTACCATTTCTCCAAAATACCTTCCTTTTATACAAAGTAACTGCTTTAAATATAAAAATTAACATAAATTTGGATTTAGAACTATAACATTAAATAATAACCAAAATCAAGAAAATGAAATCCGTTAAAAATTTATTGCTGACGCTAACCTTATCAGCGTTTACTTTTGGGGCAGCCCAGGAGACAATTACAAACGAATCTGTAGTACAAATGGTCGAGCTTGGCTTCGACGATTATATGATTATTGATAAAATAAACACTTCTGATGTAAAATTCGATGCTTCTATTACAGCTTTAGGTGCAATGAAAAATGCAGGTGTTTCTTCTGAAGTTTTGTCTTTAATTATGGATAAGTCTAAACAGAACACAATGTCTAAAACTGGTATTTATTATACCGATGCAAGTGGTGAAGACAAATTAGTTCAACCAAGTGTATTTTCTGGAGCTAACTCTAACCAAGTTGCACAAAAATTGGTTTCTGGTCTAATCAACGCTAAACAAAAAGCACAATTACCAAAAACACAATCTAATAACGTTATTCGTCAAAGTCAACCTGAATTTACTTTTATTTTTGACCCTAGTGTTACTCAAGTTGATAATATGCAAAACAACCAAGGTAGCGATGCAGGTATTTTTAACTGGTGGTTTAGAATGGCAAGTAACCCTAACGAGTTTGTTTTGGTAAAACTTACCGTAAAAGAGAAAAAGAATCTTAGAGAAGTTATTACAGGTAAAAGTAGCTGGATCACTAGTAGTAGTGGTATAGACCCAAAATACGCCCTTAACTTCGCTATAGAGGAAATTGAAGGAAATAAATTCAAAGTTACTCCTGATTCATTAGAGCCAGGTGAATATTGCTTTATTTACCAAGGTCAAGTACCTCAAGGTAGAGAGAATCAATCTGTATTTGATTTCTCTATTCAATAGAAAAACAACATATTTTATATAAAGACCCGATGCCATAAACATCGGGTCTTTTTTATTTCTTTTACTCATTCTTATCAAGTCCAAAATTTATATAACAATAAATTTCAGGCTTTTGAATGCAATTAAACATGGTTTGAAGTGTTAGTAATTCATAATCATCGAAAAGATGACCAATCATTAAAAACCAAAATCATGAAAAAAAGTATTTTTAGTCTTCTATTAATTTTCAGTGGCGCCCTAAGTTTAAGCGCACAAGAGTTTAAAGTTATTACAAGTGTAGAATCTATCGTATCAAGTGGAATGGGACGCTCTAGAATTATAGATGGTAATGAAGAAAAGGATTATGCTGAATTTACCACAACCCAAACCGAAGATGACAATAGCCGTAACAAATCTAAAAGAGATGAAATTAGGGTAAGAGATTTTGACGAAACCAAACTTTTAAATTTCTTCAATATTGGAGGCATCCGTTTTCAGAATATAGCTGCCAATGATGCCGTTATAACTTCAAAGATAAATGCAATGGTTGCCGAAGGATGGGAACTCGCATTTGTAACTAGCGCTGTTGAAAGTGACGGTGGTAAAGGTGATTCTTCAGGTATTTTTATTACCCGTTATATTTTTAAAAGATAAATGAACACATAAAAAAAGCCCGGTCAATTGACCGGGCTTTTTTATTAAATATACTCTATGACTATTGCGCTAAATTTATTTCAACGCGTCTATTTTTCTGTCTACCATCTTTGTACATGTTGGTAGCGATTGGCTTACTTTCCCCATAACCGATAGCAGTTAACCTTGATGGTGAAATACCTCCAGTAATTAAAAACTGCAATACGGCTTGTGCTCTTTTCTCCGATAGTTTTTGATTGGTAGCTTCAGAACCTATACTGTCGGTATGCCCTTCAATCGTGAAGTTAGCATTTGGGTATTCATTTAATATCCCAATAATATCTACCAACACTGGTGTAGATTCATCTTTAAGCGTAGATTTTCCTGTCGTAAACAAAATTGTTTTTGCATACTCGTTCAAAGACTTTTGAACCTCAGCAGTAACTACTGGCTCTGGACAACCATTGTTTGCAACTGTACCCATTTCATTAGGACATTCATCATCTTTATCTATAACCGAATCGCCATCAGAATCTGCCCAAGGACAACCATTATTCTCTACCGGACCTGCCTCATCTGGACATTGATCTTCATTATCCAATATAGTATCGCCATCAGTATCACCCCATGGGCATCCGTTATTTTCTACTGGACCTGCTTCTTCTGGACATTTATCTTCATTATCCATTACAGAATCTCCATCAGTATCACCCCATGGGCAACCATTATTTTCAATTGGTCCTGCTTTTTTAGGACAACCATCTTCTTTATTAGGAATACCATCACCATCAGAATCTTTAGGCCGACCATAATATACCGGTATTTTCAAACCTGCATACACATCTGCTCCTTGAATCTCATTCTTAGTAAATGTAGATATTAGAGAACCTGAACCAATGTAAAGTGGACCCGCACGTAAACCTGCACCTATTTGAAGTCCGTTATATTGATAGCTGCTAACCGGCAAATAGAAACTGAACCATTTGCTTTCAAAACGTGGCGTCAATGAAAACACATTTGCTGTTCTTAAAACATTTTCACCAGCAGAACGCATTGATAAATCTGTATTGAAATTTAAATAGAAATTGCTCTTAATATTCCAATCTGCGTTAAAATGAAGGGCAGTTGGTAAACCAGCTTTCATATCTTCTGTAGCTTGTGTAAACGTATATAGGTTCTGTAAATCATCAGAATCTTCAATATTGTCATAATCATCTTGGGTAATGGTGTTGTTGATATTGTAATTATCAATTAAACTACCCTTATAATTAACCGACCCAATATCAGTAAGAGACAAGCCTAGTTTAAGCTTGTATTTATTCTTATCCTTCATAACGGTTTTTTCACCGTCTGCGCCTGTAACCACATAGTCTTCGTAATTAGGTCTCCATTCATATACAAAACCTAAATCGACACCAAAACCTTTTGCATTTGGTACTTCATACTCGTAATTATCATCATCATAATCATCTGCACGACCATAAATTAAATCGCCTGTAGATTCTAAAGTACCTATAGTTGAGCTATCAGGCAATGTTGCACCGTCGGCATCATAATCTATAGTTACATTTCTACCTGTAATATATGCATTACCAAAACCTTTTAAATACTTTAAAGAAAGACCGCCTTTTAAGAAATGCTCTTCTTTATTCATCAACTCTTGTGCATAGGTAAGACCTACTTCTGCCCAACCGTGACCTGATGCAAAGAAATCTCCTTCGTTTACAATAAAATCTTGACTCTCATCTATACTGTCATCAAGATCATCTATACTTTCACCGTTAAATTCATTACCTGTAACAAAACTTCTTGCTCTTGTAAAAACGGCTATAGATGATGTTCTACCTACATTAAACATAAAGGATGGACCTAATATATCTACGTTGCCCGAGAAGTTATTATTGCTTGAAAGCATTAAATTGGCGTCAGTATCATAGTCAAAATCACTAGAAACTAATTCAGAGAAACCTACCCCTATATAATCATTGGCTAAAAATGCACTTGCACCTACTAAATTGATATCTGTCTTAAAACGAGAATCCGCTATATTCGCAGGGTTAGAGATTACACTATTTACACCACTATAGTTATCGGTCAAATAGCCTATATAGGATTGTGCTTTTGCCGATATTGATGCAATCAACATAATACCTACTAATAATACTTTTTTCATACTCTTGGTTTGGTTAAAATAATTTTATAAAGCCCTAACGGATGACCGTTACGTATATTGTTAAAACGTATACCTTTTCTTACAATTTTAAATTAACCACAAAAAAAAACATCCGCAATGTGCGGATGTTTTATATTTATGAAATTGAGCAAATTTTAAGCGTTTACTATCTTCTCTTGATGATTTATAGATTCTTGGTGAATAGCTTTGAACATACGAAGAATAAACTCTTCACTAAGTCCTTTACTTTCCCCTTCTAAAATCATAGCTCCTAAAATCTGATTCCATCTGTTAGATTGAAGAACGGCAACGTTTTTCTGCTTTTTAAGCTCACCTATACCGTCAGAAACTTTCATTCTTTTACCTAAAGTATCAATAAGCTGACTGTCAATAACATCAATTTGAGCTCTTAAATTACTCAACTGAGAATTGTACTCTGCTTCTGGATCACTTTCTTTTCTGATTTTAAGATCTCTCATGATCTGCACCAATTTATCTGGGGTAACCTGTTGTGCAGCATCACTCCAAGCATTATCTGGATCATGGTGTGTTTCAATCATTAAACCGTCAAAATTCAAATCTAAGGCAGTTTGCGAAACATCAAAAATCATATCACGATTACCGGTAATATGCGAAGGATCGTTTATTAAAGGTAAATCTGGAAATTTGTTTTTGAAATCAATAGCCATTTGCCATTCTGGTATATTTCTATACTTCGTTTTTTCGTAAGTAGAAAATCCTCTATGAATTGCTCCTAATCTTTTGATACCTGCAGTGTGCAATCTTTCGATACCACCTAACCACAAAGCTAAATCTGGATTTACTGGATTTTTCACCAATACAATCTTATCGGTACCTTTTAGTGCATCTGCCAATTCCTGCATAATAAACGGACTAACAGTTGATCTTGCTCCGATCCATAACAAATCGATATCATGCTCTAAAGCCAATTCAACGTGCGCACGGTTAGCAACCTCTGTTGCTGTTTTCATACCTGTTTCAGCCTTAACTTTCTGAAGCCATTTAAGACCTAAAGAGCCTACTCCTTCAAAATTTCCTGGGCGAGTACGTGGTTTCCAGATACCGGCTCTGTAATAATTTACATCGGTATCTTTTAAGGAGCGTGCTATACCTAACACTTGTTCCTCTGTTTCCGCACTACATGGCCCTGCTATTACTAGTGGATGGTCTAGGTTTAAGTCATCCAACCATGTTCTCATTTGTTTTGAATTTTCCATTTTAATTATTCTATTTCTTGTTTAACGGTATTCTTTTTTAATATTCCTTTAATCTTATTCGTATTATTCATTTCATTATAAATGCCCTCGTAATCATCTTTCAGCAACAAATCTTTAAATGCCGTAAGATTTTGAATGTACTCTTCTAATGTTTCTACGACATTCTCTTTATTCTGTTTAAAAATTGGTGTCCACATGGCTGGCGAACTTTTTGCCAGACGCACCGTACTTTCAAAC
>TARA_R110002033_G_scaffold82668_3_pt1 | contig 28064 bp, 20 predicted proteins | sample TARA_R110002033 | Tara Oceans TARA_R110002033 (sample SAMEA4397051) | marine metagenome | biome: Polar Biome; feature: [SRF] surface water layer (ENVO:00010504); material: water (ENVO:00002006), including particulate matter (ENVO:01000060) such as... | depth 5 m
GCTATCAGAGCATCGGTCCGCGCGACCCGAATAACGATCCCGTCGGTGGCCGCTCGCTGGTGGAATTTGCGCTTGAGGCACGGGTCAAGACCGGATGGTTCGGCGGCAATCTGGGCATCGTACCCTTCATCGACGGCGGCAATGTCTATACCAGCAGCACCCCCGACTTTTCCGGCATGCGCTATGGGGCCGGTATTGGGGTGCGCTATTATAGCGATTTCGGACCGATCCGGATCGATGTCGGCACACCCATCAACCCGCAGCCGGGTGACACGCGCGTCGCCGTCTATGTATCGCTTGGGCAGGCATTCTAGATGGCAGAGCATCTCGAAAGCCCCGCTGCAAGGTCCCGCCGCTGGCGCTGGCCGCTGCGCAGCCTGCTGGCGCTGGCGGTACTGGCCGGTCTTGCTCTGGCCGGCGCTGCTCTCTGGCTGGACAGCGACGCCGGGCATCGCTTCATAATCGGTCAGGTTGAAGCGCTGGCCCCGGAAACCGGACTGCGCATCCGCGTCGGCGAGATTGACGGCTCGATTTACAGCGAGGCCGAAGTGAAGGGGCTCACGCTCAGCGATCCCAAGGGCACTTTTTTCAGGGCCGAGACAGTGGCGGTAGACTGGAACCCGCTGGCCTGGATATTCAACGAACTCAATATTTCCGAGGCCGTAATCAAAAATGCACGGCTCGACCGCTTGCCCGATTTGATCGATACCGGAAAAGACCAGCCGCTGTTGCCGGGTTTCGACATTTATATCGGCGCCTTCCGCGCCGACAATATGGCGCTGGGAAAAGCCATCACCGGCTCCGAACAACTGGCCAACCTGTCAGGCTCCGCCGACATAAGGGCCGGCCGGGCAATGGTCCATCTCGATGCAACGACGACCGGCAGCGGCGACAAGCTGTTTCTCGCCCTGAACGCGGAACCGGAACGCAAGAAACTGGATATCGATGCCGAAGTGATTGCTCCCGCCGGTGGCGTATTGGCCGGTGCGCTCGGACTAGAGCGCGATCTGGCCGTGACCGTCAAGGGCGACGGCAGCTGGCAGAAATGGAATGGCGAGCTCAACGCGCTCAGCAATGGCGACTCCCTCGCGCAAATCACGCTGGAAGCGACAGACGGATTGTTCGCCTATGACGGAAACCTGACAGGCGCCGTGATGCCCGCGGGGCTGGCGCAAAAGCTGGCATCACCCCGTCTGCTGGTCAAGGGCACCGCGCGGTTCGAGAACCGGCTGGCATCGCTGGATCTGGAGGCCCGGTCGAAGGCGCTGGTCCTGACTGCGCAGGGCGGCGTTGATCTCGGACGTGCCAGTCTCGACGCGATGCGGATCGAGAGCCGGCTGATCGATCCGTCGGCGCTCGCCCGCAATCTGAAGGCGCAGGATTTCGAGCTCAAGGCCCTGCTCAACGGCAAATTCTCCGAACTGCGCTATCAATATCTGCTGACCGCGCCGCAGCTGGCGATCGGCAAGACTTTGCTGACCGGTGTTCGGGGCGAAGGGGAGGGGCGCCGCGAGGCGGGTGGCTGGAACATTCCGCTCGAACTGTCCGTCGGTACGGTGATCGGCAACGGAGAATTGCTGAAGCGCCTGCTGTCCGGGTTCACCGCAACCGGCTTGCTCCGCCTTGAAAAGGATGTGCTGTTCGCCGAGCGCGCCCGCGTCTCGACCGGAACGGCCAAGGGCACGCTGGACTTTGAAATGCGTCCCTCGACCGGTGATTTTGGGATCAATATAGCGGCCACCGCGCCGTCCTTTGCCATGCCGGGAGTCGGGGTCGCCGATATCATAGCCAATATCGATCTCGGGCCCGGAAATGGCGGTCTTGCGCTGGACGGCCAGATCGACGCCCGCTTGCGGCGCTTTGATATCGCCTTCCTGCGCGAGCTGGCGGGCGGTCTCCCGCGGTTGCAAACCGGGCTATCGCTCGGACCGGACGGACGTTTGCGATTCACCAGTCTCAATGTCAAAGCCCCCGATCTGGTGTTCAGGGGTTCGGGCAAACAGACCGGCGCAGCGACCTTTACCTTCCAGGGATCGGGCAGCCAGAACAGCTACGGGCCTTTTGATCTCAAGCTCGACGGCCCGCTCGAACGGCCCAAAATCGCTCTACTGCTCGACAGTCCGCTTCCCGCAGCCGGCCTGTCTGCGGTTCGTCTCGATCTCGATCCGGTCAAGGCGGGATTTTCCTATACCGCCGTCGGCGGCTCGACGCTGGGACCGTTCAGCAGCGAAGGCGCGATCGTAACGGCGCCCGGTCAGGATACCGCCGTGCGGGTCGACCGGCTGCTGGTCTCCGACACGCTTGCCACCGGTACGATCCTGACCACCGCAAGGGGGCTCTCGGGCACGCTCGCGGTGAGCGGTGGCGGCGTCAACGGCGACGTCCTGTTCCGGCCCGGCGACGGACGGCAGCTTATCCGCGCCAATCTCAAGGCGGAAAATGCCCGCTTCGATGGCAATCCGCCGCTCTTCATCCGTACCGCTCAGCTCGATGCCGATATCGTTCTGATCGAAGGCCGGTCCAATATCGACGCTACGCTCCGGGCGCAGGGGATCAGCCGCGGCGAGCTGGTTGTTGGCCGGATCGCCGGCAATGCCAAGCTGACCAACGGCAAGGGTACGGCCACCTTCGCCGTGGCCGGAACGCGGGGCAGCACGTTCGAATTTCAGGCGAAAGCCGATATCTCTCCCGATCTGTACCGGATCACCGGCGCCGGCGAGTTTGAGAGCCGCAGTCTCCGACTGGCCCGGCCGCTCGAGCTCCGACGGGTTGGCGATGGCTGGACCGCGTCGCCGACCACGATCAGCTATGGCAGTGGCAGCGTCCGTCTGTCCGGTCGGTGGGGAGGCGGCGATTCCAGGCTCGATCTGGCAATGGCGAAAATGCCGCTGTCGCTGCTCGACATCGCCTATGGAGATCTTGGTCTGGGCGGCACTGCCAGCGGCACCGTCAAGCTCAGCCAGACCGGCGCGCAGGTGCCGGTTGGCGACGCCAGGCTGACGGTGAAGGGGCTGACCCGCTCGGGCCTGATCCTCACCTCCACGCCGGTAGATCTCGGCCTCAATATCGCCATCTCCCAGCGCAATGCAGCGGCGCGGGGAATCATCAGGTCGCCCGGTGGCAAGACCATCGGCCGCTTCCAGGGCAGGGTGACCGGACTGGGCACGGGGCGCTGGCAGGACGAGCTGTTGCGCCGGCCGCTATTTGCGCAGGCCCGTTTCAATGGCGGTGCCGAAAGCCTGTGGCGTCTTACCGGCGTCGAAACCTTCGACCTGACCGGACCGGTGGCGGCCAGTGCCGATGTCAGCGGCAGCCTCGCCAACCCCCAGATCAAGGGTCAGGTCCGTACCAGCAGTGCGCGCCTGGAAAGCCCGCTGACCGGGACCGTTGTCTCCAATATCAAGGCCGCCGGGCAGTTTGACGGCTCGCGTCTCGTGCTGTCCAACCTGACCGGAACGACCGCCAATGGCGGAGCCGTGAGCGGCAGCGGCAGTTTCAACTTTGCCGTCGCGCCCGGCGAGGGGATCGGCATCTCTGTGGACGTTGATGCCCGGCAGGCGGCGCTGATCGCCCGCGATGATTTTGCCGCCACCGTGACCGGTCCGATCAAGATCCGCAGCTCGCCCGACGGCGGCCTGATTTCGGGTGATGTGGTCCTCAACCGCAGCTTCTTCCGCTTTGGCCAGGCCAGCGCCCGCGCCAGCCTGCCTGACATCAAGACCCGCGAAATCAACCGGCGCGCGGACGAACGGCCGGTGCGGGTTCGTGACCGGCCCTGGCGTTTCGACCTGACCGCGAACGCGCCGAACCGGTTGCGCGTCGAAGGCATGGGCCTCGACAGCGAATGGAGCGCCAATCTCAAGATTTCCGGACCGGTGGACAATTTCGCCATGGTCGGCACCGCCAACATGCTTCAGGGCAATTATACTTTCGCCGGCCGGCGCTTCCGGCTCGAGCGCGGGCGAATCCGCTTTGTCGGCAACCAGCCGGTCAATCCGATCCTGGATATCGAGGCCGAAGCCAATCTGACCGGTCTCAACGCCACGATCAACGTCACCGGCACCGGTAACGAGCCGGAGATCGCCTTCGCCAGCATCCCGGCGCTGCCGCAGGACGAACTGCTCTCGCGGATCCTGTTTGGGGCCTCGATTGCCAATCTGTCCGCGCCGGAAGCGGTCCAGCTGGCGGCGGCCGTCGCCTCGCTGAACAGCAGCGGCGGCGGTCTCGACCCGATCAACCAGCTGCGCAAGGCAGTGGGTCTCGACCGGCTCCGGATATTGCCGTCCGACACCGATGCCGGCTCGGGCACCTCGATCGCCGCCGGCAAATATATCACGCGCCGAATCTATGTCGAGCTGATCACCGACGGCAAGGGTTATAGCGCCACCCAGCTGGAATTCCAGATCACTCGCTGGCTGTCGATCCTGTCGACCATCTCGACTCTCGGCCGGCAGAGCGCCAACGTGCGGGTGAGCAAGGACTACTGATTTTCTCCCATGAGGGAGGATGCGATCCGGGCACGGTGATAGTGCCGCTGCTCTTTCTGCCCACGCAGACCCTCACCGACTTGGCCCAGCAGCCCGGCCTTGGTATCCTATAACAGGAAGGGCCAGAGAGCCGTCGTCGCAACCGCCAGACTGCCAGCCATGATAGCGCCGGCAAGCAGCCGGGTGCCGTGCAGTCTGGTCCACAGCAGAAATCCCGTGATGCTCATGGCAATCAGTGCGCCGGCGATCGTGTCCATGAACAGGACCCAGACCAGCCCCACGCCGGAACCCTTGTGGAGATTTTTAAGAAACCCCCAGAGATTCTGGCTGCTTTGCTTGACCGAAACGCTGGCGGAACCCTTCACATGTTCGACGGTCAGACGGCCATTGGGGTGATTGAAACTCAATTCCCATTTTTCTGCCTCCGAGCGCTCCCTGCCGAGAAACCGCTTGGCTGATTTCTGGTCGCTCTTCTCGCCCTTGCCTGGGCCCTTGCCGCGGGGAGGGCGCGGTTCGCTTTGAAGAGAAAATTCGGCCTGGGCCCATTTGCCCAGCGCATCCTCATCCTTGATCGACCCTGCCGGGACGGCAATATCCATTGCACTCACTTCAATGGGCTCGCCGGTCTCGATTTTCCATATGCTGCGGTGATTGAGCAATATGCCGCTCGTCCCCAGCATCAGGAAGAGCAAAGCACCCCAAAAGCCGGTCCATGCGTGGGTGCGCTTCAGCCAGCGGACGGCAGCGCCGCGCTGCCATTCCCGCGGGACGAACAGCAGACCGGACTGGTTCCGTTTTTTCGCAGTGACAGGTTTCGGGATCATAGGTCTGCCCATTTCCGCAACAGGTTATGGAAAGTCGAGGTCAGGCCCAGCACACTGGGATGCTTGTCTCCCAGTTCCTGCCGGGCCAGGGTGATCGACTGATCAAAACGGTAAAGCAGCGCACGATTGCTGTCATCGCGCACCATCGACTGCGTCCAGAAGAACGAGGCCCAGCGGCTGCCCCGGGTAATCGGTTCGACCCGATGCAGGCTGTCGGCGGGATAGAGGACCATGTCGCCGGCAGGAAGTTTCACCCGCTGTTCGCCATAATGATCCTCGATCACCAGTTCGCCGCCGTCATAATCCTCCGGATCGGTCAGGAACAAGGTCGACGAAAGGTCGGTCCGAATCCGCTGCCGCGCGGAACCGATATAGCGGATGGCATTGTCGACATGGCTATCAAAGCCCATGCCTTCATTATAGCGGTTGAATAGCGGCGGAAAGACGCGGTGGGGCAGGGCCGCCGCGTTGAACATTGCATTGCTGCCCAGTGCGCGCAGGATGATCTCGCCCAGCGCCTTGGCTTCCGGCGCTTCCTCGGGAACCTGCAGATTCTTCTTCGCCAGCGCCGCTTGCGCGCCGGAGGTCACATTCCCGTCCACCCATTCGGTTTCGGCAAGCGTCTTGCGAAGATGGTTCACCTCTTCGCGGTTCAGGACGGACGGGATGTGTAACAGCATCAAATGACTTTCTTCTGTGGACCGCTAGCTCAGAATGAAACCCCAAAGCTCGCCAGGAACGACCGGCCGGCAGCAGGAACAACACGGCTGCTGTTTACCTGCGAATAATAGAGCTTATTGGTCAGATTATAACCGTTAATTGCAATCCGGTATTTCCCGAAGTCATAGGCCAACAGTCCGTCGACCGCGACATAGGATGGCGCGACCTGCGAATTCTGGCTGTCGAGAAAGACCTTGGACTGATAATTGCCGCCAACGCCAATTTCCAGACCTTTCAGACTTCCCTCCACCGGCTTGTAGGCCGCCCACAGACTTGCGGAATGTTTGGGAACATAGCGAACCTGCCGTCCGATCGCGTCGGTATCCAGATCGCCGGACCGCGTGAAGGCCTCGGTGATCTCCGCATCGACATAGGAATAGTTCAGCGTCAGCAGCAGGTCGGCGCTTACCGCGCCGCTGGCCCCCAGTTCAAATCCGCGCAGCCGCTGTTTCGGCTCGCTGGATACGACCGTGACATTGGTAACCGGATCGACTTCCCGCGCATTGTTGCGGTCGATCTGATAGATGGCGCTCTGGACCAGCAGCTTGTCGCCGAACAGATTCAGCTTCAGCCCGAGGTCGAACGTTTCGGTCGTTTCGGGGTCGAGATCATTTCCGCTGATCCCGCCATTTTCCGCGGGCGTCGACAGGCTGCCATTGCTGAGGGAATTGCCGGGCGGCACCGCAGCCTTGCTGTAGGACAGATACAGGCTGGCATTGTCGGAAGGCTCCCAGATGATCGACGCTTTCGGACTCCATAAATCACTGCTGGCTTCGGCTCGCGTGAAGCAGCTCGTAAAGCTGCCGGTGGCTCCGTTGCAGGACGTCAGCGCCTCTCCGCGACTGTCCGTAAGATCGGTCGTGTCCTGGCTGCTCTTGAAATGCTGATAGCGGACACCCGCGTTGATCGACAGTTGCGGCGTGACCCACAGACGCTCGTCAACGAACAGCGAGATGTCGGTCGCTTCTGCGTCGCGGAGCCGGTAGATGGCCGTAGGATAGACAGGCGCATCCACTGCCGATGGGTTGAGCAGGGGCCGGGACACGGAGCTTGCCGGGCGCTGCGTATCGGAACGCTTGTTGGTCTGGTAGGAAACGTCCCAGCCAACGATCAGTTCATTGCGCAGCTCGCCCAGCGATTTTTCGATCAGCGCAGTGGAGACATTCTGAATCCCGCGCGTCGTCTGGTCCTGAAGACCGCGAGCACTGGCCGAGACCATCGGCACGGTCAGCGGATCGCCGTCCAGTAGGGCGTCACCGCAGGCATCGTTGCAACTGGTCGGCGTTTGCCGGAACTGACGGGTATAGACGCCAACCTTGGTGTCGCTGGTAAGGCTGATCCAGTCATTGGCCTGATGGGCAAAACGCGCGGTCAGTGTATTGACCGTGACCTTGTCCCGGTCGGCGGCAAAGCCGTAAAAGTTGGAGCGCGGTACGCCGAATTCCGGTGCCGGCCGTTCGATATCGGTGGTATCGCTGGTCCGGATGATCGGCACACCATAATCCACGCGCTTGTCCTCATCCTGATGGAAGAAGATCAGGTCGAAATTCGTGTCATTGCCGATCCCGAAACCCGCCGCCGCGGCAAAGCCAAAACGATTGGAATAGACGCTGTCACGGTCTGCCGTGTCGGCGGTATGGCCCATAATATTGAGCCGGAGACCGCTGCTGTCGCTCAGTGCCAGATTGGCATCGGCCGTCCCGCGCAGATAATCGTCCGTTCCGCCAGCGACGTTGAAGCTGAACCGGTCTTCGGCCAGAGCGCGCTTCGACTGGGTGTTGATCGCGCCACCCGACACACCCCGGCCCAATGCGGTGGAGGAAGAACCCTTCAGAACCTGCACTGATTCATAATTGAACGCGTCGCGGGTAAAGGCTCCGAAATCCCGAAGGCCATCGGTAAAGATATCGTCCCGGGCTGCCTGGCCGCGAATGAAGAACTGGTCGCCATTGACCGTGCCGCCTTCGCCGACGGCGGTGGTGACGCCCGCGACATTGCGCAGGGCATCGGCGAGCGTCGTCGCTTGCCGGTCATCGAGGATTTCTCTGTTCACGACGTTGATCGTTTGCGGCGCATCGATCAGCGGCCCCCGCATCGTGGCCAGATCGATTTCTTCCCCTCTGCCAATAACGACAATCTGGCCCTCCGCCGCTTCATCGGCTGCTGCAGCACCGGCATTTTCAGCGGCAAATGCGGTTCCTGGGGCTGCCATCAGCATGGCGGCGGCGATTGAACCGGTGCCGAAAGCAGCGCGGCGAGAGACCTTAGAATCAGACACGAATATTCCCCATCAGTTAAAGACAGAAGTCCGCTATTGATAATCATTCTCATTGTCAATAGCGGTTATTCTTTTGCCGATAGGATCGGGATCGCAAGCAAAAATCCGCTTGCGCTTTTCCGTTACGAGGCCGGCCGCTCACGCCTCTGAATTCGATAAGAAAACACGTCTTTCCAATGGCTTGCTGTGGGCGGGACGGCTCCAGATTGCTGCCGGGAACAGCGACCCGGCCCACAGCCGCCGATCAAATAAAAAGGCCCGGAGCAATCGCTTGCCCCGGGCTTCCTGTCTTCAGTCTGATCGGAAAGATCAGCTCGAATAATACATGTCGAACTCGACCGATTTCCGAAACAACAAAAGCACGAAAACAGCGTCAGGCGGCAAGCTCTCGAATATTTGCAAGCTCCCGCGCTTTATCCGCGGTTACCGGGGGACAGAGAAAATAGCCCTGAAGCCGATCGCATCCCAATCCCCCAAGTACGGCAACCTGATCTTTACACTCAACTTTCTCGGCTGTTGAGCGCGCCCCAATTGCCGAGCATAATTGTATGATGCCTTGGACCAACCGCCGCGCATCCTGTGAATGGATAATATCGGCGATCAACGCGCCGTCGATCTTCACCCTGTCGAATTTTATCTTTTGCAGATATGTGATGGATGCGAAACCCGAACCAAAATCATCCAGAGCAATCCGGATTCCCGTCTTCCGGAGAAGGTCTAGTCGTTCGCGAGCCGTATCAAAGTCTGACAGCAGCGAGGTTTCAGTTACTTCAACCTCAAGTCGACCGGGATCGAACCCGTAGCGATTGCATAGCGACAAGATCATCAGTGGCGTGCTTGCTCGGCTCAGATCCACCCCGCTGAGGTTGATCGAAAGTCCGATTTGCGAATCCCAGCCTGCTGCTTCGCGAATTGCAACGTCAAAAATCTGCTCGGACAATGCAGCAATGCTGTCCGTCCGTTCCGCGATTTCGATAAATTCGGGTGGTGGAATTAGGCCAAGTTGCGGGTGGTTCCAACGCGCCAGCGCTTCGAAACAGGCAATTTTCTTGGTCTGAACGTCGAAGATCGGTTGAAATACAACTTCAATGGTCGGCGAGGGATTGGTTTCTCGAAGCGATTGCTCGATAATTATGCGCCGCTTCAAACGCGCAGCCATGGTTGGCAAGAACCAGGACATGGCCTTGCCGCCGCTGTTTTTTACTTCGTAAAGAGCTACGTCCGCTCGCGACATGATTGCCAGTGCGGATGCGTCCAGGCCGGAGTGGCTGGCAAGGCCAACAGATGCCGATAACCGAAGAATTGACTCTGATAGGAGGAATGGCCGGCTCATTTCCAGAACCAGCGTGGTACCTGTATCAGTGAATTTTTCACTGGCTTCGTCTGCCACCATCAAGACGGCGAATTCGTCGCCGCCCAGTCTGGCAACCATCCGGCAGTCCTTGCACGCCTTTTGCAAACGCCCTGCGGCCTGAAGCAAGACCTCATCGCCATGGGCATGCCCGAACGTGTCATTAATCGCCTTGAAGCCATCAAGATCGATCAGCGCGACGGCTACCGTCTCGCCATTTTTCGATATAGCGCCGACAGCGTCTTCGAGACATTCGGTAAACGCACGCCGGTTGGAAAGTCCGGTCAGTGGATCGGAATATGCGAGGGCCTTGACCTGTGAGCGAGATATGACGCTCTCGATAAGATAATTATACTGATGCACCACGAGACGCAGGATCAAGAGAAAAATCAGGAGCAGGTTCACGCCTGCGGCTATTTTCATATGGGCGCCGGACGTCAGCAATGCGACGATAACCGGAGTGGTCGAGAGAAATACAGTTGCGAAGGCGGCTTTGGGCAGGCTGCTCAGGCAGTAAGTGCAGGCAACAGCGCCAAAAGCTATGAACAGCGGCACGAAGGGGGTTTCGCCGGCGTCCCACTGCAGCAAAGCCACGCCCCACACGCCCAGTCCCAGACTGACAACGCCCGCGATCGCCGTAGTCGATCGTAAATAATGGGTGATCCGGGCTTCACTGGGCGAGACCCGTTTCCGAGCCAGCCAGATTGTTGCGCGAACCGCGACGAGCGACAGAAATATACCCGGTACGACGAGCGACAATAGCGCCGGTACCGAACCATATACCGAATAACACAAGACGAGAGTGTTGATTAGCAACACACCATAAAGCGTAGGTACCTGCGTACAAAGGTGGCGAAATTGTTCAGCCTGCAGCTTTGGCAATAACCGCGAGGGCAGATTAACCGTGAATTTCAAAAGTGCTCTCCGCTGGTGGTCATCCGCAATGGGCACTCAAGGTTAATATATTGATCCCTATTTAGATTCGCGTTCGGATGGATCTCTCATCTCTCTATGTCGGTATATCCCGGGGCCGAGTTGCGGGCCTTTTTCCGGATTCGACCGGTCCGAGTGGGTCCATGACTTTGTTCACGAGTGAATCAGCGCCAGCATTGCTGAGCAGACGACCCATTTCAATGGCAACTTCGGCGGTCATGCTGATCACGACCCCATTGTGGCCTTCGACGAATACATGCCCGTCTTCGACCCAGACGTTTCTTGGTTTTCCGTAAGGCTCGGCCTCAGCTAAATGCTCGGAAATCTTGGCCCGCTCTGCCTTGGAAAGTGAGTTGAACTGCGCCATCATTGTTCTCCTGGAAATCTATTTCCGGATTGCTTCCAATCCGCGAGATACTTCTAGTTTCGCAAGGGGCAAGCCTACACCCATTGGCCGGTCATTAATAGGCGTCGCCTGAAACCACGAAAAAGCCCGGAGCAATCGCTTGCCCCGGGCTTCCTGTCTTCAGTCTGATCGGAAAGATCAGCTCGAATAATACATGTCAAACTCGACCGGGCTCGGCTGGGTTTCCCAGCGGCTGACTTCTTCCCATTTCAGTTCGGCATAGGCGTCGATCTGGTCCTTGGAGAAAACATCGCCCTTGAGCAGGAACTCGTGATCCGCTTCCAGCGCATTGAGCGCCTCGCGCAGCGAACCGCAGACCGTCGGCACTTCTGCCAGCTCTGCCGGCGGCAGGTCATAGAGATTCTTGTCCATCGCGTCGCCGGGGTGGATCTTGTTCTCGATGCCGTCGAGACCGGCCATCAGCAGCGCTGCCGAGGACAGATAGGGGTTGGCAAGCGGATCGGGGAAGCGGAACTCGACGCGCTTCGCCTTGTCGCCAGCACCATAAGGAATACGGCAGGATGCGGAGCGGTTGCGGCTCGAATAAGCGAGCAGCACCGGCGCTTCAAAGCCCGGTACCAGCCGCTTGTAGCTGTTGGTGGTCGGGTTGGAGAAGGCGTTGATCGCCTTGGCATGCTTGATCACGCCGCCGATATAATGGAGGCACATTTCCGACAGGCCGGCATATTCGTTGCCGGCGAACAGTGGCTTGCCGTCCTTCCAGATCGACATATGCGTATGCATGCCGCTGCCATTGTCGTCCTTGATCGGCTTCGGCATGAAGGTCGCAGTCTTGCCATAGGCATGGGCGACCTGCTGAACGACATATTTGTAGACTTGGACGCGGTCGCAGGTCTGGGTCAGCGTACCGAAGGTGATGCCCAGCTCGTGCTGCGCCGACGCAACCTCGTGATGATGCTTGTCCATTGGCAGGCCCATTTCCAGCATGGTCGCGACCATCTCGCCGCGAATGTCCATGCAGCTGTCGACCGGGGCAACCGGGAAATAGCCGCCCTTGGCACGCGGGCGATGGCCCATGTTGCCGACATCATAGTCGCGGCCGCTGTTGGTCGGCAGTTCGATATCATCGATGCGGAAGCCGGAGCGGTCATAGCCATTCTCGAACTTCACGTCGTCGAACATGAAAAATTCCGGTTCCGGTCCGACATAGATGGTGTCGCCGATCCCGGTCGACTTCAGATAGGCCTCTGCGCGGACCGCGGTCGAGCGCGGGTCGCGGCTGTACAGCGATCCGTCACCCGGCTCGACGATATTGCAGACCAGGATCATCATCGGGGTGGCCGAGAACGGATCGATATAGACCGCGTCGAGATCGGGACGCAGGATCATGTCGGATTCGTTGATCGCCTTCCAGCCCTCGATCGAGCTGCCGTCAAACATGAAGCCTTCTTCCAGCACGTCCTCGTCGATAACCTCGGCACACATTGACAGATGCTGCCACTTGCCGCGCGGATCGGTGAAGCGGACATCGACCCACTCGATCTCCTGTTCCTTGATCATCTTGATAATATCGGATGCTGAATTGGCCATTTTTTATCCCTTGGTGTTGATATGTTTGGATTGGTTGCGAAAAGATCAGATGGCGTCGTTGTCACGCTCTCCGGTGCGGATGCGCAGCGCTGCCTCGACCGGAATGACAAAAATCTTGCCGTCGCCGATGCGGCCGGTCTGGGCCGCGGCGGAAATCGCCTCGACGGTGCGGTCGGCAAGACCGTCCTCGACCACCACTTCAAGCTTCACCTTGGGGAGGAAGTCGACGACATATTCCGCGCCGCGATACAGTTCGGTATGGCCCTTCTGCCGGCCAAATCCCTTTGCCTCGGTCACGGTAATCCCCGACACGCCGACTTCGTGCAGAGCTTCCTTCACTTCATCGAGCTTGAAGGGTTTGATGATCGCTTCGATTTTTTTCATTTTATACGTCCCCGTGTCCCTCTTCCTTGGCCGTTTCCCTTGCGCAAAGGAAACTGGCCTCGGCCGGGCACAATTGCCCGGTACTATTCAATTACCATGCCAGATTCGATTCGCGAACAGAATCACCGGAATGCGTGCCTGCATTGCTAATAGCTATTCGGGTCGCTGACAATGGCGCTCAAAAAACAGGCATTTACGCGGGCAAATGACCATAATTTGGGCAGCTGATGCGAGCCAAAGGGAGGCAATGTCGCTACCGCGCTTGGGGCGCAGTCATCTCCGGCAGATTCTTCTTCGTCCAGATCGACCGGTTGACCACATAATGGCGGATATTCTCCACCTGCTCGGGGCTGAGCTGCGAGGCGAAGCCGACCATGCCATGTTCTTTCAGCGCGCCGCCGGTAACCACCGACGCCCAGGCGTCCTTGTCGCCCAGCACACCGCTGATCCTCAGGTCCGGCGTGAAGCCGTTGCCCACCGCGCTGTCGCCGTGACAGACGATGCAGTTGCGACCGTAGAGTCCCTTTCCGGCAGCGATCTGTTCCGGCGTGCCGGTCTGCTCCGGTGGATCCCAGACGATGTCACCCTTGTCGAGCAGCGGCGGCAATTTGGCCTGTCCGTTCAGTTTCAGCACTACCAGCCGGGGGATATTGGGCACCTGCCGGGTCACCCCGCCGGCGACCCCGGCGACCAGCGGAAAGGCACCGCCCTTGCTGGTCAGAAAGGCAATATATTGCTCGCCATCGACCATGTAGGTGGAGGGCGCGCTGACGATGCCCGACTGCATCGGCAGGCTCAGCAATTCCTCGCCCTTGTCCGCCGAATAGGCCTTGAAAAAGCCGGTGCTGGTGCCCTGGAACACCAGATTGCCGGCGGTGGTCATGGTCCCGCCATTCCACGCCGCCGGATAATCGACTGTCCATTCGACCTTGCCGGTCTTCGGGTTGAACGCGACCAGCTGGCCGGTGGTCGCGGCAATCGCGGCCTTGTAGACATCCTTGTCGTCGGGCAGCTGGGCGACCGACCAGTCGACCCCGACGTTGAAGCCGAGCCGCTCGCGCTTCTTGTCGATCTCGGAGACCGGCACCGCATAGCCCTGCGGAATTTGCTGCGCCGGGATATAGACCAGGCCGGTATTGGGATTATAGCTCATCGGATGCCAGTTATGCGCCCCGAGCGCGCCCGGAATCGCGACAAAGGGCTTGCCGGTCTTGTAGAAGCGGGCATCGGGATTCTCGATCGGCCGTCCGGTTTCCAGATCATAGCCGGTCGCCCAGTTGATCCCCTCGACAAAGGGCTCGGCGCTGATCAGCGTGCCGTCGATCCGGTCGATGACGAAGAAAAATCCGTTCTTCGGTGCGTGGTAGAGCACCTTGCGCATCTTGCCGTCGATCGGCATCTCGGCCTGGATGATATGCTGGGTGGCGGTATAGTCCCAGCTTTCCGCTGGCGTTTCCTGATAGTGCCAGAGATATTTGCCGGTATCGGGATTGACCGCAACGATCGAGGACAGGAACAGATTGTCGCCTTCGCCGCCGGAGCGCAGCCCGTGGTTCCACGGATTGCCGTTGCCGACGCCGAAATAGAGCTGGTCGAGTTCCTCGTCATAGACGATGCTGTCCCAAACCGTGCCGCCGCCGCCGGATTCCTTCCATTCGCCATCGCTCCAGGTCGCCGCTGCCGCTTTTGCGAAAATCTCGTCGCTCGCTGCCCCGTCCGGTTTTCCTTCCGGATTGGGCACGGTGTAGAAGCGCCATTTGAGATTGCCGTCGCGGGTGTCATAGGCGGAGACATAGCCGCGCACGCCGAATTCGGCGCCGCCATTGCCGATGATCACCATATTCTTGACCACGCGCGGCGCACCGGTGATCGTATAGGGCTTGCTGTTGTCGGTGGTCTGGGTTTCCCACAATCGCGCGCCGGTATTGGCATCGAGTGCGATCAGCCGGCCATCGATGGTGCCGAAAAACAGCTTGCCGCGGTTGATCGCCACGCCCCGGTTGACCACGTCGCAGCAGGCATCGACCGCCTTGGCGCCGTCGACTCCCGGATCATAGGACCAGATTTCCTCGCCGGTCTTGGCATCATAGGCAAAGACCTTGGACCAGGCGGTGGAGATATAGAGCTTGCCGCCGACTTCGATCGGCGTCGCTTCCTGGCCGCGGGCGTCGGGCAGGTCCTTGAACCAGGCGATGCCGAGCTCGTCGACATTGCCGCTGTTGATCTGCTCGAGCGGGCTGTAGCGCTGTTCCTTGGCGTCAAAGCCAATATTGCTCCAGTCGGCGTCTACCACCTTATCGGTCGTTTCCGGCACACTGGTCTGGCTTTCGCAGGCCACCAGCATCAACGGCATCAATAACAAACCCAACCTGCGCATCACCCGTCTCCCACTCCACCGGACGGTAAGCCGTCCATGCAGTTTAACTGACTAGCTAAGCTATGGGCGAGAGGTCAAGGGTTATGGGCAAGGGGCCAATGGGCACGGAACCGGGGGCCGGATAATATTTTTGTTCCGCAGCGGAACGGGACCGTGATGCCGTTAACTTTTATGATGCAGTTCGCCGCTAAAAAGGGCTGCGATGAGATTGGCAACTATCACCAACTGGGCCTATGGCACGACGGTCGCATTGACCATCATTTCCGGGACGACGATGCTGCTTGCATCAAATGCGCAGGAGCACGAACGGGCGGCCGAGGCGCAGCGCTATCGGCTGGATCAGGCGACGCATAATCTGGGTCTCGATATGTTTGCGCTCACTGGCCAGGCGCGCCAATATGTCATTACCGGCGATACCACGCATCTCGCCGCCTATAATCGCACGGCAAAAGCGCTGAAACCGGTTGAAGACCGGCTTCGCCACGTGAACGATGCCGGGGCGGGTGCCGACGAGTTGAATGCGCTCAAGGAAGCCGTGCGCTGGGCCGACAGCCTGCATGACGAACAACGCGCCGCGCTTGCCGCACGCCAGCAAGGGGACGACGAGCGAGCACGGCAGATCATGTTCGGCGCCGAATATGAGCGGCAGCTTGACCGGGTTCAGGCGATGATCGAACGGTTTCAGTATCGCCTCGATCAGCGGACCGGCGCGGAAGTGAAGCAGGCAGCCACCATTGCCAGCCTGTGGAAGACGGTCTCGGAAGTCCTTCTGGCGATCACCGGTCTGCTGTTTCTTTGCGTCCTCTATTTCGTCTTCAAACGGCGGGTGCTGCATCCGGTGGTCCGTCTCAGCGACGTCGTCACGCGGCTTGCGGCAGAGGATTACACGGTTGAAGCCCCGGATGAGGGCCAGATTGACGAGATCGGGGATATGGCCCAGGCGATTGGTCTGTTCCGGGAAAATGCGATCGAGCGCCAGCGTCTGGAGGCCGAACGCGATGCCGATCGCGCCATGCGCGACTTGCTCTCGCGGATGACCCAGCGGATGCAGGGCTGCGACTCCTTGCTTGACCTGACGGAAGTTGTGCAGCGCTTCGTACCAGAAATCATCCCCGGACTGGCCGGCCGGCTCTATTTGCTCGACGACTCGCGCAACGCAATGATGGAGACATGCCAATGGCTGTCGCCCAGCCATTCGCGCAGCGAATTCTCGCCGCTTGCCTGCTGGGCGCTGCGGCGCGGCTTGCCGCATCGACCCGCCGGCAAGGCCGTTGATGTGCCGTGCGACCATCTCGTCACCGGCGATGATGACAAGATCATCGATTCGATCTGCCTGCCGCTGACCGTGCATCAGGAAACGCTGGGCCTGATCTATCTTGAGCCAGCCAGTGCCGCCGGGGAAGCGATTGAGGTATCCGAAGTCTATCTCAACATGCTCTCCGAAAATATCGGGCTGGCGGTGTCGAACATGCGGCTGCGCGACGCATTGCACGAGATGGCGATGGCGGATTCTCTCACCGGCCTGGCCAATCGCCGGAAGATGGAAGCGGATCTCGTTTTGCAAATCGCCGAAGCCGAACGCCAGAAGCTGCCGATCAGCTGCCTGATGATCGATGTCGATCATTTCAAGCATTTCAACGACCGCTTTGGCCATGATGCCGGCGACGCTGTCCTGCGCGAGCTGGGCCGCACGCTCAGCAATTCGGCGCGGCAGCAGGACATGGCGTTCCGCTATGGCGGCGAAGAATTTTTGCTGCTGATCCCCGGAATAGGAGCTGACCGCGCATTGCTGCGCGCGGAGGAAATTCGTGAGCGAATTGCCGATCTTGATATCCGCTATGGCGGCGAGACGCTTGGCCCGGTCACCGTGTCGATTGGTGTCGCCAGCCTGCCGGTGCATTGCGACGGGGACCATCTTGTAAAGACGGCCGACGACGCGCTGCTGCGCGCCAAATCGCGCGGCCGCAACCGTGTCGAATCCGCAGGCGGCAGAAAGAGCGCCGCCTGATCAGCGCGCCACCGCATAGCGCAGCGCGACCATGCCGCTGCGATAGGCCCTGCTTTCCAGCAGATGCAATGCTACGTCCTTGTCCAGCCCCTCGAAGAAGCTGATTCCCTTGCCGATCAGGACCGGGAGGATCGAATAGCGGATCTCGTCCGCCAGGCCGAGCCGCATCAGGTTCCCGGCGAGTTTGCCACCGCCAGCGACCCAGATATTGGCATAGCGGCCTCTCAACTGCTTGAGCAGGCCCTGCAGGTCTTCGCTGTGGAAGGTCACGCTCTCCCGGCTGCGCTTTAGCGCGCGGCTGGTCAGGACAAGTACCGGCTTGTCGCCATAGGCCCAGCCCAGCCCTCGCTTCTCGAAATCGAGTGCGGTCAGATAGGTGCCCGATCCCATCAGATAACAGTCGATCCCCTCCAGAAATCGGCTCACATAGTCGGCATCCAGTTCCTCGCCCGCTGCATATTCGTCTGCGGTTTCCATCCAGTCGACGCTGCCATCCTCGCGCGCGATATAGCCGTCCAGGCTCGCCGCCATGTGAATGGTGATCCGGCCCTCATTCTCTGCCATCATCTGTCCCTCCCTCAGCAAAGGCGGCCAGCGCCCCGGCAAGCGCGATCCGGTGGTCGCGGTTCCAGGGCGGGGCGAAGCGGGCGGACGCATCGGTTTCGTTCGTGCGATAGGCCGCCGTCTTCTGCATCGCCGCCTGCTGCTGGCTGTCAAACCATCCGACCTGCCAGCCGCGCGCTTCCGCAGCCCTTGCCAGTTCCTCCCGGTACATCACGCCATCAGCCCGTGCATTGGCCCAGTAATCAGCGATACATTCTTCGACGCTGTCCGGCATTTTCGGGAGCGCCCGCAGGGCGAGGGCGGCGCGATCCAGGCCCAGCCGCTCTGCCAGTTCCGCCAGCTGCCGTTCGCTATGGGCCTGCGCCGACCGGCGCACTTTTTCCACCATCGCTACCGCCTCGGCCAGCGGCAGTCGCCGGCTTGCATCATGATGGGGCAGGCCGGGCAGATCGTCATCCTTCAGCACGACCTTGCAGCGGTCGACAACCGCCCCGTTAGCGTCCAGCGTCACCAGCACTGCCCAGCCGGCATGGTCCGACACGCCCACCAAAGGTATCGCCTTTCTTTCCACCTCGACACTCCCGCCGGAATCGGCTAGCATTAATTAATGAATGATCATTTATAAATTAATGGCCAGAACAAAGCAACTCTCTGATGAAACCGTCCTGGAGGCGGTGATGCCGGTGATCTTCGGCAAGGGGCCGCGCGAATTCACGCTGGGCGAGGCGGGCCGCGCGGCAGGCCTGTCAGCCGGCACGCTGCTGCAGCGCTTCGGCAGCAAGCAGGGGCTGGTGATCGCCGCGCTGGAGCTTGCCAATCGCCGCAACTTCGCTGCGCTCGACCGGCTCCCCGAGGCCACTGGCGCGGAGGCGATCATCCGGATTTTCGTCGATCGGACACCCGGCCCGGAACATGAGCATCTGGTCAGCGATCAACTGCTGTGGCTCCGGGAAAGCATGGCCGATGCTGCCGTAAATGCGGTCAGCCGCGACTATTTCGTGCAGTTCCGCAAGGCACTGGCCGACCGCATGCCGGTGATGGCAATCCCCGCCGATCAGGCGGTGCTGCTGGTCGAGGCGCTGTGGCACGGTTCGATGATCCAGTGGGGCATTGGCCGTGACGGCCATTTGCGCGCTTATGTCGAACGCAATCTGCGCCGCTGGTTCGCGCTCGCCGGGGTATCGCCGCCATCCGGTGGGACAGGGTGAAACGACTCACGGGAGGCCAATAAAATGAATGCGGTCGTTAGTCAGCGGCTGTCCGCCGCTGCTCTGCCCGGCACTAGCCCGTCCTGCGCTGTTGCTCGACTAGCGCCTGTTCCTCACCGTCCAGCTCAATGGCGGTCCGCAGCCGGGCGAGGCCGACGGGCCTGCTGATCAGAAAACCCTGCAAGGCATCAAATCCAAGGGTTTCGGCGAGTATCTTCTCTTCTTCGGTCTCGATGCCCTCGCAGACCGTGCTGGCACCCAGCGCCTTGGCCATATGGATGATGGAAACCAGAAAATCGATCAGATGCGGCCGGTCGGTGATGGTGCTGATCAGCGAGCGGTCGACTTTCAGGACATTGATCGGAAGGTCCAGCAACGTCCGGTAATTGGCATAACCCCTGCCAAAGTCGTCCAGTGCAATCCTGATGCCGGCGGCGCTCAATTGCTCGAGATTGCTGCGCGCTGTCCGCGACTTTTCCATCACCGCGGTCTCGATAATCTCGATCAGGACCGTGCCGGGATCGATCCGATATTCGCGCAGCGTGGCCAGAAAATTCGTGGCATATCCCAGCGAGGCGACATCGCTGGGACTCGCATTGACCGAGAAATATTCGATGCTGCCGCTGTGGATGAACGGGCCCAGCTCGCGGCAGGCCCGTTTGAGCACGATCTGGTCGACATGCACCAGCAGACCCAGCCGTCCGGCGATAAAGATGAATTCCTCCGGGGAAATGACGCGGAGCGCCGGGTGCGTCCAGCGGGCCAGCACTTCCACCCCCTGGATATGGCCCTCGCTCGTGTCGAAAATCGGCTGGTACACGGCCGAGATATCCTCCCGGTCGATCGCGGTCCTCAGGCCCGTTTCAAGCTGCCGCAGCCGCAAGTCGTCGGAATGGTCGGACGCCTCGAATTTCCGGATATGGCCCTTGCCGACCTTCTTGGCCTTCATCAGCGCCAGATCGGCATAACGTTTCAGCTCGCTTAGATTCTTGGTGTCGAACGGATATCTCGTATAGCCCAGCGAGCCCGAGGCATCCACTTCCCGCTTGAAATCGGTAACCGGCCGAAAGACAAGATCGGCCATCCCGCGGAGCCTTTCCTTCACCTCATGGGTTGGTTGCCCGCCGCACTCCAGCAGCACCGCAAACTCGTCGCCGCCCAGCCGCGACACCGAGAAAATGGGACCCAGCGAATTGAACCGTTCAGCGACCTGGCAAAGCACCCGGTCGCCCATCTGGTGCCCGAACGTGTCATTGATATGCTTGAAATCATCCAGATCTATGAAAACCAGCGTGAAGGACCCCGACATTTTGTCACAGCGCTTGGACAGCGACTGCAGATCGGCCTGGAAGCCAAGCCGGTTGCGCACTTTCGTCAGCGGATCGGTATGCGCCAGGCTCTGCGCGGTTTCCCGTTCGCGCTCAAGGTTGCGCAGCCGCTGTTCATATTGCCTGGCATGGCCATCTGCCCTGCTCTGCAACTGGGACAGCAGCAGATTGCTCTGTGCCTGCGCGCTCTTGAAGTCCGACCGCGTTTTCCTGAGATCCTCCGGGCTGGCCACGGCTTCGATAATCAGCCCGATAAGGCCCGGCTTGCCGTCTTCCAGCGTGATCGGAAATTTCCGGGTGAGGGCGAATGTGCCTTCGCCAATCTCTTCGAAACTGGTGCTGGTCTCGCCGCCGAACACCAGATCATCTTCCCGCCAGAAGATATCGACCTGCTCTTCGTTGAAAATGGTCGTGTCGTCCCGCCCGATAAAATCGTCCAGGCCGATCAGGTCGGCGAACGCCTGGTTGCCGTAGATCCAGCTATGGTCGGCGGCCTTTGCGAAGACCGGCAGCGGCAGCGCGTCCAGCACCCGCCTGATTTCCATCGAGGTCATCATCGCTCAGGCAGATTCCGTGATCGCAGCGGTAATGCAGACAGCAGGCCGGACGCCGCTCGGCCCGCGAAAATTGCGCCCGCAGGCCATCCGATGTGCGGCGCGATCGTGCCACCGCAACAACCCCTGACCCGTAACGGATACAGGAATGCGCTGTCACTTTTTCTCGCCAAGTTGAACAATATCAAATCCGACTGCCTTGCAGAACCCTTTTTGGAAAGGCTGACCTTAGACAGGAGGAGTTAAGTCGAGGTAAATTCTGCCTTTACCGCGCCGGTCCGGCCGGTCCTTCGGGCTCGATCTGCCGGGATGCAGGCTCGATCAGGGCGGACTGCGGGACGACCGGCGAGTGCCCGCCGGCCTGCTCGCGCTGCTCGTCTCCGTCCAGCTCCCGGCGAAAGCTGCGCAGCCCCTGGCCGAGATCACCCATGATCCCGGACAGTCGCCCGGGCCCGAACAGCAGAAACACGACCAGCGCCACGATGATCCAGTGGCCCGCGGACAATATTCCCATGGTCATTTTCTCCGTCATTGATCAGCCGGCATCCGGGCTGCCGGACATATAAATCACGCGCCCCGGTGCAACAAGCGGGAACTGCAGGAGGAAGGGAAAAGACGCAGCGGCCGGCACCCGCGCCCGCCGGTCCGCTCAGCGCTGCTTTCTGGTAATCGCCGCGTTGAAATCGGGATCCTTTTTCGCCACCCAGTCGACGAACTTGCGGATCACCGGATCGGCGAGCAGCGCCTCGACATCCATGCCGTGCCGCTGCAGCTCGCTGTTGGTGAAATGGGTGATCAAAGTCTGCTGGCAGATCGGATGCATCGGCACCACATCGCGCCCGCCCCGGCTTTTCGGCACCGGATGATGCCAGACAATGGTCTCGCCGGTCGGCCGCCCGCAAAGCCAGCAGGGCAGCGCCACCGGGGCCTCCTGCTCCTCGTCGAGCGGTTCCCGGTAGCCACCATGTTTGGAATGTTTGCGGGCCATGTCTGTGTACCTCGATTGCGGGAACGTGCGCTGCTTGCCTAGGATAATGCGGCCAGAATTGCCAGACAAAGCGCGATTGCGCTACCGCCTGAGCCAGTGCCGCATGCCGAACCAGGCCAGCACGACCAGCCCCAATATCGTACAAAAGCCAACCACGCCCCAGAACGCCCAGCGCTCCTGCGCAAACGGGATGCCGGTGACGTTCATGCCGAGCAACCCGGTGACAAAGGTCAGCGGCAGAAAGATGAAGGCGACCACCGCGATCATCAGGCTGCGTTGATCGATCAGCTCTGCCCTCAGGTCGGTGAGCTGCTCGTGCAGCAGCGCCGCGCGCTCGCGGATCGCTTCCAGCTCTTCCGCCATGCGGGCGAACAGGTCGGCGGCCTCGCGAATATGCAGCAGGTCCTCATCGGCCAGCCAGTTGACCTTCAGACCAACCAGCACGATCAGCGCATCGCGATCGGGCGCTATGAACCGGCGGAACGCGATCGCCTCCGACCGGATCGTCGCGATCCGGCGGCGCAGCTGGTAGATATTGCCCGCGTCCAGTTCGCTTTCGCAGCCATCGACCTCGTCGCCCAGACTGACCACTTCCGGGTCCATGCTGCCGCTGATCGCCTTGGCAAAGGCCGCCACCAGATCCCCCGGATCGGAAATAGCGCCGCTGCGCATCATGCGCTCGACCTCGCTGGTCGCGGCCAGGCCGCGGCGGCTGACCGAGATCACCCGGTTGCCATGCACCCAGGCGCGGATCGAGACCAGGCTGTCACCATCGGCTGCGGTCTCGACCGCCGGCCCGCGCAGGTTGATCAGCGCCCCGTCCCCGATCTGGTCGCACCGCGGCCGCGTTTCCGAAGCCACCAGCGCCCGCATCACCACCTCCGGAATATCCTCCTGCTTGATCGCCAAGGCCAGTTCCGCGCTGTCTGCCTGCTCGAAATGTTCCCAAAGAAAATCGTCCGCGCTGAGCACGCAGCTTTGCCCGTCGGCAATCGCGGTCACGGCATCGTCATGGTATAGCAGCGTGAAGCTTTTCATCAGACGCAAGCGCTCAGGGACGGCTGTCCTTGCGCTGCTGCTTCGGATAATCCTCCGGCTTGACGGTGGAGACATTGGGACGATCATCGACCTTCTCGGGCTTCTGACCGCCGGGGGTTTTCCCGTCCGGGTCCTTGCCGGTGTCCTTGTCCTTGTTCAGCTCCGCCGCATCCTCGGCATCGCCATAGGTGCCGCCGGCCTTGCCCTTGCTCACGCCATAGGAACTGTCCGGCCGGTGCGGGGTGCCGGTGGTACCGCCCGGATTCTCCCGTTCATATTCGTGATGATGTTCGTTCTTGTCATCCTTGTGGGTCATGGGGGGCTCTCCGTTTGCGGGTGTGTGGGGAATTAACCCCGGGGGAGGGGGAAGGTTCCCGCGGGGAGGGGCCTGGGCCGCTCCCGTGCCGCCTTCAGCCGCGGTGATATATCCAGGCAGCCCACAGCCATCCCGCAATCAGCATGGTCCCTCCAATGGGCGTTACCGCGCCCAGCCATCGCGGTGCACCGAACGCCATCGCGTATAATGTCAGGGCGAACAGGGCAGAGCCGCCAAGAAGCAGAATCGCCGGGCCTCTGGCGATGCCCATGATTGCCAGGGCCGCAATGGCATGCGTCAATTGATAAAGGCCGCCCGTCCGCAACCATTCCGCTTCCTGTTGCCCCGGCGCAGCATGCGCTCCGAAAGCGCCTGCAGCAACAGCCACCGCTGCTGAAATAGCGGCAAAAAATCCGATCATCATATCTGGTCCTTTCCATTCCAGAACAAAGGAACCATAAGTTGGGCCAGACGTCACGGGTTAGTTTTGGATTTCCGTGACAGGCGTGACAATCCCCCAATTCAACTTGCGGTGACAATGCACTCCTTGGGCAATTGAGTGCACTGTCACCGTGATTTCTCACCGTAATTCGTAATTCCGTACCTCGAGGCGTGTGGAAAATTGGGTGTGCTGAATGGATTTGGTAAGCTTTCGCGGTAGTTCGAGGTCAATCCGGTTGCATGATACGCCAACTGGAGATACTTATCCACAGACAGGGTGATGAATTCCAACAAGGCATATGCAAGTAGGGGGCAACATGAATTTTTGGAGCGGGGTCACCGTGGTTCAATCCCGATTCCGCCCTAATTCTTGGTCAGAGCGGCTCTGATGATCCACGTCAATAACATTTTGGAGATGCATGGGGGTGACCCTACGTCCTTGTTGCGATTAGATGGTGAAGATGGGCCGGAACTTCTCCCATATGCGACACTGACCGCAGCGCGCGCTGATCCAGATAGTGAATTGGCGGCGCTTATCGGTATTTACCACTGGCAAGACCGTCCACTCATCACGTTAGTGGATGGTGATCAACTGAAGGATGAACAAAACCGCCTAGATAGCCTCCGCCGTTTGCTCGCGATGCGCGGTGATGCGCCTTATTTTGCCCTGCTCAGACCCGGTTCGATGACCGTGTATACTGTCGGCCTACAAGATAGTGCGGCTCAGGCTGAGGTAGCAATTGAGCAGGCCCGATCTGATCTCCGCGTTGTCATTCCACACCTTGCAAACGCGCGCCCTCAGATTCCAGCTAACCGTCGATGGATCAGCGATGTTATCCTTCGGCTGCTGACTGACGCACTCAACAAGTTAGTAAAAACTCTCGGCATGTCGGACGGCGATGCAATATCGGTTGTCGGTCGTGCGCTTTTCATTAGGTTTCTCGCTGATAGAGGATTAATTCCAGATGAGGTCGCGGCGTTCGCCTCCGAAGGAGTAGAGGCGCTCTTTGACACTAATTCAAGCATGGCCAAGGTTTCAAAATGGCTAGATGATACATTTAATGGTGATTTTCTGCCATTATCTAAGGACGCTATTGATAAACTGAGGCCAGAAGCGTTTTCGGAGGTAGGAAATATCCTGCGACGTGCGCCTGAGGGCCAGTTACATATGGAATGGGAAGAAAGCTGGGCCCGGCTGGACTTTGCTCACATTCCCGTCGGTGTTCTAAGTCAAGCCTATGAAGGTTATTTGAACGCCCACAAAAAGGAAAAGCAGAAGAAGGAAGGAAGCTATTATACTCCGCGCCATATTGCTGATTTAATGGTCCGGTCGTCTTTTGCAGCGCTGCGGCGGGACGGCGTGGCGCATTCTGCAAAAATACTCGATCCGGCAGTTGGCGCCGGAGTTTTCCTGATTACAGCGTTTCGCCAGTTGGTCGTTGAACGCTGGGAACATGATGGCAGAAAAAAACGACCTGACACCAACACATTGCGGCAAATTCTTGAGACCCAGATCACTGGTTTTGACATAAACGACTCTGCTTTGCGCTTTGCAGCTCTTGGCCTTTACCTCATGTCGATCGAACTTGATCCGAATCCGGAGCCAGTTCAAAAACTAAGCTTCAAGAAACTGAGAGAGATTGGTGTTCTTCACAAGTTTGGTAGTGATGACGGAGACAGCGGGTCAAAGGACTTGGGCAGTCTAGGTAGTGACGTCGGGCCGGAGCATCTTGGAAAATATGATCTCGTTATAGGAAACCCTCCTTGGGCTAAAGCAACCAAGCTTAAGAATTGGAAGCTAGTGGAGAACCATGTTCTTAGAATCGCGCAGGAGCGGCTAAATGACGAAAGTATAAAGGCTCCACTGCCAAATGCTGTCACCGACTTGCCATTCGTCTGGCGCGCGATGGAATGGGCGCGCCCAAACGGGCAAATTGCTTTTGCTCTCCATGCGCGACTGCTTTTTCAGCGCGGTGAGGGCATGATCGATGCGAGAAATGCGCTTTTTGGGTCGCTTGATGTTACAGGCATCATAAATGGGGCTGAAGTGCGCAACACTGATGTTTGGCCTAAGGTCCAAGCTCCATTCTGCCTTATGTTTGCTCGGAATTGCAAACCTTTGGAGGGTGCGGGCTTTCGCTTCGTCAGCCCGAAGTTGGACTATACTCTCAACGAAGGCGGTAGTTGGCGGATTGACGTCGCTAGCGCGGAGCTTGTGATCAGCAAAGAGCTGACTAGCCACCCGGCACTACTCAAAACTTTTTTCCGCGGAACATCGCTAGACGTGGAATTGTTGAACAGAATTGCAAGCAAAGGTTTTACCACTTTCGACGAATTTTGGCGAAGAAAGTTTGGTCCGGAGAAAGGGAGATTGAGATTTGCAGGAAATGGCTACCAAAGTCTAAAACCTAGTAGTCGCGTTCGAAAAGGGTCAGAGATGAAGGGATCATCTGCTGACTATCTTAAGGGTCTGCCGGAACTTCCGAGTAGAAACGATGCGGGATTGGTGATCGACAATTCGCTACTCCCAAAGTTTAACTCCGAGAGAATGCATGACCCGCGAGATATTTCGATATTTCAAGGACCATTGTTGTTAATAAGAAAAGCTCCGCCGAAAAAATATGGTCGCATAAGGGCCAGTGTAGTGGACGGCCCGGTCGTTTATAAAGCAAGCTACTATGGATATAGCGCCAAAACCCATAGTGCTGGAAGTGAACTCGTCCGGTATTTGGCGCTAATTGTTAGCAGTAAGATTTCGCTTTGGCATGTACTCGTCACTAGTGGCGAATATGGGTTCGAGCGAGATACGATCGAAAAATACGTCATTGAAGAAATCCTAGTGCCCGGCTTTGACACACTTTCCGTCGAGAATCGGGAAACAGCCTCGCGGCTATTTGATGAGCTTAGTAAGTGTGAAAGCGATGAAACATGGGAAAAGGTCGATGCATGGGTAGCATACCTATTCGGGTTGAACCCAAACGACGTCCAGACCATTTCGGACACCCTTGAGTTCGCACTACCTTTTAAAGAAAATAGGGATTCCGCTCAGCGCCAGATTACCCACGATCAACGCAATATATTCATGAGCCGCCTTGAAACAGAGTTACGGCCTTGGGGAGAACGCTATAACCGACATATCTCTGTCTGTGCAGTTGAAATGCCTAATCTGTCTCCTTGGCAGTTTGTTTGCATTGGCCAAGATGTAAATTTAGTTCTCAAAAAACTTAAGGATGATTGGGCAGCAACCATAGAGCTATCTCACCACCTATCTTCAACCGAAATTATCATGGTAGATCAGGAAACCGACTGCCTCCTCCTTGGGCGCATCAATCAAGCGCGCTATTGGTCGATAAGCCAGGCCCGTTTGGTAGCTCGGCGCATCATCTGGGAACATATCGATTTCCTTTCAGGTAAGTCGTCTGAATGACCTCCTCGATTGCAATGCCACGACCGGGCCACATCGCCAACCTAACGACTGGGACTAAATTCCCCCTCAAACCAATTGATAACGACCACATAAGTGTAATCCTATCAACGGTCTTACAAGCATGGCAGGAACTGCTCAATGAGGGTTCAAATGTTCTGCAAACAGGCTCGGAGACAGAAGTCAGCGCGCTACTTGGTCCTCGACTGAACCAGTTACGTGACTCCGACTCAAAGTGGGCGAACTTGGTTTCAGCGGTGAGTTTTGGAAGTGAAGCAATAAACTATGATGGAAGTAGAATTCAAACCAAGCCTGACCTGCATTTTATTCTCACTCGGCGGAATGCGAACTTTCCACTGATTGTTGAGTGTAAGCTAATAGATTACCCACGCAAAAAGGATGTGCATCTATATTGCACCAAGGGTATTGTACGCTTTGTAGCAGGCGATTATGCTTGGACCAATCGTGAAGCGATCATGATTGCCTATGTCCGGGATGGTTCCACCATCCAACAACGCCTTGTTCCGCACCTAATTACCGCTAGCCAGAAAAATTCAGACCCCCAGCAAACGATTTCCCCTCCGGTTCACTGCCCTGATATTCATCCACTGGCTTATCAATCCGAACATCGACGCAGTTTCAAATATCTCGCCGGCGTCAATGGAGACGAACCTGAGCCTATCAGTCTGTTTCACCTCTGGCTGCCTCAATAAGGCGGACAATCCAACCCCTTCGGGCTCTTCGTAAAGATCTCGCACCCGTCCTCGGTAATCCCGATACTATGCTCGAACTGCGCCGTCAGTGACCGGTCGCGGGTCACCGCTGTCCAGCCGTCGTCGAGCATCTTGCAGGCATATTTGCCGATATTGATCATCGGCTCGATG
>TARA_R110002033_G_scaffold2_14_pt1 | contig 28050 bp, 14 predicted proteins | sample TARA_R110002033 | Tara Oceans TARA_R110002033 (sample SAMEA4397051) | marine metagenome | biome: Polar Biome; feature: [SRF] surface water layer (ENVO:00010504); material: water (ENVO:00002006), including particulate matter (ENVO:01000060) such as... | depth 5 m
TATTGCCACACTTAAATTAAACTAACTTATAAATGAAAACAATTCTCCCAATTTTACTGTTGTTTTTTTGCGGATTAGCAAATGCACAAACAACAATTACTGGAACCGTTGTTGATGATAGTAGTCAACCTTTACCAGGAGCCAACATTATAATTGTTGGAACTTCTACCGGAACAGTTACTGATTTTGATGGTAACTTTACCCTGAAAACTAATTTAAATCCTCCATTTGCCCTGCAAGCAAGTATTATTGGTTTTGAAACAGTAACAGAACAGATTACTAAAGATAATCAAACCGTTAATTTTGTTTTAACTGAAGGAACCTCATTAGATGAAGTCGTTATTTCTGCTTCTAGAACACCAGAACGTATTTTTGAATCTCCTGTTACAGTAGAACGCTTAGGACTTAAAGAAATAAAAAACACGGCTTCAGTCGATTTTTATGATGGCCTTGAAAACCTTAAAGGTGTCGATGTAAACACAAACAGTTTAACTTTTAAATCTGTTAACACCAGAGGTTTTGCGACTTTTGCTAATAACCGGTTTATGCAATTGGTTGACGGCATGGACAACTCCACCCCTGCATTAAACTTTCCTATTGGAAATTTAGTTGGTATGATTGAAACCGATGTTCAAAGTGTTGAATTGCTTCCAGGTGCCTCCTCTGCTCTTTACGGTGCAAATGCCTTTAATGGAATATTATTTATGCGCAGTAAAAACCCTTTTGATCACCATGGAATAAGCGCTTATTACAAACAAGGAATAACATCTCAACAAGCCGCAGGAGATAATCCATACACTGATTTTGGCATTCGGGCAGCCTATAAATTTAGTAACAAATTTGCTGCTAAAGTAAACTTTGGTTATTTAAAAGGAACTGATTGGGCTGCGAATAGCCGAGTAGATAAAAATTCAAATGGAGGTACAAGAGAAACTAATATAAATTACAATGGTGTTAATGTTTATGGTGATGTGGTTGCTACAAATATTAGATCTAAAGCTCCATTAGCCTACAAATCACTTGTTCCAGACGTTTCTGTGAGTAGAACAGGTTATGATGAAGCGGACTTAACAGACTATAATGCTGAAAGCATTAAAGCAGATTGGGGTTTATATTATCGCCCTTTTGAAAATGATTTTGAAATATCTTATGTGGGAAAAGCAGGTACAGGTTCAACTATTTACCAAGGAAGTAACAGGTATCATATTGATGGTTTCTTCCAAGAACAGCATAAATTAGAAATAAGAAATAATAATTTCTTTCTAAGAGGCTATGTTGTTGGAGATAAAGCTGGAAAATCCTATGATATGGTGGCAACAGCTATTCAGATTAACAGAGCATGGAAAAGTGATACACAATGGTTTGGAGATTATATTGGTACTTATGTTCAATCAACCCTTGGTGGGGCAACAGACGCGCAGGCTCATGCAGCTGCTAGAGCCGTTGCTGAATCTGGTAGATTTTTACCAGGCACTCCTGAATTTAACGCTGCTTATAATAAAAGTATCAATGATCCTAATTTAATAACAGGTTCTAAATTTCAGGATGCTTCTAAATATTACCATGCCGATGGAAACTACAATTTTAGCCATTTAATTGATTGGGCTGAAATACAAGTGGGTGGGTCTTATAGAAAATATAAGTTAAATTCATCGGGTACTATTTATACTGATACTCCAGAAAATGGTCCTATAGATTATTCAGAATATGGAATTTACACTCAAATTCAAAAACCAATTGAGTTGAATGATGCTTTAAGTTTAAAACTAACCGGTTCTATTCGTTATGATAAATCAGAATTCTTTGATGGTTTCTTTTCTCCAAGATTATCTGCAGGTTTAACCATCAATAAAAACCATAATATTAGAGCCTCTGTACAAACAGGGTTTAGAAATCCAACAACCCAAGATTTGTTTATTGGTCTAGATACTGGAGCCTATGTTTTAATGGGTTCTGCGCCAGATAATTTAAATCGCTATTCAAGACCCTACAACATAAGTGATGCTGGTCAAGCACTTGGTCAACCAAGTACTATTACACAAACAGGTGCCGCAGCTTATACAAATTCATATTCAAGAAGATCTGTAGAGCAACTTGCTGCAACAGGTGATCCTAGTGTTTTAAAAGTGGCCAATCCGGGCTTAGTAAAACCGGAGCAAGTTACTTCTGCCGAGGTAGGTTATCGAGGGAAATTTAAAAACCTAATTGTTGACTTTAGTGCTTATTACAATAAGTATAAAGATTTTATCTCTCAAGGATATGTTATAGCCCCATTGTATGGGACAGCAGGAGATAATTCCTTATCAGTGGCTGCAGTGGCCAATGAAGATTATCAAGTATATGGCACTTATACTAACGCAGAAGCCGATGTTAAATCATATGGTGCTTCAATTGGATTATCAACTAAAGTATTTGGCAATTTTGATTTAAGCGGAAGTTATACATTTGCAAAATTAGACTTTGACCAAGCTAAATATCCAGACTTCGTAACAAATTTTAATACGCCTGAGCATAAATTCAAAGCGTCTTTTGGAAATACAGAATTATTCAAAAACTTTGGATTTAATGTGTCTTACAGGTTTAGTGATGATTACTATTGGGAAGCGACCTTTGGTGATGGTGTAATACCAGAATATCATGTGGTTGATGCACAAATTAACTTAACCGTACCGAGTATGAAATCTATGTTTAAATTAGGTGCAACTAATCTTACTGGAAAAGAATATACTACTGCTTTTGGAACAGGCTACATAGGTTCCATGTACTATGTTTCATGGACTATTAACAACTTATAAAAAAATTATTATGAATGCAAAATATAAATGGCTGTTAATAATCCTATTAGGATTTACAGCTTGTAACACAGAAGAAGATCTTTCTAGAACTCCGGTAGTAGAACCATTACCAGAATTAACTACTGGAACAGCAGACTTTTCAAACTATGTAGCACTTGGTGCTTCTTTTACCGCAGGCTATACAGACAATGCTTTATTTAAAGCAAGCCAAGAAAATTCGTTTCCAAATATCATAGCAAAAGAATTTGCAAAAGTAGGTGGCGGAACATTTACCCAGCCTTTAATGAATGATAATTATGGTGGTTTGGCCGCTGGAGGAAACCGAATTACAGATCCAAGGTTAGTGTTTGGAGGTGCTGGCCCTGTATCATTAGAATCCGTAATTGGTCCAGTAACTGTTAGTACAGACATTGTACTTAACAACCCAACAGGAACTTTTAATAACTTAGGTGTTCCTGGTGCCAAAAGTTTTCATCTGCTAGCAAATGGCTACGGAAACATAGCTAACTTTCCAGCAGCAGCCAATCCATATGCTATTCGCTTAACAGGAAGTTCACCGAACGCCTCTATTTTAGAATTAGCAATGGCTCAAAATCCTACATTTTTTACCCTATCAGAAATTGGTGGTAATGATGTGTTAGGGTACGCTACATCAGGAGGCGATGGATCCAATCCAATTACAGATTCTCCAACTTTTGATTTTGCGTTTAACACTTTAGTTACTACGCTCACTTCTGGTGGTGCTAAAGGGGTTGTTACTAATGTGCCATACATTACAGATTTACCACATTTTACAACGGTTCCTTATAGTCCTTTAGATCCATCAAATTCAAGTTTTGGTCCGTTAATTCCAACACTTAATGGAATTTTTGGTCAATTAAATAACGTCTTTGCTTATTTACAATCAGTAGGAGCAATTACTAATGCAGAAGAACGCTCAATTGTTTTTTCTACGACTGCCGCAAGTGCAGTTGTAATAAAAGATGAGACTTTAACAGACATATCTGCTCAAATAGCAGGAGTATTAAGTGCAAGTCCCGAATTTGCCGGGTTATTACAAAGTTTTGGTTTACCAACAGACCCTGTTACAGTTGGTACAGTAGCAGCTTTGTTTGGTGCTAGTTATGGTCAATCAAGACAAGCAACAGCAAATGATTTACTTGTTTTGCCTAGTATGAGTGTTATTGGAACTGTAAATACTACGGCAATGCAAGCCTTAATGGGATATGGTTTATCTCAACAATTGGCAGCACAGTTTTCTACAGAAGGTGTAACACTTCCTCTTGAAGATAAATGGGTGCTAATACCTAGCGAGCAAGCCGAAATTAAAGCAGCAACAGATGCCTATAATGCTACCATTGCAAGTGTGGCTTCTTCAAACCCAAATGTGGCATTAGTTGATTTAAATAGCATTCTTGATAAGGCTGCAACCACAGGACTTGTTTCTGATAATTTTACACTAACGACTAGTTTAGTAACCGGAGGTGCCGTTAGTTTAGACGGTATTCATCTTACTGCAAGAGGTTATGCGTATATGGCTGACAAATTTTTAGAAGCTATAGATGCCGCTTTTGGTTCTAATTTTGTTGAATCTGGAAATGTAGCTAATATTGGTGACTATCCAACAAACTATTCTCCATTACTACAATAAGGAACAGAATAAAATAATATTACATAACGCCTTCTAGTTGAAGGCGTTTTTTATATCAAAAAAGAAAAAAAACAGCTTTTATTTTAAATTAAAAAATCTATCTTTGCACGCGAAAACATAACGCGAATTTTTTCAATTAAAACGCATAATATTAAACATATAAGCAATGGCTAAAGTCACAGGAAAGGTTGCTCAAATAGTAGGTCCAGTTATCGATGTTGAATTCGGATCTGATTCAGAACTTCCAAAAATTTATGATTCGTTAGAAATTAAAAGACCAGATGGGTCACTTTTAGTATTAGAAGTACAATCTCACATTGGTGAAGATACCGTTCGTACAATTGCTATGGATTCCTCAGACGGTTTAAGTAGAGGTACTGAAGTTACTGCAACAGGAGCTCCTATCCAAATGCCAATAGGTGAAGATGTTTACGGTCGTTTATTTAATGTTATTGGAGATGCCATTGATGGTCTTGGTAATTTACCTAAAGCTGGAAAAGCTGGTTTACCAATTCACCGTCAAGCACCTGCGTTTGATGAATTATCAACCTCTACTGAAGTTTTATTTACTGGTATTAAAGTAATCGATTTGATTGAGCCTTATGCAAAAGGTGGTAAAATTGGATTATTTGGTGGTGCTGGTGTAGGTAAAACGGTATTAATTCAGGAGTTGATTAACAATATTGCAAAAGGTCACGGTGGTTTATCAGTATTTGCTGGTGTAGGTGAAAGAACTCGTGAAGGAAATGACCTTTTAAGAGAAATGCTTGAGTCTGGCATTATTAAATATGGTGAAGATTTTATGCACTCTATGGAAGATGGCGGATGGGATTTAGCGAAAGTTGATAAAGCCGGTATGAAAGAGTCTAAAGCAACATTCGTATTTGGACAAATGAATGAGCCTCCAGGAGCTCGTGCTCGTGTAGCATTATCTGGTTTAACTATTGCTGAATATTTCCGTGATGGTGCTGGAGACAGCCAAGGAAAAGACGTTTTGTTCTTCGTTGATAATATTTTCCGTTTTACACAAGCTGGTTCTGAAGTATCTGCATTATTAGGTCGTATGCCTTCTGCGGTAGGTTACCAACCTACATTAGCAACAGAAATGGGTGCTATGCAAGAGCGTATTACATCAACTAAAAAAGGATCTATTACTTCTGTGCAAGCAGTGTACGTACCTGCAGATGATCTAACTGACCCTGCTCCTGCTACAACATTCGCTCACTTAGATGCTACAACAGTATTGTCTCGTAAAATTGCTGAGTTAGGTATTTATCCAGCGGTAGATCCGTTAGATTCTACATCTAGAATTTTAACAGCTGATATTTTAGGACAAGAACATTATGCTTGTGCGCAACGTGTAAAAGAACTATTACAACGCTATAAAGAATTACAAGATATTATTGCTATTCTTGGTATGGAAGAACTATCTGAAGAAGATAAATTAGCGGTATCTAGAGCAAGACGTGTACAACGTTTCTTATCACAACCATTTCACGTAGCTGAACAGTTTACTGGTATCCCAGGTGTATTAGTTGATATTAAAGAAACAATCAAAGGGTTTAATATGATTATGGATGGTGAATTAGATCACCTACCTGAAGCAGCTTTTAACCTCAAAGGAACCATTGAAGAAGCTATTGAAGCTGGAGAAAAAATGTTAGCAGATGCTTAATTTGGTTGATGGTTATTCGTTGATAGTTTTTAGTTAAAACAGACAACAAACAATCCACAACTAACAACTAATAAGAAATATGTATTTAGAAATTGTATCACCAGAAGCAACCATATTTAGTTCAGAAGTAGATTCTGTATCTGTTCCTGGAGTTAATGGTGAGTTTGAAATGTTAAAAGATCACGCTCCAATTGTATCGCTTTTAAAACAGGGAACTGTTAAAATTAAAACGCACTCTCAAAGCCATTTAGACTTTGATCATCTTCACGGTGAAGTAATTCCTCATTTTGATGATAAAAAAGTACTAACGGTTAAGATTAATTCTGGAACAATAGAAATGAAAGACAATAAAGTTATTGTCTTAGCAGACTAATGTATTTTATAAAATATAAAAAAACGCCAAGCATAGCTTGGCGTTTTTTTTGCATCAAACTTTTTAAAATACACTACTTTTTCACTTTTAACCCTAGCTTATGGCCCCAAATAGCATAGTATAAAATGATGAAGTAACAAGGTAGCAAAATCCAATATCCACTCGTTGCGGCTTCAGCAGTTGCTGAAATATCATTCATGCCTTGCGCAATTAAATCTGCTTTATTACCATCAACCAATCTTCCATACAACGGCGGAATTATGGCTCCACCCGAAATAGCCATTATTAACAAGGCAGAAGCCGTTTTAGTAAACTTACCAAGGCCTTTTAACGTTAAGGGCCATACCGAAGGCCAAACTAGTGCATTTGCCACTCCTAAAGCAGCAACAAATAAAACGGATGTATACCCTGTTGTAAATACAATGCATATTGAGAAGACAATACCAATTACGGCACTTGCTTTTAAAGCTGTGGTTTGACTAATAAATTTTGGGATTAAAATAGCACCCAAAGCATACGTAGCTACCATGGCCATTAATGTAAACGTTGTAAAAAACCGAGCATCAGCAGCGGGTATTCCTAAAGAAATCCCATAAGCTATGATGGTGTCCCCTGCAATAACTTCAACACCAACATACATAAACAAGGTTAAAACTCCTAACCATAAATGAGGGAATTGAAAAATACTCGTTTTAGATGTTGTTCCATCCTTTGATTCCTCAATGGGTTCAGCTTCAACATGGGGTAAAGGCGCTTTTAATATCAATAGGCTCAATACAACCAAAACAACGGTCATAACTATATATGGTGTAACAACGCTATCGGCCATAGTATCTAGTAGTTGTACTTTTTCAGAAGTAGTAACGGTACTTAATTTCTCTTGAATTTCATCGATGCCAGATAACAAAATTGTACCAAAAATTAAAGATCCTAATGCGCCTGCTACTTTATTGCCTATTCCCATAATGGCAATACGCTTTGCAGCACTTTCAATAGGACCTAATATAGTAATATAAGGGTTTGAAGCTGTTTGTAATAAAGTCATTCCTGCTCCTTGAATAAAAATCCCAGACAGAAACATCCAATAGGTTCTAGCTTCAGCTGCTGGAATAAATACCAAAGCACCTAATGCCATTATGAACAATCCTAAAGACATTCCTTTTCTATAGCCTATTTTCGATAAAATATACGATGCCGGAAGTGCCATCACAACAAAAGAGATATACGATGCTGACGCTACTAAAAATGATTGTGCTGATGTTAATTCGCTAATTGTTTTCATAAAAGGAATTAACGCACTATTAATCCATGTTACAAAGCCAAAAATAAAAAATAGCCCAGCTATAATTAAAATAGGAACTAATGTGTTGTTTTTTGATGATGGTGTTCTTGTTTCGTTATCCATATTCTTTGATTGTTTTATCCATTTTATAATTATAAATTTTCATATGATTTAGTTTTCAAAATTTTCTTGACTGAAATAAATAAAAAAAGAGGTTGACACGTGTTCAACCTCTTTTTATAAACTAAACTTTATACTATATGATTATTTTGCAAACCATAATTTTGTTGCCTGTACATCTGCTCCTTGAGCAGAAACTGCAGCAGCAAAATTTGGATTTGCTTGTGCACTAGATCCATAACGTAATCTTTGTGGATAAGCGCCGTTCAAATTACCTAATGCAAAAATAGTAGGATTTGATACGCCAGCATACAATTCTGAAGGATATCCTGTATCTCTAACTACTGCCCAGCCTTCAAAACCATCTGTGTAAGCATTTAACCATCTTTGCAGTGCTATTTTTTCTAATTTTTCATCCACAGTACCCGTTGAAATATCTGCAATAGGTGAATTAGCAATATAAGTTTCAGCATCACCCGTAGAAATATTCCATAATTTCATGGCCTCTACAATACCAGATGCAAATAATGCTTGAGCATCACCTGTTTCTATACCTCTAACAACTGCTTCAGCCTGTAAAAAGTAAGATTCAGCACTTGTAAGTATGATTTCAGGGTAAGCATCCACTTGAGTTCCTCTTTTATGTGTTATAGTCTCACTTGGAATACTAAACATGTCATAACGAACAAAATCATAGGTATCACCATTTACACGTGTAGGTTGACCAATATATTGCCCAGAAGGCACTTCGATTGTTGTGTCAGCTCCTGATACAGTCGTTGTATACGTTGCACCGGCATCATCAAGAGCAGCAATTACAAAATCTAAACGTTCTTGAAAATTGGCATCTCCATCATCAGTAAAAATAAATGATCCACCTGGTGCAGGAAGTGCAAAAACAGATAATCTTGGGTCATTATTTTCTTTAAGTAAGTTTATTAGCGTCGCTCCCATAGTCCATGAAGCTCCTCCACCAACACCAAAATCATGCCAGATATCGCCATATGATGCTGAAGCCCATTCGCTTATAACAAAATCCTTTTTCATCACAACGCTACCTGTTGTTTCGTCAAGAAGTGGTGCTGACAACGCAGAAGTAATTGCACTATTCGCAAAGTCATCTCCTGCAGCGCCTAATGCACGCATACCTATTCTTAATTTTAAGGTATTTGCTAATTTTTTCCATTTTTGTAAATCACCACCGCAATAAATATCGTTAGAACCAGCATCTTCTACGCCAATACCTGTGCGCTCTGTAGTTCCAATAATTGACATAGCGTTATCTAAATCTGCAATAATACCCTTGTAAATATCTTTCTGAGTATCATATTTTGGTGTTAAAATACCATCTACCCCAGCCTCACTAAAAGGAACCATTCCAAAAGTGTCTGTATATAACTGATAATACAAACCTTTCATTATTAAAGACATAGCATAATAATATTGGTTTTCAAATTCACCACCTTCTTTGGTTAAATCTGCAAACCCTTTAACACTGCCAAAATAACCAGATAACCAACCATAAGCTGCATCTGTATAGCCTGCATTATAATCATACCCCAGACCATCACTCCACCAAGAGTGGTTATGTCCAAACGTAAAATAGCCAGCATATCTATCAGAATGAATTAAATGGGCTCTCCAATATTCAAAACGTCCAGGTGCATAAAGACCCACTTGTGCGCTCGTTAAAAAGTATTTTGCACTTACTTCGTCTGCTGTAAACCCAGAATTATTGGTATTTATTTCATCGAAGTCTTTTGTACATGATATAACCATTAATAGTAGTAATGTATATATCGAAAATTTAAAATATTTCATAGTTACAATTTTTTTTAAAATTTAACATTTAAACTAAGACCATAACTTTTTGTTGTTGGCAAAGCATAAAATAAAACCCCTTGACTAAAGTTATTTGTAGAGTAAGACGACTCTGGATCAAAGTTATCTGTCTTTTTCCATAAGAAAAATAAATTTCTTCCTGTTAAGCTTAACGACGCGTTTTGAATAAATGTTTTCTCAAGAATATTTTTAGGAAAACGATAGGTTAAACTTAATTCTCGTAATCTTGCATTTGATTGATCATATACATATTCTGACCCTATTCCGCTAACAGCACCCCAATAATCCTGAGCACTTATGCTTGTGGTATTAGGAGTTCCATCTGCAAGAACACCGTCTACTACAATACCACCTTCTCTATATTGTAATGATCTTTTAGACACACCAGTTGCATCTAAAGCAGCATCAGTACCTGAATACACATCACCACCTATTCTGAAATCAATTAAAAAATTTAAAGCGAAATTTTTATAATTAAATGTATTTGTTATACCTCCTGTATAATCTGGCTGATAATTTCCAAATTTTTCACGTTCAGAAGTCGCTTGAGGTCTTCCTTCATCCGTTACGATTAATTGACCTTGATCATTACGTAACCACGTTGTAGTATAGATATCTCCATATCCACCACCAACTTGTGCTCTAACATCTACAACGCCTCCGTTAGTTGTACTAAAGGTGAAATTATCCTGGCCTTCAATTAAACTTTCAAGCTTATTGTCGTTTTTAGATATATTGGCCGAAATATCCCATGTGAAATTTTCATTTTGAATTGGTTTACCACCAATCATTAATTCAAATCCTTTATTGGTTAGTTTTCCAATATTCTCTCTAAAATAACTAAAACCAGTACCTGGATCTACAGGAACATCAAATATTAAATCTTTTGTTGTAATTGAATAATAAGAAAAGTCCATATACAATCTGTTTTGAAAAGCTCTTGCTTCCAATCCAATTTCAGTAGATCTAATATCTTCCGGTTTTAAACTTTCACTAAACTTAATAGTAGGTCTATTTACCTGAGTATTACCTAAGTAACCATCACTCGCCACACTGAATAAATTTACAATTTGCTGTGGATCTGTATCGTTACCTACATTGGCTGTACTTCCTCTTAACTTAAGAAAATCAATATCAGTGCCTTGTAAATCGAACAATTTATGTAATAAGAAACTTAAACTCGCTGAACTGTAGAAGTATGATCTGTTTTCTGCAGCTAATGCAGAAGACCAGTCGTTTCTAGCTGTTAAATCTAAATAAACCATATCCATATAAGATAATGATCCTTGACCATAAACTGAATTAACTTTCTTTTCAATTAAATCAGATTGATTAGCAGTTATTGTATTACCATCGGCATTATCTAAGAAATATTTTCCAGGGATTTTAAAATCTCTTCCAAAAGATCCTGAGCTAATTCTTGTGGATTGTAACATATTACCACCGGCGTTTAATGATAAATTAAATTTTTCGCTCAAATCTTTATTAAACATTAATAAGAAATCATAGTTAGTCTCGGTTATATCGTAATGATTAAAAGTAATATTCCCACCAGGGTAAAAATGATGTCCTATAGCATTAATTTGCTTGGTGTCTTGACTAACTGCGTCTCTACCAACACGCATAAAAGCAGATAACCAATCTGTAAATTCATAAGTTGCTTTTGCAAACCCGGTTATTCTAGCTCTTTGATCTTCATTAGAATCATTATATAAAGCCCAATAAGGATTACCAGTTCCTGTTCTAGGAGAAATCACCTTATAAGGATTATTTGGATCAATAGGATTTTCTATATTTTGATACACTCTAAGATCAGATAAACTTACGTTTCTAGGAAGTCCATAAAGATAAGCTGCTAAGCCTTCCGTTCCTTGTTCTGGTCTGTTTTTAGCATTTTGAAGGAAATAGGTAACCTTAGCATCAAAAGATAATTTATCTGATAGTTTTGTAAATCCTCTTAAGTTAAAGTTATTTCTTTTCAATCCTGAATTTGGTAGAATGGATTGTATATCAGAATTTGTATATGAAAAAAATACTGAAGAACTTTCATTACTATTACTAATAGAAACCGTATTTACAAAACTAGATCCAGTTTCAAAGAAATTTTTCACATTATTTGGTTGTGCTACATAGGGTCTTAATTGACCATTAAACTCTAACTGAGATGACCCATCAAATTTTGGTCCCCATGAGCCTGTATTTGTAACAGCAGTTACTTGCGTATTTAATGGATCTGATGGAACAACATTTGGAAAATCTCCATCTGTTCCACGTCCATATTCGTTTTGATAATCTGGTAAAACTAACGGAGAATCAAAAACTGCACTAGAGTTAAATGATACCCCTAAGCCTTGATTTAATTTTCCTTTTTTAGTAGTAATAAGAACCACACCATTGGCTGCTCTAGAACCATACAATGCTGCTGCGTTTGGACCTTTTAAGATAGACATAGATTCAATATCATCAGAGTTTATATCTGAAATACCTGTACCTAAATCTCTTACCCTATACTCACCGGATCCAGCTCCTGCCACTCCTGAATTATCTATAGGTATACCATCAACAACATAAAGCGGTTGGTTGTTTCCTGTTAAGGATCCATTACCCCTAATTACAACACGAGTTCCTCCACCAGCGCCAGAGGTAGATCTTGAAACCACAACCCCGGCTACTTTACCAGCCAACGAACTAACCACGTTAGTTTCTTTAGCCAATGATACCGATGAACCTTCTATGGTAGATACGGCATATCCTAAAGATTTTTTTTCACGACTGATACCCAAAGCTGTAACTACAACTTCGTTTAGTTGTTGCGCATCTTCCGATAATGTAATATTTAAAGGTGTTGAGCCTGTAAAAGCAACTTCTTTGGTTGCGTACCCAACATATGAAACTACAAACGTTGCTGTTGCTGTTGATACATCAATGCTGTAATTTCCATCAAAATCAGAAGAAACACCATTTGTTGTTCCTTTAACAACAATACTTGCACCTGGTAATGGAATTCCAGTTGCAACATCTGTGATTGTTCCTGTTACTGTCGTTTGTGCTTTGGCATTCTGAAACGAGAACAGACAAAATACAAACAGTAGTTTTAGTACTTTTTGAATCATAAATTTAATTTTTGAGTTAATACTTGTGATTTGTTTGAGTTAACTTTAAGTTAATAGTATGTTAAATCTAAAAATCTAAAACGTTATAGTTTGCATTATTTCGACCAATAACAAATTTGAAAAGGTGTTGGTTGCATTTCTTGTAATCTATATAATTCGTAGTTATAATTTTAGCTAAATAAACACTTATTAATTTAAAACATACAAAGTACTACAGTCTTATTTAAATCAAGTGTGTATAGCAAAAATAGCGAGATTAAAAAAAGTGATTTGTTTGTATAAATATACTTATCTTTTCCACCATTGATTTTTCGTCAAATCAAATATTATTAGTGGTTAATTTGTGAGTCCGTTTGTATAATTTTAACTGTATAGACTAATATAAAGAATGTTATTTTAAAGTTTTACTTTTATATGGATACAAAACGTATAGCTTGCCCGCCTCCTGCGACCAATTTAAGTTCTAAGGTGCTCTTAAAATTCACCTCCTCTTGGAAAATGTTTATCTCTTGCGGATTTGTTTTCCAATCGGCATTTAATCCATCAGCATAAATTTCGGCACGATACTTCTTATCTTTATCTAAAAATGACAATGTTACTTGTATGTTCCGCTTATTTTCATCGGTTATGCTTCCTAAAAACCAATCATCACTGTACTTATCTTTTCTTACAACTGTGATATAATCTCCAATTTTTCCGTTTAATACTTTTGAGGTTTCCCAATCAACTCCCAAATCTTCAACAAACTTAAAAGCGGGTTGATTTTCATAATTTTCAATCACATCTGAAGCCATTTGTAAAGGACTGTATAACACAACAAACAACGCCAACTGTTTTGCCAAGGTGGTATTCACCCTAGAAGTACCGTCATCCAAATCATTCCATTTAACTCTATTTTTAGCATTTTTAAATAAGATATCGAACGTACCTGGAGTATAATCAATGGGACCAGCTAAACCCCTTGTAAATGGCAATATTGTATGATGTTCTGGTGGATTTCCTGAACTCCAAGCGTTCCATTCCATACCTCGAACGCCTTCTCTTGTCATCATATTTGGATACGTTCTTCTGATGCCTGTTGGTTTTATGGGTTCATGGGCATCAATCATTATATGATATTTTGCCGCTGTTTTAACCACTTCTCTATAATGATTTACCATAAACTGCCCATGATGATATTGTCCTTTGGTTTGTATGCCTCCAGCATATCCTGTCTTAACGGTTTTAACACCCAAGCCATGAAACATTGAAAAAATGGTATCAAGTTTGTCTTGAAAAGATTGTGCATCTCCACCTGTTTCAACATGTCCTATAAAATTTATGTTTTTAGAGGCTGCGTATTGTGTAATTTCTTTTAAGTTAAAATCCTCATAAGGAGTCACAAAATCAAAAGCGTCCTTTTTGCCCCAATCTTCCCAACCTGTGTTCCAACCTTCTACCAAAACACCCTGTATATTATGGTTATGGGCAAAATCTATATACTTTTTAGTATCAATAGTATTTGCTCCGTGTCTTTCTCCCAAGGTCCAAGTATGTGTTCCCAAATGCATTCCCCACCAAATGCCTATATATTTCATAGGCTCAATCCATGAGGTGTCTCCGATTTTGTTAGGTTCATTTAAATTTAAAATTGTGTTTGAAGCTACTAAATCGACGGCCTTATCCGCAATTAAAATTGTTCTCCATGGTGTTTCCATAGATGTTTTAGTTTTGACTTTAACACCATCAGGCCATGGTACCAAATTGCATTCAAATGAAAGAGAATCATTTTTAGATTTCAATAAAGTCATATCGGCATAGTTGGTCAAATTTGCCTCATGAATACTTGCGAAAAAACCATCCGTTGTTTCAATGGTTATTGGCGTGTTTACCGAAGGAATTTGAGATAATAGTGCTTTTTTATATAGCATTTCATACGAATCAAAATTGGCCGGTGTATACCACCCTGTATGATTTTTAAAAAAATTAAACTCTGTTAATTCTTTAGAAATAAAAATACTATCAATATTTTTTTGTTCGGGTATTTCATATCGAAACCCCACACCATCATCATAAACTTTAAAGGTGATATTCATTTTTCTTTCCAAACCATCTCTTTCTTGCAAGTTCACCGTCAATTGGTTAAAGTCATCAACGATGTCTTTATTTTGACCCCAAACCTGTGACCAAACTGTATTTGAATGGCTTTTTTGAAACCCTATAACTTTAAAGTTCTTATTTAAAGATTTACCTCCTTTAAGTTCAAATCCCAATTTTGAAGGCTTTATAAAAAGTGAGTCTTTATAGTTTATCGCATAGTGAACAGATTCATTTTTCACATCAACAATCACTTCTATATGATTGTTTGGAGATGTTACTTTTAAAACATCATTTTGGGTGCAAGCACATATAATCACCGAACAAATAATTAAACAAATTTTACTTATACTTTTCATAGATGTTTTAATTTACAATCACCTCATCAGCAAAAATCCAAGCAGGCGTTCCTGCTGCATGATGCCAATACGGTGGTTCATTCATATTTTCGGTAAACACTTTAATATATCTCGCCTTCACTTTTGAAAAATTGAGATTAAAATATTTGATATCGTTTACCTTACTTGTTTTGGTCAACGGGATATCATTTTTTATGGCTCCTAATTTTTTAAAGTTTTTACCATCAGTGGAATAATAATAGGTAACGCTTTTTGGGAAAAACACCACATGATTGGTGACTTGTAAAAAGGCTGTAGAAATTGAACTAACTTCCTGTTGAGTTTCTAAGTCTATAACTGCTTCCAAATGATTACCTTCAAAACCTAACCAATTGGCATAAAAACTATTACCACCTAAAGCACCATCTGTTAACGTTTGTGGGTTTTCATTGGCGTATTTTTTTGGTTTTGTAAGCAGGGTTACTTTTTTACCATAAGCCTTATTAGGTTGTGTGGCAACTTCCAAAGCCTTTTGATAGTTATCATAGTATTCCTTTACAGTAAAACCCATTTCGTTCATTAAGGTTATATTGGCATTATTGCAAACGCTATAAAAATTATTTAACCTCTTTTTTGTATCTGGATTCACAGTCTTGTTGCCTGTACTGTCTATAACCACCATACTAAATTCCTGTGAAACATTCTTTTTACAAGCTTCTAAAATAGCATAATCTATACCAATTCTAGCCTCTTTAACTCGTTTTAAAACTAATGGTTTGTTTGTCACTACTCTTTCAGCTTCATTAAAATAAGTATCATAAGTAGTTAGTAATTCCGGACTTAAAAACGATGTAAATGCTTGTGAAGGATCACCATATAAAAAGAGAAAGAAATCGCTGTCTTCTTTTATTTTCTCATGAATCAAATCTATATACTTCTTTACATAAACACCGGCGTCTTCATAATAACCATTAGTAAACTCCGTGATTAATTTATCAATATCTCTATCTGGGTTCCACAATAACTTTGCAGTAACATAAGAGCGTAATTCAAACAGTTCGCTAGGGTTATTACTGTGCTGTTCAAATATCCATTTGGCATGATTATCCCTAAAAAACTGGATATTGGGTTGTAGCGTATATATGTTAGGGAATGGTGCCAAAAAATTGGTAAACTGTGTGGTATAATCCCAAATTCTTATATTCTGGGCAATTTCCTTCCATCCTCTTAAATCATCTGCAAAGTCGGTACATTTGTCTTCAATGGGTGCGCTTCTATCACATTCTATTGAACACAGAGTGATTAACACATTGTCCAAAACCTTTGTTTTAGGAGGCTTTCTTGTGTATTGATACGCCAATGTAGAAATGGTTTTATCAGGAAAATCCGCAGCAATTCTATTTACAAATCGAATCATTGTACCAGATGGGCTACCTTCTTCTTCATCAATGGCTCTACAATACTGACACGTGCAATGTTGCTGATTGTCATTTTGGCTCACAGAAATAACCGTAGCCTCTGGAAACTGTTTAAATAATGAGGCTACCGAATCTCTCACTATGTTATATACGTCTTCATTGGTTAAACACAGCTGCGTTGGAAGTCGTTTATCGCCTCGTAATGCAAAATATTCCGGGTGTTGCTTGTAATACACTTCCTCTGGAACAAACTTGTTAAAGGTATGTACTCTTGCTGTTGGAACGTAATAAGGAAATGCTTTAGTAGTAACTTTTAGTTTTTTCGCAAAATCAGGATGCTCGTAAAACAATCTAGAATGCACCGTTCTTGTGGTGATTTCTGGTGTATAGGTATAATCAATATTTTTAGCAATTGCGATGGTTTCTTTATTAGGAATATCTTCCACATCAGGAGCATACCATTTACAATTCAAATACGCTTCTAAAAACTCATAAACCGCATTTTTAACAGCGGAATTTGAACCGCCACTTATTATAACATCCTCTCCTTTAACCTGAATTTTAATTTGATTCTGGTACAGTCCATCTTCGATATAAACAAAAACCCCATGTTTCTTATTATTTTTATAATTTTGAACAACGATTGGAATTTTTACTGATGAGATTTTCTCAATATAATGCTGCAATTCTTCAGTAACAGAAGTTATATCGCTTGAAACTTGATCTTTGATTACTATTTCATAATTTGAAGTCCCATCACTAACAAGCTCTATTGTATTTTTAGGAGCACATGAAATCGCAAAAAACACCAAAATGCACACTAAATAAACTAATACTCGTTGTTTATTAAAATTGGACTTCATATTATTAAAATTAATCTGTAACCTTAAACTTCGCAGTTTGTAAATCCGTCAAATTACCTCCTACCATCACTTCAAATTCACCAGGTTCAACAACCCTTTGCATATCACGATTCCAAATAGCCAGTTCTTCTGGAGTCAAGAGAAACTCAACATGTTTTGTTTCTCCCTTTTTTATAAATACCCGTTTAAACCCTTTTAATGTTTTTAATGGTGTTGTTACGCTACTGTAAACATCATTAATATATAATTGTACAACTTCGTCTCCATCATAATTACCAGTGTTTTTAACATCAACGCTAACTTTAACTGTTCCATCAGGTTTTATTTCTTTTGTGCTTAACGCAAGGTTTGAATACTCAAATGTGGTATAACTCAATCCATAACCAAACGTATAAAGCGGGTTTTCACTTTCGCTCACATATCTGTGGATGGCAGAAGGTTTTTGATTGTAATAAATAGGCAATTGTCCAACAGATTTAGGAAACGTAATAGGAAGTCGTCCTGCTGGATTATAATCTCCAAATAAGACATCTGCTATTGCTCTTCCACCCGCTTCACCAGGAAACCAGCCTTCTAAAATAGCAGGAATATTGTCGTTAATCCAATTTATAGAAAGCGGACGTCCATTTAACAACACACAAACTACAGGTGTTCCTGTTTGCTGAATAGCTTCAATAAGCTGTTCTTGCATGCCGTATAAATCCAATGTGGCAACGTCCCTATTTTCTTCTACTAATTCCCTAGATTCACCCAAAACAACAATAGCAACATCTGCTTTTTTGGCAATATTCACAGCAGGTTGAAAATTTACTTTCTTTAAATTCCACCTTAAGTGTGCTCTGGCTCCCCAGCCACCTTCCCACATTTCTATGCGGACTTTATATTTTTTACCTGCTTCAATTTTCTTGGGGGTTGTTACCATATTGGTAGCTCCTTTTTTCCAATTGTCAATAACCAATACATCATCAACCCACATTCTAATGCCATCATCAGAACTTAAGCCCAACCAACCATCAAATGATTGGTCTGATTTTATAAAACCTGTCCATCGAATTGAAAAGTCATCATCATTCACACCTTCTCCTGGATTCCAAGGCCAGTCAAATTGTAATTCACTATCTATACGAGTTAAGGCTGGTTTTCCCTCTAAATTTCTGTTATTAAAATACTCGCCTTTTAATCCGTTTTGAGATTCGTCTGGCGTTAATAAATACTTTGAAGGAATGATTTGCCCTTTAACAATTAAAGGAACGCCTTCTTCATAAAGCACATTGGTATTTGCTCCAACAACTTGCTTAATTCCCTCTAAAACAGTAGTGGCCACTTTATTTTTTACTGAATAGCCACCTAACCTTGATGCATTGGCATTAGGGCCTATTACCGCAACAGTTTTTATATCTTTACTTAATGGCAACATATGGTTTTCGTTTTTTAGCAGAACAATAGATTTATGTCCTGCCTCCAAAGCGATGTCTTGGTTTTCTTTTGAGTGGAATCGTTCTTTAATCAGGTTTTTATCAGTGTATGGGTTTTCAAACAATCCCAATGTGAATTTAAGCCTTAAAACATCACCTGCTGCACGATCAATATCCTCTCTTGACAACTTATTTTCATTAACAAGCTCTATAAGGATATTTTGCCAAAATTCGTTTGTAAAATCATAGAATTGCATATCAACTCCTGCCGATACTGCTTGACGGATACTTTCCTTTGGAGAATCTGCAACATAATGTGTGGTTTGAATATATTTGATAGCTCCTAAATCTGAAACCACAAGCCCTTTAAATCCCCATTCTTGCCGTAAAACATCTGTTAACAACCAATGGTTTGCTGCACAAGGAATACCATCTAATTCTGAATACGCACACATAGCCCCTAATGCGCCTCCTTTGATATACACTTTTTCAAATGAAGGTAAAAAGTCCTCTCTAGCGGTACGTTCACCAACAATGACAGGTGATGAATTGCCTCCAGCCTGCGGATAACTGTGAACCGCAAAATGTTTAGGCTCTGAAATGATTGCATTATCAGCAGACAATGTATCTCCTTGCATACCTTGAACCATTGCCAAACCCATTTCTCCTACCAAATACACATCTTCACTCAAGGTTTCGGCAACACGTCCCCAACGTGGTTCTCTACCAACACCCAGCACAGGTCCTAATCCAAAATGAACACCGTGTGCTCTTGCCTCACTCCCTATAACTTTACCTACTTTCTCCATTAAATCGGTGTCCCACGTAGCTCCTAATCCAATATTCATTGGGAAAGCGGTACTGCCTTCATCTAAATATCCATGAAGCATTTCACACATAATAAGTGCCGGAATGCCCCATCTGTTATTTTTAATGACATTCTTTTGTAAATCATTAATCATCTTTGCGGAACGTGGATAAATATCATGAATAGCACCGACGCCTAAGTCGCCAATTTTAGCTTCAGATTTGGTTTTTGAAAAATTTTCACCCTCTTTAAAAAACTCGCCTTTATACATATCCATTTGGCGTATTTTTTCCTCTAAACTCATTCTGCTTAATAAATCGGTTACTCTATCTTCAACTGAAAGTTTAGGATTTTGATACGGATATTTATTTTGAGCTGGTACTTGGTTAAAACAACCTAGTATCACTGCTATTATAATGGTTATCTTTTTCATTTTGCAGACTTTCAACATTTATTCATTTCAATTTGAGTTAACAAAATTACTCTTGATAAGTTATGTACGCTGACACCAACCAATGATTTAGTTTGTCTTCAGTAGCTTCCGTAGCTGGAATGCTGATTTTTAATCTGTGATTCCCTTTTTTTAAGTCTCCCAAATCCATAACAAAAGGTTTAACTAAAGAACCTGGGCACCAGTTGGATCTGGACAAATCTGATGAAGCAATACGTTCTTCAATTTCTTTAATCTTATAGGTGTCAGATGCTTCATCTATATAGGAAGCAGAATCCTTTTGAAGCCAAACCCCCGATGTGGGATTGAATCGCCTAAAAGAAGCACAATCATCTCGCCATGGAATAGTGTCTAGAACTAGTTGGCCATCTAGATAAACGCTGTTTTTAATTTTAATAAATTCATCGCCACCTTCATGTCCACCATGTCCTGTTGTTGTATAGTACAGTTTTACATTTTTTGCGTCATTATCTAATTTAAAATCTTCCTCTAAAGGTGTTACGGCAAAAAAATCGGGTAACGATTGCCCATCTACATAGCATATTGTATTTACCAAAGGTTTTACCTGAACAGTTTTTCTTGGTCTGTTGGAATACTCAAGACTTAAATCGATATTATAGCCTTCTTTTGTCCAAGAATCTATCCAAACGCCAACATAAAATGTATTGCTTACGAGCGTTGCTAATTGTGAAATATCTTGCTCCCAAAGCACCTCTTTTTCCCATTTGGGGATATAAACGGGTTTTCGGTGTTTGCCTTCTTCATTGCTATAATAACCCACTCCAAAAGGTGTCATAAAGCGCAATAATTCAACAACAGGACTATACGTGTCTGTTGCTTTTATCCCTCCGAATTTGTCGTTTAAATTTGATGATACTGGAAATGTTTTTTTCCCTTTTGAAACATCTAAAATGGATATTTTACTGGTGTCTGAAACCACAAAACAAGATCCGGATTTATCCCATCTATCACCGTTTGAACGAAGAGCAAGTTTAATTTTAACATCAGTCCCTAAAGGAAAGTTTGGAACCTTAACCTTTTTATAGACTATCCGTCCATTTTGCAAACGTATGGACTCTTGGTCATATCCTGAGTCGCCGCCAAAATTAATCGGTTGGTTTTTAAAAATCTGGTAGTTTAACTCGTCTTGAGCGATACTTTTAATACAAAAGCACAACATCAAACTTAATATTAAATATGTGGTTTTCATTGAATGAATCTTTTAAACTTTTAAATAAATTATCTATTTCATAAAAACTTTTAAATCACCTCCTTTAACCAAATCTGAGTGATTGATAAAAAACCCTTTATAACTTTTTTCGTTTAACTCAATCTTATCAATAGCTCCTGTTCTGTTGCCTACTCGTTCTATAACCAATTCTTTGCTTTTGTAATATTTTGAATCTAGCTGAATGGTAATTTTATCAAACATTGGGGCGGTAATGGCATATTTAGGTTCTCCAGGCAATATGGGATAAATTCCCATCATGGAATAGACTAACCAAGCAGACATCACACCTGTATCATCATTTCCAGGAATTCCATCAGGCGTATTTTTAAAATATTTCTTTACTAATTCTTGTACCAGTTTTTGGCTTCGCCACTCTTCTCCTTTTACATAATTGAATAAATACGGATAGGCTATATCGGGTTCATTGGCCATATCAAACTGATTGGTATCAAAAACTTTTTGTAGCTGTGCTGAAAATCCTTTTCCACCTCCCATTAACTTTATCAAACCTTCAATATCATGCGGCACCATAAAGGCATATTGCCAAGCGTTGCCTTCAATAAAACCTACATTCTCAGTAAAATTAGCACCTGCATCTGGATCGAAAGGCCTGTACCATCTGCCACTCGGTAATCTAGGTCTTAATAATTTTAAGTTTTTATCAAATAATATTCGATAGGAAAGCGAGCGTCCATAAAACCGCTTGTAATCATCTTTTTTGCCTAAAGCCTTAGCCAATAAAGCAATGGAATAATCTGCAACATTATATTCTTCGGTAGTTGAAACTGAACCTGATATATCTGTAGTTAAATAGCCTCTTTTTATATAATTTTCAAGTCCTGGACGTAGTGGGTTGTTTTCTAATTGGTCAGCACTTTTTAACATGGCGCTATATGCTTTTTGCACATCAAAATCTTGAATACCTTTTAAATAGGTGTCGGTAATTACAATACTAGCAGGGTCACCAACCATGGTAAACGTTTCGGTAGAATTTAATTCCCATTTGGGCAACCATCCATTCTCATCATACATCTGCAAAATGCTTTTAACCATATCAGATTGTTGCTTTGGATATACCAATGACATGAGTTGATGTAAGTTTCTATAAGTATCCCAAAGTGAAAATACCGTATATCGTGTACCATCGGTATGACCAATCTTCCCTGTTTTAATTTCTGGATATTCACCATTGACGTCATTTAACGTATTTGGGTGAATCAAAGCATGATATAAAGCGGTATAGAAGATTGTTTTATCTTCCTCGGCGCCGCCTTCAACCTTGATTCTTGAAAGCAGCGTATTCCATGCATCATAGGTTTCTTTATGAATGGTTTCAAAGGATTTGTCTCCTGTTTCCTCTTCTAAGTTTTTCCGAGCGTTTTCAATACTCACATACGAAACCCCGACTTTTACTTCCACCGTTTCGGGTTTATCAAAATCATATGAAAAATAGGTTCCTATGCTATCCCCTACAACCATTTTGGTATTGTTCTCCATTACACGGGTTTTCCCATTGTATGACATCCATTGGGCTTCTACCCCTTCATATTTTGATGGTGTTTTCCATACACCAAACTTATCGGCCGGTTTTGAAAATTTGGCAACAAAATAGACAGGATAAGCATCTTCTGGACTGTTGTAACAAAAAGAGCCCACGCTACGCATGCCTTCAATTTCGGTTGAAGACACAACTTTAACCATAGCACCTTGTTCATTAGTCAACCCCAAGCCAAGATTCAGTAAAATATTAGACCGTCCTTTTGGAAACGAAAACTTACTGACACCTACTCGTTTTGATGCGGTAAATTCTGCTCTAATATTATACTTATCAATTTTAGAACTATAATAGCCTGCTCTTGCTAATTCAAAGGAATACGTAGATCCATATTTTAAATAATTGGTTTCTAGGTCTCCAGTTGTTGGCATTAACAATATTACGCCCAAATCAGGGCAGCCCACACCACTTAAATTAACTTGTGAAAATCCGGTTAAAAAGGTATTTTCATGAACATACGGATTAGATAACCATCTACTATCTTTTTCTAATGGCAAATTTTGAGATCCCGCTACATTAAACGGACTAATACTTGCCATCCCTCTTGGTGCTATGGGTCCAGGATACGTCGCACCAAAATTGGATGTTCCTATAAACGGATTTATATAATCTGCTGGTTGTTCCTGTGCTTTTAGTAATAGCGCGTCAAACAAAACAATAAGAATCCAAACTGTTAATTTGTGAGTCATTTTTTTTGTCTATTTTGAATCTGTTAAAGAATATGGAGCGTTTTCTGGTTTGCTTGCCCAATTTTTATTGGGTGAATCTCCCATCTGAAATTCTAATGTTCCTCCGTTTTGAATATCTTCAAATGTTACAAAACTATTTGAGTAGGGTGCTCCATTTAAGGTAGCCGATTGTATATAAAAATTCTCTTTTGAATTGTTTTTTGCATCAATTTCAAAGGTATTACCATTTTCTAAATACAATGTTGCTTTTTTAAACAACGGACTTCCTATAACATATTGATTAACCCCTGGAGTAACCGGATAAAAGCCTAACGCACTGAATACGTACCAAGCTGATGTTTGACCGTTATCTTCATCGCCACAATAACCATCTGGTGTTGCAGCGTACAATTTGGTGAGCACTTCCCGTATTTTTTCTTGTGCTTTATAGGGTTCACCGGCATAATCGTACAAATAAATCATGTGCTGAATGGGTTGATTGCCGTGCGCATAATTTCCCATATTAACCACCTGCATTTCCCTAATTTCATGAATGGTCTGTCCGTAGTAAGAATCATCAAATGTGGGTGGCATCTCAAAAACCTCATCTAATTTTGAAGCAAATTGTTTTTTGCCTCCCATTAAATTTATCAATCCTTGAACATCTTGAAACACAGACCACGTATAGTGCAAGCTATTTCCTTCGGTAAACGCATCACCCCATTTTAAAGGATTAAACGGTGTTTGAAAACTGCCATCCTCATTTTTTCCACGCATTAAATTTGTTGAAGGGTCAAACACATTTTTATAGTTCATAGCTTGCTTGACGTATTTATCAGCTATTTCTGTTTTTCCAAGTTTTTTAGCCATTTCTGCAATGGTGAAATCGGCATACGCATATTCTAAAGTTCGTGCCACATTTTCATTAATCCCAACATTATATGGCACATAGCCCAAGGTATTGTAGTAGTTTAACCCTTCCCTACCAACAGATTTTACAGGTCGTCCTGATTCAACAGTTGCATTTTTCAAGATTGCTTCAAACAGCACATTCACATCTTTCTCTTTCACATTTCCTTTTAAAAAGGCATCCACAATAATGGGCGCTGAGTTAGACCCAATCATGCAATCTCTATGCCCTGGACTGGCCCATTCTGGAAGCCAACCAGATTCTTTATACGTATTTGCCAAACCTTCCATGATATGACTGTTCAAATCTGGATACATCATATTGAAAAATGGATAGACCGCTCTAAACGTGTCCCAAAAACCATTATCTGTAAACATGTAACCTGAAAGAACTTCTCCGTTATAGGGACTGTAGTGTACTACTTCATTGTTCTTATTAAACTCATAAAATTTTCTAGGGAACAACAAAACCCGATATAGGCAAGAGTAAAAGGTTCTAATATGGTCTATATTATCATCTTCAATTTGAATTCTATTTAATTCTTTTTCCCAAGCTTGTTTGGCTTTTTCTTTGGTTTGTTCAAATGTATCGGTTCCAATTTCTCTATTTAAATTTAATGTTGCTTGCTCAGGACTAATAAATGATGACGCCACTTTAACGTGAACAACTTCTCCTTTTTTGGTCTTGAACCCAATAATGGCTCCTACATGATCTCCTTCACTCGCGGTTGAATTTTCCATTAATTTCCATCCATCAGTCCATGTGTCAGTTATTTCAAAATCCTTATCAAATTCGGCTACAAAATAGTTATGAAAATTATCTGGCACACCACCACTATTATTTCTACAATAGCCAATTATTTTACGTTCTTCGGGAATGATTTTTACCATTGACCCTTTAAAAAACGCATCAAGAAGAATGTACGAGTTGTCAGATTTAGGAAATGTAAACTTAAATTGCGAAGCTCTTTCTGTTGGAACAACCTCAGCCGTTACATCATAATCAGCTAAATATACCGAGTAATGATAGGGTTTTACAGTTTCTGCTTTATGTGAAAACCATGATTGGCGTTCGTCTTCTTGAAATTTTAAATCGCCCGTAACAGCCATTAATGAGAATGCTGCATAATCATTAATCCACGGACTGGGTTGGTGTGTTTGTTTGATACCTCTGATTTTATTTGAATCATATTTATAAGTCCAGCCGTCTCCCATTTTAGACGTCATAGGCGTCCAAAAATTCATGGCCCAAGGGGTTGCAATTACAGGGTAGGTATTTCCATTGGATAAGCTATAATCTGAATCGGTGCCCATTAACGGATTTACAAAATCCACTAAATTGGTGTTTTGAACCATACAATTTGCATTGGACTGTTCCCTTTCTTGATTACATGACATATTAAGTAATGCCATAAAACACACTAATAATTTAATCTTGTTGTCTATCTTACTATCTAATCTTTTCATTTAATTACTTTCTATTACTTGTCCTTTTTCTCGGTATAAATCAACTTCGCCATCCAATTGCATGGCGATTACGGTCACATCTTGGTCTTGTACGTCTTCTGGTAAATCAATGTACAATAACCCGGGCACATCACTCCAGTATTGTTTTCCAACCACGGTAGTTTTTAATTTTGTACCATTCCCAACTACCCAAGCTCTGTTCACTTTATTTTTTAAGCCTTTTATTAATAAGGGACCATTTGGTTTGTTGTCAACATACAAATACAAAATCGTTCTATCTTTAGACAAAGCCGTATAACCATTAAAATGACCAAAAGGAATTCCTGCACGTGTACCATAAATAGCACTTTTGTGCTTACTTGTCCATCTGCCAAGACCTTTTAAAATAGCTATTTGTTCTTGTGGAATAGTACCATCTGGTTTGGGGCCAATATCTAAAAGTAAATTACCTCCCATGCTTATGCAGTCAACAAGAATGCGAATAATTTGATTGACAGATTTGTAATTTGTATCGTTTGGTTGATATCCCCAAGAATTATTCATGGTCATGCACAACTCCCAATACTTGCTATCTGGTTTTGTTATAGGGATTCCTTGTTCAGGTGTGGCATAATCACCATAGCCTTGCAATCTGGAATTAATAATAGTGGTTGGTGTTTTTTCTAATAATAAATCACGGATTTCTTTAGCCTTCCATTTTTCGGCCGATTGTTCCCAATCACCATCAAACCAATACAAATCTGGGTTAAACTTTGTTAACTCTTCTATTTGTCCAAAATTAAATTTAGTAAAAGATTCCCATCGTTTCGCATCATCTGTATATCGCTTCTTATCTCTTAAGAAATTAGGATAATCTGGATGCGACCAATCGAGCAACGAATAATATAAACCTACTTTTAAACCTTCTTTTCGAGCAGCTTTTACAAATGGTGTTAGTACGTCGCTTTTTGCAGGTGTTTTTTTCACTACACTTAAATCACCTTGTTTTGTGTCCCAAAGAGCAACACCATCATGATGCTTTGTGGTGACTACGGTATATTTTGCGCCACTTCCCTTGATGAGTTCTGCCCAATATTCAGGGTTATAATTTTTAGCGGTAAACCCATGTAATTGTTTCATGTAATCATCATAAGAAATGTAACCATTATGAAAAGACCATGATTCGTCTATCCCATTAACAGCATAAATTCCCCAGTGAATAAAAATCCCTAATTTGGCATCTTTAAACCATGCCAAGCGTTCGTCTTTGCTTAATTCTGTGTTTTGACTTTTAGCAACAGTGCTCAATAAAATTATAAAGCAACTAATTGCTACTCTTAAAAAATGTTTTTTTTGTACTACCATAAATATATTTCATCTACAAAGATCCAGGAAGCATTACCAGCACCTTCGTGCCAACTTGGTAATACTTTTGGATTTTTAATTTCAACTTTAACGTATTGAGCTTTTGTCTCAGGGATATTGACTGTGAATTTTTTGATTTCAACCATATCATTTTTATTGTCTTCATTAATTTTTAATGTTCCCATCTCTTTAAACCCAGATGTTTTATTTAAAGAGGTGCTAACAGTGATTTGAGTTGGAAATAAAATCCAGTCAGTAGACTTCCCAAGACAATTAACCGTTATATGGCTAATTGATTTAACATCTCCCAAATTAGCGGTTGTATTAATGTCTTTACCTAGAAATCCAGTCCATTTATCATCTTTAAAATTCTCTGAACCTAACTCCATATCAAAAAGTTTTTCTGGTCCAGAATATTGACTTTCTGGCTTGTATACTATACTGTAATACGAAACATGGTATTTTATTTTGTAAAAATCCTTTTTTAATATTTCGCTTGGTAACCATCCTTTTTTAAATACTTTAAAAGCAATATGGGTCGTTGAATCTATTAAAATAGGATCGGTATATTTTAATGAAGTCGTATCTGGTTCATCTCCATTTACAGTATAATAAATAGTTGAGTTTTTTAATTTAGACTCTAATTTAATGGACAA
>TARA_R110002033_G_scaffold3700_8_pt1 | contig 27970 bp, 23 predicted proteins | sample TARA_R110002033 | Tara Oceans TARA_R110002033 (sample SAMEA4397051) | marine metagenome | biome: Polar Biome; feature: [SRF] surface water layer (ENVO:00010504); material: water (ENVO:00002006), including particulate matter (ENVO:01000060) such as... | depth 5 m
AGCATCTTCAAAACTATCATGATAAGACACTCTAAATTCTAAAGAACTTTGACTTCCCAAAGCTTCTGCATCTTTTACATTAAAATCTATGGCTGTACCATCTAAACAAGCAGTCTCATTTTCTAAAGGAAACGTTTCTGGTGATGGCGCATATGCTACCTGTGTCTCACTAATTAAATTATTTCCTAATGGTCTTACCACTAAAACACGATACATTCCAGAAACAGCTATTGATAATTGCGGGTCATTTTCACCAGGAATAAGTTGAAAGCCCGCACCAGCATCTAAGTACCACTCATAATCTAACGCATCCGTAGTAGTTGCATCTAAAATAACCGTTTCGTTATCACATGCAATTATAGGTGGTCCTAATAAGTTATCTATTATATCACAATCCAAGGCTGAATTAGGGAACTCTACAAAAATGTTTCCTGAAAATTGAATAGAAAATCCGGAATTATTATTACTGAAATTATTAATCATCAAGAGATACTCTTCTCCTGGCTCAACATCTAACCAATCATCATATTGTATATTATCCAATCCGGTAGGATCTTCACCAACACCTATATAACTACTATCATCAGAATTATCAAAATAATTACATCTTACAGGTTCTCCTAATGAACTACAGTCATTAGTTCTGTACAAGGCAAAATCCCAATCTTCATTAGAATCGAATCCTATATTAAAGCCTAATTGACCAATTTCCCCGATTTTAAATTTATACCAAGCAGAATTGGTTTCTATTGTTCCGCTACCCTGTGTAATACACCCAGAAATAGATGCTCCGTTAAAATCATCAATTCCGTAACCATTAGTACCTCCGTTTACCGGTGTGTTATAGCAAATAGGTACCGCATTGGCACAATCTGCGGACACTTGAGCGAACGAAGTAAAGAAGCAAAGTAAGCTAATTAAAAAAATGGTTATTCCATACTTGGTCATAAAGGCCTTTTAAATTGGAAAAATAAAATTAACTAGACCTTAACGTTATGGCTAATTAATGTTGTGTAATGCCCGCATTTAGTTATAAAGTGGCACATATTGTATATCTTTGCAGCTTCTAAAAGATAGATAAAATGAAAATTGAGGATACATTGGAAAATCAATTTGAGGAATTAGGAAATGATCATATTTCCACTTCAGAAGATACTCCATTACGTTCAGATGCATTTGACCTTGATGATGCCGAAAAGATTGAACGCATTCGCGAAAACGTTCGTGAAATCATGCTTACGTTAGGTTTAGATTTAACTGACGACAGCTTAAAAGGAACTCCTAACCGAGTTGCTAAAATGTACGTAAATGAAATATTTGGTGGTTTAAACCCAGCCAAGAAACCTAAAGCTTCTACTTTTGATAATAAGTACAAGTATGGCGAAATGTTAGTTGAAAAAAACATTACCCTATATTCTACGTGCGAGCATCATTTACTACCTATTGTAGGTCGAGCGCACGTTGCATATATTTCTAAAGGTACGGTTGTAGGTCTTTCTAAAATGAACCGTATAGTTGATTATTATGCTAAACGCCCTCAAGTTCAAGAACGTTTAAATATTCAAATTGTAAGAGAATTACAAAAAGCTTTAGGTACTGAAGATGTTGCTTGTGTAATAGATGCAAAACACCTTTGTGTAAACTCTAGAGGTATACGCGATATCGATAGTAGTACCGTAACGGCAGAATATGGCGGTAAATTCAAAGAAGAATTGGTACGCCGTGAGTTTTTGAATTACCTTAATCTAGATACCCATTTTTAATAGCATTTAGCTTCATGCAATTATACGAAAGTCAAGAAATCAAAGTATACAATTCCTTAACAGGTAAAAAAGAAGTTTTCAAACCCATTAACACAGGTCATATTGGCATGTATGTTTGTGGACCTACAGTGTATAGTAATGTGCATTTAGGTAATTGTAGAACTTTCATGTCTTTTGATATGATTTTTAGATACTTTAGACATCTTGGTTATAAAGTACGTTATGTTCGTAATATTACCGATGCCGGCCATTTGGTTGACGATGCGGAAGATGGCGAAGACAAAATTGCAAAAAAAGCACGTTTAGAAAAATTGGAACCTATGGAAGTTGTTCAACGATATACTGTTGACTTTCATAATATTTTGGAGAAATTCAATTTCTTACCTCCTAGTATTGAACCTACAGCTACAGGCCATATTATAGAGCAAATTGAAATTATTAAGGATATTCTTAAAAAAGGATTTGCCTACGAAACCAATGGTTCTGTATATTTTGATGTTGCTAAGTTCAATGAAAAGCATGAATATGGTAAATTAAGTGGACGCAAGCTTGAAGATATGATCGCCAATACACGCGATCTTGCCGCACAAGACGATAAGCATAATCCACAAGATTTTGCATTGTGGAAAAAGGCCGAACCACAACATATTATGAGATGGCCTTCGCCATGGGGAGATGGTTTTCCAGGGTGGCATTTAGAGTGTACAGCCATGAGTACTAAATATTTAGGTGAAACCTTTGATATTCACGGAGGCGGAATGGATTTAAAATTCCCACACCACGAATGTGAAATTGCACAGGCAGAAGCTTGTAATGATCAAAGCCCCGTAAACTATTGGTTACACGCAAATATGTTAACCTTGAACGGTAGAAAGATGGCAAAATCTACAGGAAATAGTATTCTACCTGGAGAGATATTCTCTGGTGAAAACAAAATTCTTAGCAAGCCGTTCTCACCTTCTATGGTGCGTTTCTTTATGATGCAAGCTCATTATACCAGTATCTTAGATATGAGTAATGATGCGCTTTTGGCTTCAGAAAAAGGTTTTAATAAATTAATGGAAGCCATTAATGCTGTTAAATCTTTAAACACTGCCAAGTCAACAAATTTTGACATAGGTGCATGGAAATCTTCTTGCTATGCTGCAATGAACGATGATTTTAATACGCCAATTTTAATAGCAAAATTATTTGACGCTGTTAAGCATATAAATCTAATTAAAGAAGGTTCAGAATCAATTACTGAAGAAGATAGAGCAGAACTAGAAAACACCCTTCATAGTTTTGTGTTTGATGTTTTAGGTCTTGAAAACAAAAGTAGTTCTGATGCTGATTCTGAGAAATTAGGCGGTGTTGTAGAATTATTGATTGAATTACGTAAGACAGCAAGAGAAAATAAAGATTTTGCCACATCAGATAAAATTCGTGATCAACTTGCAGTGTTAGGTATTCAATTAAAAGACGGCAAAGAAGGAACTACGTATAGCCTTTAATATTAATCTAAAAATCTAGATTTTTGTATTTTAGACTGGTATTCGCCAGGTGCTAAGTTTTGCCTTGTTTTGAATACTCTATTAAAATAGGACCTACTTTCAAATCCGCAGTCCAGATATACATCTTTAATACTTCTACTTGGGTCTTGCAATAACCCAACTGCCAATTTTATTCTCTCGTTATTAATAAATTCAACAGGAGAAATACCCAGCTCTAATTTAAACGTTCTATAAAAATGAGATGGACTCATACAGGCTATTTTACTAAGATCATCCACTTGTATAGCTTTATGAACGTTATCTCTAATATATCTAATGACCTCGGTTAACCTACTTTCTTTCTTAATGGTCAAGGTTGCATTACTATATATTTTACGCTCGTTAGTCTGCAATATTCTAATAATAAGTTCACGCAACATGTTATCAACGAACAAATCTTTTGAAGGATGGTCTTCAGAAAACAAAAACAATAGGCGCTGTATAATTTGAAAAATTCCTCTATCGTTTACAAAATGAAAATTATAATCCATTAATCCCCATGGCTCTTTGGTACTCTTGGGCATGTTTTCGTTCATAAACTGTAATACTTTTTTAATCTTATCTTCTGAAATGGCCATAGCTAAACACCTCGTAGGATTTTTTGCCATAGCCTCAGGAAAATCAATGCACATGCCTTCATTGGCTGGCAAGACTAAAGATTCTCCAGGTAAAAAATCAAATGATTCAAAATCGCGCAGATGCATAATTTTCTTTCCTTGAATCATACTTGCTAATACAGGCTGTTCAAATTTCAATAAAACACTAGCTGCCTGTTCATGTGTTTCAAAAACATGCATAGCTGCGTTATTCATGGTATAAGAGGTTTGGTTTTCCACCATTGTCTCTAAACGTCTTCCATTAAAGAAATTGTCGGATAATTGAATCACAGTTATTTTGATTTTATTTTAAGGAATTTACAAAAATTTATACTTAAAAAAATCATAAAATCAATTATTGATAGAATAGTTCACATTATTCGTAGAATGCGTCAGATGTAATAAAAACTTGGTAAGTACATTTAGAATATCATAAAAGCTTACATCTATTATTAACTTAAATCACATAATATGAGCACAACAGCAACTGTAGAAAAAGACGTACTTCAAAAACCTAAATTCAAAAATCAATACGAAAATTTTATTGGTGGAAAATGGGTGGCACCTAGCAAAGGTGAATATTTTGATAATATTTCACCTGTAGACGGAAAAGCATTTACGAAAATACCAAGATCCACTGCGGAAGACATTGAAAAAGCTATTGATGCCGCATGGAAAGCAGCCCCATCATGGAATACCTCTTCTGCTACCGAGAGAAGTAATATGCTATTAAAAATTGCAGATAAAATAGAACAAAATCTAGAAGTTTTAGCGAGAGCAGAAACTTGGGACAATGGTAAAGCCATACGTGAAACTAGAGCTGCAGATTTACCTTTAGCAGTAGACCACTTTAGATACTTTGCAGGTGTTATTAGAGCAGAAGAAGGATCGGTCAGTGAATTAGATTCTAACACGGTCGCTTTAAATGTAACAGAACCACTTGGTGTCGTCGGTCAAATTATTCCTTGGAATTTCCCTTTATTAATGGCTACATGGAAATTAGCACCAGCACTGGCGGCTGGTAACTGTGTTGTTCTCAAGCCTGCAGAACAAACACCAGTGGGCATTCTTATTCTTATGGAGATTATTGAAGGTATCTTGCCAGATGGCGTACTAAATGTTGTAAATGGATTTGGAGCAGAAGCAGGAAAGCCACTAGCATCAAGCCCAAGAATTGACAAGATTGCTTTTACCGGAGAAACCACCACCGGACAATTAATTATGCAATACGCTTCCAAAAATATCACTCCCGTAACCTTAGAACTTGGTGGTAAATCTCCAAATGTTTTCTTTGAGAGCATCATGGATGCCGATGATGAATTCTTCGATAAATGTTTAGAGGGCGCTAACATGTTTGCTTTAAATCAAGGTGAGGTATGTACATGTCCATCGAGAATGTTAGTACAGGAAAGCATCTATGATAAATTTATTGAACGAGTAATAGAACGCACAAAAGCAATTAAAATAGGACATCCGTTAGACCCAAATACGATGATGGGTGCACAGGCATCTAATGATCAGTTTGAGAAAATTCTAAACTATATTCAAATAGGAAAAGAAGAAGGTTGCGAAGTGCTAACCGGTGGTGATCAAGCTTATAATGAAGGATTAGAAGGTGGTTATTATGTACAACCTACCATCTTGAAAGGAAATAATAAGATGCGTGTTTTCCAAGAAGAAATATTTGGACCTGTTCTTTGTGTTACTACCTTTAAAGATGAGGCGGAAGCAATTGAAATAGCCAATGATACATTATATGGACTAGGTGCCGGAGTTTGGACACGAGATACACACCAAGCATATCAAATTTCCAGAGCCATTAAGGCAGGTAGAGTTTGGGTAAACTGCTACCACCTATACCCTGCACATGCTCCTTTCGGCGGATATAAAAAATCTGGTATTGGTAGAGAAAACCATAAAATGATGTTAGCACATTATCGTCAAACAAAAAACATGCTTATCTCTTACGATAAAAAGAAAATGGGATTCTTTTAATAACCGAAACAAGATGAAAACGAAACGAGTAATAGTAACCGAAAAAGCAGCTGCAGCTATTACTGAACTCAAAGAAAAACATGGCGAACTCATGTTCCACCAAAGTGGTGGGTGTTGTGATGGGTCTGCCCCTATGTGTTTTGAGAAAGGCGATTTAATGCTAGATGATAACGATGTTTGTCTAGGCAATATAGAAGGTTGTGATTTTCATATGTCAAGAGATCAATATGAATATTGGAAACATACTCAGTTAACGCTTGATGTTACACCTGGTATCGGTTCAAGTTTTTCATTAGAAATACCAATGGGTAAACGTTTTATTATTAAATCTAGACTGTATACTGAAAAAGAGGCAGAACACCTAGAACCGATCAGAATCGGAGCTTAAAAAGTGATTATTAAATGTAATGAAGTCCGGCTGTTAATCATCCGGACTTCTTCTTTTAAAGGGTTAGCACTTTTGTAGTAAATTTGTACTATCAATTATTGACTGTGAAGATATCTATCAAAAAAATACTTATTACGCCTTTTGTATTACTTGTTCGTTTTTACCAGCTGGCCATATCACCATATACGCCTGCTACCTGCAGGTACTCCCCTACTTGCTCGCAATATACATTAGAAGCTTTAAAAAAACATGGGCTATTTAAAGGAGGTTGGCTTGCGACAAAACGCATATTTAGCTGCAATCCCTGGGGTGGTAAAGGGTACGATCCCGTTCCATGAACGGAAAATATTAATTCATTCTTAAAACAGCAACTTTCTATAATATTTATGACAACTCTATTTTTCAAAATCGATTTGTCTAATGGCTATTTCTTATCTTAGCCTTTCAAAATTCAACACATGCATTTCTTAGGAATTACTTGGAATCCGAATGAAACACTTTTCAATATCGGATTTATACAAATAAAGTATTACAATCTTCTTTGGATTACCGCCTTTGCATTAGGCTGGTTTCTTATGAAAAAGATTTTCCTTAACGAAAAAAAATCTATAGAACAATTAGATTCTCTTTTCATTTACACGGTTTTAAGTACCATGTTAGGTGCTAGATTAGGTCATGTTTTCTTCTATGATTGGGCATACTATTCTAACCACTTGGTAGAAATTTTAATTCCGGTTCGTGAAAGTGATTCTGGCAGCTTATTATTCGGGTTAATAAATGGCTATGAATTTACCGGTTTCACTGGCTTAGCAAGTCACGGTGCTACAATTGGTATTATCATTGGTACTTATTTGTATACAAGAAAATATCCGGAATTTAGCATGTTATGGATTTTTGACAGGATGGTTATACCTGTTGCCATTGGTTGCTTTTGTGTACGACTTGGAAATTTTTTCAATTCTGAAATAAATGGTAAAATAGTTGATGAAAATTTCATCTTTGCCACCAAATTCATTCGCGATTCTGATGACTTACACCCTTCAAAAGCTCTGGGCATTACAGGAGAAAAAACATTAAACGCAGCCTATGCCGCTATTGAAAACAATCCGCAATTTTCTCAGTATCTAGCCGAAATTCCTTACCGTCATCCGGCACAATTGTATGAAGGTATCGGCTATATTCTTATCTTCATTTTACTTTATTTCTTATACTGGAAGACAGACAAAAAGAATAAACCAGGCTACTTATTCGGCTTATTCTTTGTGTTGCTATGGACAGTACGTTTCTTCGTAGAATTCGTTAAGAAAAGTCAAGGTGGTTTTGAAGAATCGTTAGGATTACTTTCCACAGGTCAGTGGTTAAGTATACCATTTATTATTATTGGGTTTTATTTTATGTTCAGAAAAACAAAAACTGCTTGATGTTTAATAAAATCAACAAGAGCTGGGTTTTTATAATAGCATTGGCAATGCTAGTTTTTTCTTGTAAAGAAGATTCTAAAAAAACTATAGCTACTCAAAATATAGACTTTACGCATGAAGGTGACTTAACAGTTTACTTAAATGCTAGCGACACCGTAAAAACTAAATTCAATATTGAATTTGCAGAAACTGAATATGAGACCCAAACGGGACTTATGTACAGAAAGGGAATGAAAAATAATCAAGGAATGCTGTTTATTTTTCCAGATGAATCTATGCATTCTTTTTATATGAAGAATACAGAGTTCCCTTTAGATATTATTTATATAAAAGAAAACCAAAGGATCGCCAGTTTTCAAGAAAATGCACAACCATTAAACGAAAACGGGTTATCATCACAAGTTCCTATAAAATACGTACTCGAAGTTAATGGTGGTTTAGCGCAAGAATTGGGGCTATCTATAGGTGATAGTATAAGTTTCAATAGAAAGTAGCGCCAGCGTTCCTCTACTTATCTTATTTACTACAACAATGTCAGCATACTTATTGACCAGTGAAGAATCTGAGCGGTTACTTTTTAAAAAAGTACAACCAGCTGATTTTGAAAAGTGGCTTCCATTTCACAAAGAACCTTTAAGTAGTCAATATTGGTCTGGTTTACCTAAAGACCCTAAAGTAGCCTGTCAACAACAATTTGACAGAATCTTTGAGCGCTACAATGAAAATTTAGGCGGAATGAACGCACTATTTTTAAAGAATACCAACACTTTGGTTGGGCTTTGCGGTTTATTGGTACAACAAGTAGATGATAAACAAGAGTTAGAAATAGGCTATTCCATTCTTCCAAAATTCTGGAGGCAAGGTTTTGCTTTTGAAGCCGCAGAAAAATGCAAATTGGTAGCTTTTGAAAAACAATGGGCGAAAAGTCTAATTTCTATTATTCAGACCAATAATATCCCCTCGCAAAAGACAGCCTTAAAAAACGGAATGTTTTTAGACTTTACAACCACCTACCACAACAACGAAGTTCATATTTTTAGAATACATGCATAAATGAATCATTGGGTAATATATTTAGATAATAACTCTAACAAGAAAGGTTTTTTAAAAAATTTTCAAAAAGGGAAAATGCCTATAAATTTTCTTGAATTTGAAAATAAAACGGGAAAATTATTCTCCCCTTTTACTTTAGAAAAACTTATTGATGAAGAAGATAAGCATGATAAAAAAATTATTAGTACTGCGCATCAATCTCTTGAGAGCATGTCTAGTGGTGAACAAAAAAGAGCTTTAATACATCATTTACTAAGTAAAAACCCTGATTATATAATATTAGATAACCCTTTTGACAATTTAGATATAACTTTCCAAGCGCAACTAAAAGATATCCTTAAATCTCACTCTTCTTATATTTCGTTTATTCAATTAGCAAGTCGCAAGGCAGACACTCTTTCATTTATAAACAACTATGGAAAACTTGATAAGGATAAATTTTCTGTTATTAAAAATATAGAATTTAACGAAAACTCTTCAATTGAAGCCTTTAGCCAGGTTAGCATTCCAAAAGCGATAACAACATATTCCGGTTTTCAAAATCCATTAATCAATTTCAAAAATGTAAATGTCGCTTACGGAGAGATAAAAATATTAAACAATATTAATTGGACAATTAACAAAGGTGATTTCTGGCAACTATCTGGTACTAATGGTAGTGGAAAATCTACCATTCTTTCTATGATTTTTGGAGACAACCCAAAAGCATTTGGGCAAAATATTTATCTCTTCGGAAACAAGAAAGGAAGCGGAGAAAGTGTTTGGGATATTAAAAACAAAATTGGTTATTACGCTCCTGCAATGACCAATAAATTCAACGGCAGGCACTCTATAGAAAACATGCTTATCTCTGGATTAACGGACTCTGTAGGACTCTATACGATACCAACAGAATTACAAAAAAGAATTGTGAAGCAGTGGCTAACCTTACTAGACCTACATGCCTTAAAGAAGGCTTATTTTAATACCTTATCTACAGGTAAGCAAAGATTGGTTATGACAGCCCGTGCTATGGTTAAAAGACCACCAATTTTAATCTTAGATGAACCAACGGCAGGTATGGATGATGATTCAGCAGCTTTATTGGTTGCATTGGTCAATAAATTCTCAGAAGAAACAGATACCGCTATAATCTTTGTTTCCCATAGAAAAGAAAAAGGTCTAAAACCCAAACGGATTTTAAACCTTATACCCAGTGAAAATGGATCTTTGGGTAAAATAATTTAATCTCATATTATAAAAATAAAAAAAGCCGTTCATTTCTGAACGGCTTTTTCTGCTTGAGTTAGTTGTATCTATTCTTCTTTTCCAGAAGTAATTTTCTTGCTTAATGCATCGAACATTACAGGAGTTGCAATAAACACCGATGAGTATGTACCTACAACTACACCAACGATCATTGCAAACATAAATCCTCTTAATGACTCTCCTCCAAAAATGAAGATAGCCAATAATACTACCAAGGTAGTTAACGAAGTATTTAATGTTCTACTCAACGTACTGTTTATAGCGTAATTGATATTTGAACCACCTTTCCAGCCACGTTCTGCCAATGTCTCACGAATACGGTCAAACACAACCACGGTATCATTCAATGAGTACCCGATTACGGTAAGAATCGCCGCTATAAATGCTTGATCAATTTCCATATTAAATGGCATTAATTTACCAAATATAGAGAACACACCTAGTACTATCAATACATCATGGAATACTGCAATTACAGCACCCAATGAGAATTGCCATCTTCTAAATCTAAATAAGATATATAGGAATACTACTGCCAATGAACCTAAAATAGCTAAAAACGCATTTTTCTGAATATCATCTGCAATCGTAGGACCAACCTTAACCGATGCCAAAATACCAACAGCTTCAGCATCTACGCCACCTAGTTTAAAAGCTTCTTTACTAATACCATCTGGCAAGTACTTTTGAAGAGATGCGTATAATTTATCCTGAATTTCAGTGTCAACTTCAATACCTTCAACATCTACTTTATATGGAGTAGTAATTTTTACTTGGTTAGATTCACCGTACGTTTTCACGTTTGTACCACTACCAAATACAGTATTTAATTCAGATGCTATTTCAGAAGGATTAACCGCTTGTTCAAAACGAACTGTATAAGAACGACCACCGATGAAATCTACACCTTTTTGTAATCCAGGTCCGAATAACAAAGAAAACAAACCAACAGCTACTAGTATACCAGAAAGTACATAAGCTATCTTTCTTTTTACCAAGAAATCGATATTGATTCCTTTGAAAAGATTTTTAGTGATAGCTGTAGAGAAATCTAAGCTTCTACCTTTTCCTCCAATATACCAATCAACTAATAAACGAGTGATGAATATTGCTGTAAATAGAGATGTTATAATACCTATTAATAATGTAGTTGCGAAACCTTTAATTGGTCCTGAACCAAATATGAATAAGATAATTGCAGTTAAACCTGTTGTAATGTTCGCATCTAAAATAGAGGACAATGCATTACCAAAACCATCAGCAACCGCTTGGCTCTTGCCTTTACCCTTAGCCAATTCTTCTTTAATACGTTCAAAGATTAGTACGTTAGCATCCACCGACATACCAATAGTTAAAACGATACCTGCAATACCAGGTAATGTTAATACCGCATTTAAGCTTGTTAACACACCAAAAATCAATAAGATGTTCAATAATAAAGCGACATCTGCAAAAACACCAGCTTTACCGTAGTATGCGATCATCCATAAAAGCACGATTGCCATAGCAATCAAGAAAGACATAAAACCACTATCAATAGCTTCTTGACCTAAAGAAGGACCAACAATTTCTGATTGAATAATCTCTGCAGAAGCAGGAAGTTTACCAGCTCTTAGTACGTTAGAAATATCTTTAGTTTCATTTACTGTAAAGTCACCCGTAATTTCTGAACGACCACCAGAGATAGGACCTGAAGAAACACCAGGAGCAGTATATACCTTGTTATCTAAAACAATAGCAATACCAGTTTGGTTAGTATAGGCATCACCAGTTAATTTTTCCCATTCTTTGGCACCTTTAGTATTCATGGTCATAGAAACAGCTGGCTTGCTGAACTGATCGAAATCTGCTCTAGCATCACTAACTACATCACCACTAATTCTTGGTGTACCATCACGATTTGATTTTAAAGCATATAAATCTATTACTTCGGTATCTTCAGTTGATGGTCTTTCCCATACAAATTTTGTAAACTGAATATCAGCAGGCAACAACCTTCTAATTTCTGGCATTCTTAAGTACGAGCCAATTGTTGCCGTATCTTTAATAGCAGCACGAAACATTGCATTACTTCCTGGGTTAGCAGGAATCAATAATTCGTATAACGGATTTACTTGAGTAGCTAAATCTAAAGAATCTGCAGATACATCAGATAATAACGAATCTAACTCTGTTTCCTCTTTAACTTGTTCCGGTTGCTTAACCTCAACAATCGTCTTTAATTTTTCGTTTGCTTGAATAAGAAAAGTACTAAAGCTTGTATTGCTCTGTTTGTATGTTTCCCAAAATTCTAATTGAGCAGTACTTGATAATAAGTCTTGTGCACGAGCAATATCTCTAGCACCTGGTAATTCAACCAAAATACGACCAGAATTTCCTTCTCTTTGAATATTTGGTTGGGTAACACCAAAACCATCTATACGTTCTCTTAGTACTTCAAAAGCAGAAACTATAGACTCATCTATTTTTCTACGAATGATAGGCTTAACCTCATCATCAGACATTTGAAAATTAATTTCATCACTAAGACCTTTGTTTGCGAAGATATCTGGTGAAGCTAATTTAGTTTCTCCCTTAATCTTATCGAAAGCTTCAAAAAACAAATCAATATATGTATCATCACTACTTTTAGAAGCAACATCTGCATCAGCCAATGCTTTATTAAAAACTGGGCTTTTTGTATTGTTAGCCAAACCTTTAAGGATATCCTTAATAGAAATCTGTAACGTTACGTTGATACCACCTTTAAGGTCAAGACCTTTATTTAATTCCTTCTTTTTTGCTTCATGATAATTAGTATACCCTAAAATGGTATTGTTACCAATTGAATCTAGGTAGTTTGCAGCTACAATTTCTCTTTGCGCTATATAACCATCTTCTGCTTCCGAAACACGGCTTGCAGCAAAGACATTCGCCTCTTTTTCTACTTTACTTGTTATGAAAGTATAGGATAGCTGGTAGATACTAACTAACCCAAATAATAAAGCAAAAAGCTTTATAAGTCCTTTGTTTTGCATTTGTAATAATTTAATTTATGTTGATTATTGTTTTGAATATTTTTAAAATCTAAAGCAAATTACTTTTACGCAAAGTAATTACGTTCCTTAGTGAAATTTTTAGCGGAATTAGCTATTCCCATAAACATTAGGTCCTGCCCTAACTTCTGGAATAATTGGTGAAGTATTATCTATTGCAATTGCAATGTTTCTATTAATTTTAAAAGCTACATTAACAACAGTTTCTTGTTTAAAAACAATTGTATTGTTAAAATGCAGAGTTACCGGGCTATAAAATCTACTATCGTCTTGCTTTTGAATTAAAACAAGATTTGCTTGTAACTTAAATCCTCCATCAGCTTGCTGATGAAGATCCGATACTACTAGGTTATATTTTTCCGGAAGTTGTTCTTTAGGGTAATCTGAAGGAAATTCGTCTTCATTGGTTAATGACAGTTGGTCTTCTTGAGAAAGAAACTCTTCAACCCTTATTGCATCAACATCACTATAATAACGAATACTTAGTTGTCTGCCATCATTTTCTATGATTTCAATAGCATCAACACCCAATACTTGCAACTTTTTTGTTATAGCCGCCAAAACATCATCATGAGCACTTTCTGAAGCTAATTCTACATCAGTAAATTGTAATACAATTTGTTGATTAGAAGCCTTTGATTGCTCTTGACTTAGCCCGAATAAGGCTAGAATAATAATTAAAGTACTTACGCACCATTTTGCATTCATGCGGCAAATATAAAAAGAAAGATTATACTAGGTAGTCTATTTTCTACAATATAAATATTTCTGAAGCTCAACCTCTTACAAAAAGGAAGCCTTTATAGTTGAACTATAAAGGCTTCTTATTATATATGAGTATATGAACTACAACTCTAAAAGTCCGTTTGTTTTAGAAACTCCAGCGGCACTCTCTTTCATTTTTGCTTTTTCAGCATCACTAAGAGGAATATCTATAATTTTTTCAATTCCGTCTTTTCCTAAGATTACTGGAACACCAATACAGATATCATTTAAGCCATATTCACCATCTAACATTGTTGAACAAGGAAACATTTTCTTCTGATCACATGCAATTGCCTGTACCATAGAAGAAACTGCAGCACCTGGCGCGTACCATGCACTTGTACCTAATAACTTGGTTAAAGTTGCCCCACCTACTTTCGTATCGTCCGCAACTTGTTGCAATCTATCTTCTGATAAAAACTCAGATACACGAATACTGTTTCTAGTTGCATGAGATGTTAATGGAACCATACCAGTATCACTATGACCACCTATTACCATACCGTCAATATCAGAAATAGGAGCTTCCATTGCTTCTGCTAAACGATATTTAAAACGTGCGCTATCTAAAGCACCACCCATACCTATAATTCTATTTTTAGGCAAACCAGTAGTTTTGTGTACCAAATATGTCATAGTATCCATAGGGTTACTTACAACTATAATGATAACATTTGGAGAATGCTTTAAAAGGTTGCTTGATACTGTTTTTACGATACCTGCATTAATACCTATTAATTCTTCTCTAGTCATTCCTGGTTTTCTTGGAATACCAGAGGTAATTACAGCAATATGGCTATCGGCAGTTTTAGCATAATCATTAGTACTACCCGAGATTTTAGTATCAAACCCCATCAATGATGCTGTCTGCATCAAATCCATAGCCTTACCTTCAGCATAACCTTCTTTAATATCCAAAATAACCACCTCTGACGCAAAATCTTTAATGGCAATGTATTCTGCACAACTAGCACCTACTGCACCAGCACCTACAACTGTAACTTTCATTTATTCTTATTTTATGAATTATTATATATAAAATGGAACGCCCACCCTATGTTTATTGAATTTTCACTCCAAAAATAGGTATTTATTGATAAAATATGCTATCGGACCTGTGATTTAATTACTCTTGAAAGCCCTAAAAAACATCGATAAAATACACGTCTTGTTAAAAAAAATTGCGCTTTAACGAAGAAATCGTCAAATAGTTACCATACGTCGAATTAAAGTAATAACACAAAATTCATCACGTTAATAACTGTGGATCCCAAATCCAAAATTAAATTAACCTACTTATGACTAAGAAGTTCCTCTCTTTGTTGGCCATTTGTGCCATAGTGTTGCTTGCAAACTGTTCTAGGATAGAACAGAATACCGACCCCATTATTGGGATATGGTCGCAATCTAACACTATTACAACAGAAAATTCTGCGAAACAAACCGTACGTAAAGAATGGATTTTCAATGATGTATTCTTAGGAAGATATCATGAAATTGACGGCAATACCATTACCTTAAAAACAGATTTCAATTGGTCCAAGCAAGACGATATTTATACTGTAGAGTATAAAGGTCTTGACGGCAAGCCCAACAATGTAATTACTATTAAAGCTACTGAAGATGGATTCTATCTTCTAAAGAAAGATGGTGCTACATTGGCTATAAGGGAATAAACGATTTTAACAGGGCCATGGGAAAAAGGCTGTCCGGAGGGATCTGGGCAGTCTTTTTTATACCCATTGCTGTTCTAACTTAGCTTTTAAAAAGTATTACCTACGCTTATTTAAAGTACAAAAAAAGGTCCGACGGAATTAGAGATAATTTCTATCGGACCTTTTTAAATTTATAACTTGTCTTTATCTAAAACCGAAATTAATACCTACGGTTGCAGTATTAAACTCTCCTAAATTATATTCAGCATTCAGCCTAAAAAAACCTAATTTTAGTTTAGTACCTAAAGTACCGGTTACACCACTCACCTTCTTGGTTATAGAAAAAGGATCTACATAGGTTTCTGATGCAAAAGGACCACTCGTTACCCTGTACGTTCCAAGAACATCTGTAACAGATTTTCCTGTAATATAATTAACACCGCCATAGAAATTAATTATTGGGAGTTTAGTTGAAACTACGCCACCAAATACCCAACTATTAATCTGTGCCTCTATTCGCTGATTCTCTCCATCTATTAGCCTTGCATTGGTCAGGTCATAATCACCGCTAATATTAGTGTACCCAATAACTGCAGAAATAGCAACAGGTAAAATTTTATCTGCAGGCAATAATTTGGTAAAATCATGTTGAATACCAATTCCGTATAAACCTATTGAAGCATCCTCGTATTCCATTTTAGGAAGAAATCTTGCTTTTATCTCTATCCCTTTTATCAAACCTACACTTGCTTGCACATAACCTGAAGGAACGAAATTAATATCTTCACCAGCTAATCCTGATGGTAATTCAAACGTCTCTCGAACCGTAACACCCAATACTTCTCCTTCAACGAACATTTCTGTTCCTGAAATATCACCTAATGCAGTAGAAACCTCTCTTGCCACACCTGGATTATCAACAAAATCTAGATTCTCATAATCATTTGGGTCTAAAAGAAAAGTCTTCTTATCCTCTTTATTTTTAAAACCAGTGATATTTCCAACTATCGAGATTTCAAACCCACCTAAAGGTTTTGCATCGGCTGTATTGTACCATCCTGTAGAAATACTATACACCACACTTTCAGAGAGTGGTTCCATATAATCGGTAGTAAATCTTTCTGCATCCTCTACGCCTGCTGATAGCACATTATTAAAGTCTGCTTGTGCGGCAGCCGTTATACAAGTTCCAAGAAAAACACAAGTAAGTAAATTTTTCATAATTGTAAATTTTCTTAAAACTAAAAAACCTGCGCTGTAGACGCAGGTTTTTGTTGTGTAAATGGTATTTTCTATGTGTCAATGTTTGCATAAACAGCATTTTTCTCAATAAATTCTCTTCTAGGCGGTACTTCATCACCCATAAGCATTGAGAAAACACGATCTGTTTCTGTCGCATTATCAATTTGAATTAGACGTAAGGTTCTAAACTCAGGGTTCATAGTAGTATCCCACAATTGCTCGGCGTTCATTTCCCCAAGACCTTTGTATCGTTGAATACTAACTCCACCACTGTAGCTTTCAGCAATTTCGTCACGCTCTTTATCACTCCAAGCGTATCTCTTTTTCTGACCTTTTTTCACTAAGTATAATGGCGGCGTTGCAATATAAACGTGACCACTCTCAATCAACTCTCGCATATAACGGAAGAAGAAGGTCAATATTAATGTTTCAATATGGCTACCATCGACATCGGCATCACACATGATGACTACCTTATGATATCTTAGTTTAGCAAGATTCAATGCCTTACTATCTTCTTCTGTACCAATGGTAACACCCAAAGCAGTATACATATTCTTGATTTCTTCATTTTCAAAAACCTTATGTTGCATGGCTTTTTCAACGTTCAAAATCTTACCTCTTAAAGGAAGAATCGCTTGAAAATTACGATCACGACCCATTTTTGCGGTACCACCAGCCGAATCTCCCTCGACAAGGAATATTTCACATTTTTCAGGATCTTGTTCAGAGCAATCTGATAATTTACCTGGTAATCCGCCACCGCTCATAACATTCTTACGCTGTACCATTTCACGCGCTTTAGAAGCTGCGTGTCTAGCCTGAGCTGCAAGAATTACTTTTTGAACGATAATTTTAGCATCATCTGGATGCTCCTCTAGGTAATTGGTCAACATTTCCGATACAGCTTGACTAACAGCCGCAGAAACCTCACGGTTACCTAATTTAGTTTTAGTTTGACCTTCAAATTGAGGTTCAGAAACTTTTACGGAAACAATTGCAGTTAAACCTTCGCGGAAATCATCTCCTTGAATTTCAAACTTTAATTTATCCAACATTCCAGAAGCATCTGCATATTTCTTTAAAGTAGAAGTTAAACCTCTTCTAAAACCAGATAAATGCGTCCCACCTTCGTGTGTATTAATATTGTTTACGTACGAGTGTAAATTTTCAGTATAACTCGTATTATAAATCATTGCAACCTCAACAGGAATATCATTCTTTTCCCCTTCCATTGCAATAACATCTTGAATCAAAGACTCACGATTACCATCTAAAAACTTAACAAACTCTTTAAGACCTTCGTCAGAATAAAAAGTTTCACCAACATATTCCCCTTTTTCGTCTTTCTGACGCTTATCGGTAATAGAAATGGTTACCCCTTTATTCAAGAAAGAAAGCTCACGCATTCTATTGGCTAAAGTCTCATAGCTATATTCTATTGTTTGAGTGAATATGGTATCATCTGGGTGAAAAGTTACCTCTGTACCTCTTTCTGTAGTTTCGCCAATACGTTTTACAGGATACAAAGCCTTACCTCTAGAATATTCTTGCTGCCAAATAACACCTTCCTTAAATACCTTTGCAGACAAATGATCAGAAAGTGCATTAACACAAGAAACACCAACCCCGTGAAGACCACCAGAAACTTTATAAGAATCTTTATCAAATTTACCACCCGCACCAATTTTGGTCATTACAACCTGTAATGCAGATACACCTTCTTTTTTATGAAGATCAACAGGTATACCCCTACCGTTATCTTTTGTGGTTATGGAATTATCTTCGTTTATGATTACGCTAATAGTGTCACAATGACCACCCATAGCCTCATCAATAGAGTTATCTACTACTTCATATACCAAATGGTGCAAACCACGGACCCCAACATCACCTATATACATGGATGGACGCATACGTACGTGCTCCATTCCCTCTAAGGCCTGAATACTATCTGCCGAATAATTTTTCTTATTTGCTTCTTCGCTCATAAAATTAAGGTTGTTTTACTTCAAATTTTGCAATCTTACAAATATACGCAATACCCCATGAAATATGGACTTTCTAGCAATTGAGCAATTGTAAGTTATCAACAATTATTGTGGAAAATTACAGTCTGTTCTTTAAAACACAGAATAGACATAACTATTGAATCCTCATTTATTTAGGTAAAACGATAAAAGAATACTGCAATTCACAATATAACTTCAAAATTGAGCCGGTACAATTACATTTTCATCTCAGGAAATACATTTAAAAATTAATGATCTCTTAACAATCCCAGCCCATAATTAACGGTATCAAAATCAATGTGTGCGCTATCGATTGAATACTAAAAATATTAAGATTTCATTTACATATCGATACTAACTTAGCTATGAATCTTAAAATAATATATCATGAATGAAGAGCAATTTAAAGGGAAATGGAATATAGCAAAAGGTAAGCTTAAACAACAATATGCAGACCTTACAGATGATGACCTAAAGTACGCTGAAGGTAAGTCTGACGAATTACTTGGTAGAATACAAGAAAAGACCGGAGAGTCTAAAGAAAAATTAAAAAAGATGATTAACGATATGTAGTCTAACCATATCTAAAAAAAGTAACCCCGTCTACTTAGTAGACGGGGTTTTTACAATAGAAACATTGACTAATTCAAACCCTATTGTTTTACATATGCATCTGAGTGTACATTTGCTACAGCTCTACCAGAAGGATCGTTCATGTTCTTAAACGCTGCATCCCACTCTAAAGCAATTTGGGTACTACAAGCTACAGAAGCTTCCTGTGGCACACACAAGGCAGCTGCATCTGAAGGGAAATGGTCTTCGAATATAGAACGATAGTAAAATTCTTCTTTTGATGTTGGTGTTTGAAGAGGGAATCTGAATTTAGCATTTGCCAACTGTTCGTCACTTACTTCTTCGTTAACAACTACTTTCAACGTATCAATCCAGCTATAGCCTACACCATCAGAAAATTGTTCTTTCTGTCTCCATGCCACACTTTCTGGTAACATATCTTCAAAAGCTTTACGAACAACCCATTTCTCCATACGCTCACCGTTGATCATTTTATCTTGTGGGTTAATACGCATAGCTACATCCATAAATTCTTTATCTAAGAACGGAACTCTACCTTCTATACCCCAAGATGCTAAAGATTTGTTTGCACGCAAACAATCATACATATGAAGCTTGCTTAATTTACGAACGGTCTCTTCATGAAATTCTTTAGCATTTGGTGCCTTATGGAAATATAAATATCCACCGAACAGCTCATCTGCTCCTTCACCTGACAATACCATTTTTATCCCCATCGACTTAATAACACGAGCCATTAAATACATAGGCGTAGAAGCACGAATTGTAGTAATATCATAAGTCTCTAGGTTATACACTACATCTTTTATAGCATCTAAACCTTCTTGAATAGTAAACTTAATTTCATGGTGTACGGTACCAATATGATCTGCAACTTTTTGAGCAGCTGCTAAATCTGGTGATCCATCTAGCCCAACAGAAAAAGAATGCAATTGTGGATACCAAGCATCTGTAGTATCACCACTTTCAATACGCTTTTGGGCATATTTTTTAGCGATGGCAGAGGTTACAGAAGAATCTAAACCACCTGATAATAACACACCATAAGGTACATCTGACATTAACTGTCTGTGAACAGCTGCTTCTAATGCTTCTTTAATTTCCTGTATACTAGTTGCATTATCTTTTACTGCATCATACTCCATCCAATCTCTAGAGTACCATCTTTTTAATTCTCCGTCAGAACTATGTAAATAATGTCCTGGAGGGAACAATTCTATTTTGGTACATGTACCTTCTAAAGCTTTTAATTCAGAAGCTACATAAAATGTACCGTTCTTATCCCAGCCCATATACAATGGAATAATTCCCATGTGATCACGAGCCACAAAATATTCATCTTTTTCAGCATCATAAATAGTGAAGCCAAAAATACCATTCATCTCATCTAAAAAGTCTACTCCTTTTTCTTGGTATAAAGCCAAAATAACTTCACAATCAGACTCCGTTTGAAAATCGTACTTACCTTCAAATTGCTTACGTAACTCTCTATGATTATATATTTCACCATTGGCAGCTAATATCAATTTGCCATTAGGACTCAATAAAGGTTGTTTTCCAGAAGCTGGATCAACAATAGCCAAACGCTCATGCGCTAATATAGCTTTATCATCTGCATAGATGCCACTCCAATCTGGACCTCTATGTCTTATTTTCTTTGACATTTCTAAAAGTTGAGGCCTAAGTACTTCTGTACTTTCCTTAACATCAAATGCACATACAATTCCACACATAATCTAATTATTATATCAATTCGAATACAAATATCTATTTATAGTTTCAATTAACAAACATATACTTCAATTATGCTTACATATTGTAATAATAAAAATGATATTCAGTTCAAATTCAAAGGTTTTTTAACTTTATTCTGTTTAAAACCTGTTGAAATGTAACTATCTAAAATTTAACTTCTTTTTATTAATAGGACTGTAAGGAACTGCTTAGTTTTATGACCTAGAAAACCAAAACAATTATTATGAAAAAAGTATTTACACTCGCAACATTAATTTTAGCCTTAGTTTTAACCACTACGGTATCTGCTCAAGATTTCTCAGGAATCGACAAGAGCCCAATGGATATGGCTGCCTACCCAACAGATTACAAGGTATCTGAAAAGGCTGTTCGTATCATTTACGGAAGACCACAATTAAAAGGTCGTTCTATGGAAGAATTAGCTCCAACAGGAAAAGTTTGGAGAACAGGAGCAAATGAAGCTCCCGAAATTACATTTTACAAAGATGTAAAATTCGGTGGAAAAGATGTTAAAGCTGGTACATATTCATTATTCACTATACCAGGTGCAGACGAGTGGACAGTTATTTTAAACAAAAACTTAAACCAATGGGGTTCTTATTTTTACGATGAAGCTGCTGATGTTGCTCGTGTGACAGTGCCTAATGGTTCTGACACCTCATCTCTTGAAGAATTCTCTATCGCATTCAAAGATGCTAACGGTGGTGCTCAATTAGTAATGGGCTGGGACAAAACAAGAGTTGCCGTTCCTATTACTATGTAATTTAGCAATTCATATAAATTAAAAAAGCCTCGGTCATGGACCGAGGCTTTTTTTTTGAAGCATATAATTTTACCTAACTATACCACTTATAAAAGTTTGTTCTGCACGAATGGTAGGAATTTCCTCTACCGGTACAGTCATCATATCTTTATCATAGATCACAAAATCGGCAAACTTGCCTGGCTCTATACTTCCTTTTTCATCTTCTTCAAAATTGGAATATGCTGCCCAAATTGTCATCCCTTTTAAGGCTTCTTCCCTAGACAATGCTTCATCCATTTGAAAACCTCCTTTTGGATACCCACTAGTGTCCATACGAGCAACTGCTGCGTAGAAAGTTAAAAACGGACTTACATTTTCTACAGGAAAATCGGTTCCTAAAGCTATGGTTCCCGCTTTATTCAACAATGTTTTATAGGCATAAGCACCTTTTACGCGTTCTCCCAAGCGGTCTTCAGCCCAATACATATCGCTAGTTGCATGTGTTGGTTGTACCGAAGGAATAATACCATCTTCAAAATAATCAAAATCGCCCTCTGTTAATACTTGAGCGTGTTCAATTTTCCATCGCCTATCGGACTTACCTTGCAACACTTTTTTATAGGCTCTTAATACCGCAATATTGGCAGAATCGCCAATAGCATGCGTATTCATTTGATATTCTGATAGTGCAAGTTTTTCTGCCAAAGCCTCAATATCTTCCACGGGAGTAATCATAGCTCCAAAATGACCAGGCAAATCACTATACTCTTCTTTTAGCGCAGCCCCTCTAGAACCTAAAGCCCCATCACCATAAACCTTTATAGACCTAACATTTAATCCATCAGTTTTTATAGGACCTTTATTTATAAAATAATCTACATCTTCTTTATTATTGCTTACCATAGCATATACCCTAATTGACAATTCGCCAGCTTGCTGAAGACTATCGATCAATTCTATAGTACTTCTACTTAAACCTGCATCGTTAACGGTGGTAAGCCCATGGTTTAAACTAATTCTCTCCGCATCTTTCAACGCCTTAATATTATCTTCTAGAGATGGCAATGGCATTATACTATCAATAAGCGTCATTGGGTTGTCTACTAAAATTCCAGTAATACCAGAAAAACCATTCTTCCATAATTTCACAATTTCACCACCTTCAACTTTGGTACTCCAATCTATACCAGCCATATCTAAAGCCTTTTGGTTTACCAAATAGGCGTGACCATCCACACGTTCTAAGGCAACAGGTATATCTGGAAAAATAGTATCTAATTGTGCTTTGGTCGGAAATTCCTTTATTTCCCAATCATTCTGATCCCAACCTCTACCTCTAACAAACGACTTTGGGTTGGCAGTATGAAAAGCCCTTACGCGCTCCAACACCTCTTCAAAACTTGTAGTTCCTACTAAATCTACTATTTGCTGGGTAAGTCCTAATCCATAAAAATGGCAATGCGCATCAATTAAACCAGGTGTAATTGCCCTACCGTCTGCATCAATTAATTGATCAGAAGTATACACATCTCTAATTTCATCTGTAGTACCAACGGCAATAAATTTACCATCTTGCACAGCAAATGCTTGTGCTTCAGAAAAAGAATCATCAACAGTATAAACCTTAGCGTTTACAATAACAAGGTCAACTTTCTCTTTCATGAGTTCGCAACCAGATAACAATACAAGTAAAACAGGAAGTAGTTTTTTCAAAATAGAATAGTTAGTTAGCAAAATCATTAAAGCATGGGCGTACTACCCTCTTTAAATTATATTGAAAACTAAGTATTTTTTTGGAAAGATTTAAATCTTTAACGCCCTGGAATTTGACGCACTCCATAAATTTCACTAGAGCCTATTTCAGAAAAGGTCTCTCCCATAATTTTATCTCCTTTGACTATTAGCACAAAAGAAACACGTTTTAATCCTTCAAAATTTACATTGAAATTAATGCCGTTTTCAGTTACAATTACATCTTGACCTGTTAGTATACCTGTAGATAATTTTAAGGCCACATCATAAGAATCTTCTTTTTGAGTAATAAAGAATACCCCATTCTCATAAGGTGCATCAACATTAGACATCGAATATTTCCACACGCCCACTACAGAATCATTAGTAGTAGTTTCATTTAATATTTGTTGATTAGAATAGGTAGTTCTATTAGATTCAATTGTTGAAAATGAGCAAAAAACAAATACTAGTAGTACTCCTTGAAATATAAAACGGGTAATTTTCATTAATGGTTATGTTAACTATGTAAACTAAACGTCGATTTTATTTTTATATTTTATTTAATTGTAAGGCTTTAACTACATTATTTTTGTTGTAGTGCAATCCAATTATTTATTTTTTCTTCCAATAAAACCAAAGGTAAACTACCTGAATTTAAAATTTGACTATGAAATTCCTTAATATTAAAATTAGAGCCCAAGCTTTTTTCTGCCTTCGTTCTTAATTCCCTAATTTTCAATTGACCCATTTTATAGGATAGCGCTTGACCTGGTGTTGCCATATAACGCTCAATTTCAGCAATTATACTTTCTTCAGATTCTGCTTCGTTATCAAGGGAGTATTCAATTGCTTTTTCTCTTGTCCAACCTTTAGCATGCAACCCCGTATCTACTACCAATCTTATTGCCCTATGCATCTCCATACTTAACATTCCAAAATATTGGTACGGATCAGTGTAAATACCCAACTCTTTACCTAACGATTCTGCATACAATGCCCAACCTTCTACAAAAACACCCATACTTTCTGGATGTAAAAATTCCGGCAGATTGGTATTCTCTTGCTGTAAGCTTAATTGAAAATGGTGTCCAGGTATAGCTTCATGTAAGAACAGCGCCTCATCATGCACTACGTTATATGATTTAGCATCAGGAATTGGAACATAAAATATACCGGATCTAGATCCGTCTTTCGATCCTGGCACATACTCTGCACTTGCAGATGCTTCCCTAAAAGCTTCTGTTCTTCTGACATTAAAGCCAGCTTTAGGAGTTAGGTTAAATAATGAATCTATACGTAAGGCAATACGATTATTTATAGCATTAAAACTTTCTATTACCTGTTCTGGTTTTGAAAATGGCATCAATTCCTTTTTATTCCTCAATGAATTAAAGAACGATTTTAAATCGCCTTTATAACCAATTTCATTTTTAACGGAATCCATTTCCTTTGAGATACGAGCCACTTCAGACAAGCCAAGTTCATGAATTTCATCAGCATTCATGTTGGTAGTCGTATGTAATTTTATTAAATATTGATATGTTTCTTTTCCATTAGGCAAATCTTGTAGTCCGTCCGTATCTCTGCAAACAGGTAAATATTCTTTTGTCAAAAATGTATTTAACTCTACATATTTTGGTGTCAGTTTATCTTTTATAAACGCTGCATAATTACTTTTTATAATATCCATATCAACATCTGATAGTCCATCAGGGAAATTTAATACGGGCTGATAAAAAAGATTCTCTTTAAGTCGAACATCAATGAACGACCGAACTTGAGGCAACATTTTAAGCGTTAAAACCTTTGGCAAAACAACGCCCGTGTCCATACCTCTTTTCATTTTATCAATGGAAGTATCTAAAAAAATCAAGTAATCATCTAACCTACTTAACCAGTTGTTATAATCTTCTATGGATTTAAATGGCTGTACACTTGCACCACTTGCTAATTGCGCAACATACAAATGCAAAGATTGTATTTGAAAAAGCGGCATTAATTCAAAACTTGGCAAGTCATAAATAGGAGATGCAACGGTAACCATAGGATTCATTACTCCTTCTAATTTAACGGTACAATCCCACTTCATTACTCGCATACTCATATAATCCTCTGAACTTATTTGGGTAGAATCATATTTACCCAATTCATCTAAAAAGTAAGTGTAGCGGTCTTTTAAATGTAAGATGTAGTCGTCAGAAATATAGTTAGCTATGGTATCATTATATTTTGAATACCCAGCCTTTGTAGCCTCTATAGGATTGATGCTTTTCTTAAATTCATAAAACTCAGCAAAAACATCAGCTATAGGTTTTTGTATAATGGGTTTATCTTGCTTTGAAGCATCCTTACAGGAATTAAAAACAACAATAAATAACAAAAGCCAAAGCGTACGAATCATGATGTCAGAATTTGTATGGAAAAATACAAAAACTAATAAGATTGTTCTGCTGCAATTTTACTGAAAAATGAAAACGATTTATTTTTTGGCTTTAGAATTACCCTTCTCCTTAATTTTCACGTAAATTAATTTTTTACGCCCTTTGGAATCTTCACGACGTTCAATTTCAAAATGAGGAATTGAGTTGATTAATGGAGTTAATTTTTGAAAACCGTAGTTACGAGAATCAAAGTTTGGTTGCTTCTTTTGTAGTAAGCTACCAACATCACCTAAAAATGCCCAACCATCGTCATCTGCAACGTCATCAATTGTAGTAGCAATAAAACGTAATGCTTTTGGGGTAATCTTATCAACAGTATTTTTTTCGGCAGGTGTCTTATCAGCTGTATCAGATGATTCTTCTTCAGTTCTGCTTTTAAGAATTTCTATATAAATAAACTTATCGCAAGCAACAATAAACGGATTAGGTGTTTTGCGTTCCCCAATACCAAAGACCTGCATACCTGCTTCTCTTAATCTAGTAGCCAACCTAGTAAAATCACTATCACTACTAACAATACAAAAGCCGTTAACCTTACCAGTATACAGAATATCCATAGCATCAATAATCATGGCAGAATCTGTAGCATTTTTACCCTGGGTATAACCATATTGTTGAATGGGAGTAATTGCATTTTCAAGCAATACATTTTTCCATTTTCCTAATCTTGGGTTGGTCCAATCACCATAAATACGTTTTATAGTTGGGTTGCCATATTTAGCAATCTCCTCCATCATTTCCTTTACGTAGGCAGACGGAATATTATCACCATCAATTAATACTGCTAAATTCAAATCCATTTGTACTATTTTACTGTAAAGATAAATCGATTTCTACTTGAACTGCAAGATGTTAAGCATTAAGTTTTTAAAATGACTACTTATTGCGGATTATCTGCCTTAACAGAGGCTATTACCAAAAATATTATAAAAGCCAAACCTAAGTACCCTACCATTTTATAAGATCCAAATGTAGAGAGGCATAGACTAAAAATACTTGGAGCCAACGCACTCGCTAAAATTAAAATACTCATTATTTTACCGGTAATACTACCCAAATGAGCCCTGCCAAAAAACCGAGGCCATGCCACTGCATTAAGCACTGCAAAGAATCCGCCAAGAATACCAAAACCAGCAATTAACATAGGTACGCCAGCAGCCGTAGATAGAAACAAGAACCCTAAGGATGCTAAAAAACCACCAAGTAGCATAAGGTATAAATACAGTTTTAATGGTAAATAATCACTTAGAAAATTAAACAAAGTAGATACCGTTACCGCTACCATTGAGCCTGGTAAGAAAATAGCAATTGCATCCTCTTTCACAAAACCTTCATGAGTAAAAATTGATACTACATGAAAAGTTAGTCCAGTTATAAAAAAACTATTGAAAGCAAGGGTTAAACCATACATCCAGAAAGCCCTTTCTTTTTTTGCTTCTTCAAGTGTAAATTGTTTAGGAACTATTTTCTTCTCTTCCTCTTCTACAGTTAGTGATTTTGCGCCGTCTGGTAACAAACCATGTTTCTCAGGAGATATTTTATAAAAAGTATAAATAAACATACTAAAAACTAGTAAGCCAATTGCCAAAAACTGCCAAGTACTCTCTCAACCATATCCTTCAATTAAGGCATTTACCCATAATGGAGATGAAGAAAACCCAAAAGAAAGTGCTACGCTACTAAACGAATTCACCTTGCCTCTATTTTTATCGAACCATATCATGATTACATTTCGTGAAGCCATGGTCAATACACCTTGCCCAGCAAAACGCAATAAGAAAAAAAGAACCGTCATTAACGTAAAAGGCACCATCCAGGTATCCACAGAAAGCACTTCTTTAATATATGAACTCATTACCGCAGACCATGAACATAAAAACAGGGTTACACCTAATGAAAGTGATGCAAAGAAAGCTACATATCTTGCGCCATAGACATCAAACCAAACTCCTGCCCTACCTATAACTAAAGAGCTAACAATGGTACCAATCATATA
>TARA_R110002033_G_scaffold1501_5_pt1 | contig 27961 bp, 24 predicted proteins | sample TARA_R110002033 | Tara Oceans TARA_R110002033 (sample SAMEA4397051) | marine metagenome | biome: Polar Biome; feature: [SRF] surface water layer (ENVO:00010504); material: water (ENVO:00002006), including particulate matter (ENVO:01000060) such as... | depth 5 m
TATTGGACATTAGAATTAGCATCTTATTTGAGCGATGCGCCTTGGCCTGCAACTAAAGACGAGTTAATAGATTACGCCATCAGAACTGGTGCACCTTTAGAAGTTGTTGAAAATTTACAATCAATTGAAGATGAAGGAGACTCTTACGATTCAATTGAAGAAATTTGGTCTGACTATCCTACTGATGATGATTATCTTTGGAATGAAGATGAATATTAATAAAGCATAAAGAAAAGTTAAAAAGTCTCGATAAGAGACTTTTTTTGTGCCCTATATTTATATAACATAATAACAAAATGTATATTTGAACGCTTTTTTAAATAAGTACATTACTAATAAAAAATAATTCACACTAAGCTTAGTCTGAGTGTTAACATAACATATTTTACTCATGAGTTTTTTAAATTCAGTACTAAAAGTATTTGTCGGTGACAAATCAAAACAAGATGTTAAGGCTATTATGCCTATTGTAGAACAAATTAAAACATTTGAAAAAGCTTTAGAAGCTTTATCGCACGATGAGCTAAGAGCTAAAACTTTAGAGTTTAAAGCCACTATTGCAGAAGCCAACAAACCCATAGACGAAAAAATTGAATCTCTACTTGTTGAGGCAGAAGCAACAGAAGATATTGATAAGCGTGAAGATATTTATCAAGAGATTGACAAATTAAAAGATGAAGCGTATACGGTAACTGAAGAGGTGTTAAACACGATTTTACCTGAAGCTTTTGCCGTAGTAAAAGAAACTACAAAACGGTTTGTAAACAATACCGAAATTAAGGTTTCTGCTAGCACTTACGACAGAGAATTATCTGGAACAAAGGACTACGTAACACTTGACGGGGAGCATGCTATATGGGCCAATTCCTGGGATGCTGCTGGAAAACCAATTACCTGGGATATGGTTCACTACGACGTGCAACTTATTGGAGGTATTGCTATGCACCAGGGCAAAATTGCTGAGATGCAAACAGGTGAAGGTAAAACATTGGTTGCAACCCTACCTGTGTATTTAAATGCACTTTCTGGAAAAGGGGTTCATTTAGTAACAGTGAATGATTACTTAGCAAAACGTGATAGTGCTTGGATGGCTCCTATTTTTCAATTTCACGGCTTAACCATAGATTGTATAGACCATCACCAACCAAATTCTGATGCTCGTAAAAAAGCATATAATGCTGATATTACTTACGGTACAAACAATGAATTTGGTTTTGATTATTTACGTGATAACATGGCACATTCGCCTGATGATTTAGTGCAACGTCCGCACCATTACGCCATTGTAGATGAGGTAGATTCTGTATTAGTTGATGATGCGCGTACACCATTAATTATTTCTGGGCCAATTCCGCAAGGAGAACGTCATGAATTTAATGAGTTAAAACCTAAAGTAGATGATATTGCCAGTGTGCAACGTAAATATTTAACAGGTGTTTTAGCAGAAGCCAAAAAATTAATTTCTGAAGGAGACACCAAAGAAGGTGGTTTAAAATTACTTCGTGTGTATCGTGGTATTCCTAAAAACAAAGCTTTAATCAAGTTTTTAAGTGAAGAAGGAGTTAAAATGCTTCTTCAAAAAACTGAAAATTATTATATGCAAGATAACAACCGCGAAATGCCAAAGGTTGATGCCGAATTGTACTATGTAATTGATGAAAAAAATAATCAAGTTGAATTAACTGATAAAGGTGTTGAATATCTTTCTGGTAAAGATGATCCTAACTTTTTCGTGATGCCTGAAATAGGTTTGGAGATTGCTAAAATTGAAAAACAAAAACTTCCGCTTGAAGAAGAAGCTAAATTAAAAGAAGAATTATATAAAGATTTTGGTATAAAATCTGAACGAATACATACCCTTAACCAATTATTAAAAGCCTATGCGCTTTTTGAAAAAGATACGCAATATGTTGTTATCGACAATAAAGTTATGATTGTTGATGAGCAAACAGGACGTATTATGGATGGTAGACGGTATAGCGATGGGTTACACCAAGCCATTGAAGCTAAAGAAAATGTAAAAATTGAAGATGCAACACAAACCTTTGCAACAGTAACTCTTCAAAACTATTTTAGAATGTATCGTAAACTGTCTGGTATGACTGGCACTGCGGTAACAGAAGCTGGAGAGTTTTGGGAGATTTACAAATTGGATGTTGTTGAAATTCCTACCAACAGACCTATTGCTCGTGATGATAGAGAAGACTTGGTTTATAAAACAAAACGTGAAAAATACAATGCGGTTATTGACGATGTAACCAAACTAGCTGAAGCGGGTCGTCCCGTTTTAATTGGTACAACATCGGTTGAAATTAGTGAGCTGTTAGGAAAAATGTTGAGCATTAGAAAATTATCACACAATGTATTAAACGCCAAACAACATAAAAAAGAAGCTGAAATTGTAGCCGAAGCAGGTAATTCAGGTCAGATAACCATTGCCACCAATATGGCCGGTCGTGGTACCGACATTAAGCTTTCAGACGAAGTAAAAAAAGCTGGTGGTTTAGCGATTGTAGGTACAGAACGCCATGATTCTCGTCGTGTGGACAGACAGTTACGTGGTCGTGCTGGTCGTCAAGGAGATCCTGGAAGTTCTCAATTTTACGTGTCGCTTGAAGATAATTTAATGCGCTTATTTGGTAGTGAGCGTATTGCGAAAATGATGGATAGAATGGGATTACAAGAAGGTGAAGTCATTCAACATTCCATGATTTCAAAATCTATTGAACGTGCTCAGAAAAAAGTAGAAGAAAACAACTTTGGTGTTCGTAAACGTTTATTGGAGTATGATGATGTTATGAATGCACAACGTGAGGTTGTTTATAAACGTCGTCACCATGCCTTATTTGGTGAACGTCTTCGTGTCGATTTAGCCAATATGATTTACGATACTTCTGAAATTATTTGTGAGTCTAATAAAGGTGCCAATGATTTTAAAAACTTTGAGTACGAATTAATCAGATATTTTTCCATGCCGTCTCCTATTTCTGAAGCTGACTTTGGAAAACTATCGGCTCAAGAAATTACCTCTAAAATTTATGTAGCCGCCTTTGATCATTACAAAGATAAAATGCTTCGTAATGCAGACATGGCGTTTCCTGTGATTAAAAACGTCTACGAAACGCAACGAGATAAATTTAAACGTATCGTCGTTCCGTTTACAGATGGTAACAAAACATTACAAGTGGTTACCGATCTTGAAAAAGCTTACGAAACCCAAGGTAAACAGTTAATTACAGATTTTGAAAAAAACATAACGCTTGCCATTATAGATGATGCTTGGAAAACGCATTTACGAAAAATGGACGAGTTGAAACAATCAGTTCAATTGGCAGTTCATGAGCAAAAAGACCCTTTGTTAATTTACAAGTTTGAAGCTTTTGAATTGTTCAAAGACATGATTGACCAAGTCAATAAAGATGTGATTTCGTTCTTATTTAAAGGTGAATTGCCAACTGAAACACAAAATACGATTCAAGAAGCCAGACAGGTTAGAAAAAATGAGAAGTTAAAAACTCAAAAAGATGAAATTCCTAACCTAGATGAGCGTTCTGCTCAAAGTAGAGCGGCTGGTAATACGCAACGTCAACAAGAAGTTGTTGAAACTATTGTGAGAGATCACCCAAAAATTGGTAGAAATGATAAGGTGACCATCAAACATGTAATGAGTGGTGAAAGCAAAACCGTAAAATACAAACAAGCAGAGCCCTTAATCAATAAAGGAGAATGGGTGTTGGTTGAAGATTGATGAATATAACCTGTCATTTCGAGGAGTAAACGACGACGTAATCTTTTAAATTAGAACTGTTCACTCGTACCCTTAAAAATAGATTATAATAGCAAGTATTAATTTGCTTCTCAATAAACAAAACAAAAGACCTGATAGTTCATTCTATCGGGTTTTTTATGTTTAAAATTACCATAAAAGCACAATTTATTAAAAAATTTATTTAACTTAATTCAATAATTGATATAAGTCTTTCAAACAAACATATAATATAAAAGTTACAAAACATTTTACCCCTATCGCTTTTTTATAAAGTAAATACTATGTCACTTTTATTACACTTCAGCTTTTTATTATTGTATAATTTAGCAATCCATCATACAGCTTAAAAATCTTATATTTTAAGAAAAACCAAACTGTATAAAAAAATCTCAAAAACTATATAGCTAGGAGTATTCATAAGATTCATTAACATAAATGAAGGTAAGTATGCTCAAAATTTGAGTGATTTTAAAAAAACATTACATATCAAAAAAAAAAACATAATAAAAATTATAGAATGAAACATGTATTAATAATACTCATAACACTTTCAAACTTTTGCTCTATTGCTTCAAATAAAAAAAGTTTTTTAGCTGATACTACAAAAGTAACAGAAGCAAACGTTTTATACAAAACAGTACGAGACGATAATTATATGTATCTAAACATTAGTACTACAGATAAAAAAACCGCAATGGCGATAATTAAAAATGGTCTTACAGTGTATTATGACATTCAAGGAAAACAAAAAAAAGATGTTTATGTAAAGTACCCATATACCTCAAATACAACAAAACCTCAACAAATCTCTAATCTTAGTAAATACGCAGATGAAACAAGTACTGTGGACTTAAAAGCCAGTATAGAACAGCTATCCAAAGAAGGCGAATATGCTTATTTTGATGCCATAGAACAATTTCACAAAGACCTAAATACTTTGGATATTACATTGACTTACAAATACATAACTTCGAAACAATTGCTTGAATTCTCAATTAGAATTCCGATAGACAAAATAACTTCTAAAAAACATACTGATTTATCCAAATTAAAAATAGGCGTTTTTACAAATACAATTGAAAAACGTCTTGACAAAGGAGCACAACAAAGTCAGAATCAAGGAATGAAAAGTGGTGGTGGTCGCAGAGGAAATGGAATGGGACAAGGTGCGAAAAGTAGAGAAAATGGTCAGAAACCAAATACAACGACTAAAAAAGTGTCCATTGATTATTGGTTTAACACTAATTAAGACAAGAATTAAAAAACATTTTAGAACACGTTATATAAATAATTATGGCACAAACCAAATTATGAAAGAACACACGGTTCTCTATTTGGTTTGTGTCTAGTTGAATTAGTTGTGAAAACTAACGCAACTAGCTATAAACAGACAGTCAAACAAAACTTCCTCAAAATCATAACTTCAACAACAAATTAGGATCTGGACAATTCTCTAAATAAAATTCTAAATCAGTTTTACTACAAACACCTGGATAATCACCTTTATAATCTTGAATATCTTTGATGATTTGAAAATGCAAATGGGGTGGATAATCACCATTTACTGAAGCATCCCCTAAAGTACCTATCACCTCGCCTTGTCTAAACATTTTACCAACTTCCAAACTTGCTATAGACTCCAAACTTAAATGCCCATAAAGCGTATAAAATACAACGTCATTTATTTGATGCTTTAAAATAATGGTTGGTCCATAATCTCCATAATTGGTATTGTTTTTAAAACTATGCACTGTTCCGTTTAATGGAGCCAAAACAGAGGTGCCTGCTGAAGTCCATAAATCAATCCCTAAATGAATATTTCTATTATTTTGATTTTCTGATTTAGTAAAATGCGTACTTCGTTGATAAATAGCTCGGGTTTCATTATAACCACCAAAACCAACCAATGTATTTTGTCTTGATAATTGTTCATTAATGAATGTCTCTAAGGATAATAATAAGGACACATCAACGGTTTGAAGTAATTTATTGTTCGCAGATAAATCTATCGGAACGTATTTTGAAAGCGGAATACTCTTATCTATTACAAAAAGACCATTAGAACTTATTCCTGCTAAAAATGTTTCAAATGAATTCATAAAATCATTTAAGTAAATTGTTTAAAGCAGGCTTTAAATGATGAAACTTAAATTGAAAACCAGCATCTTCTATTTTCTTAGAGCTTACACGCTGACTTAAAAATAACAAGATATGCATTTGGCCTAAGACTAGACTCATGAACCATTTGGGAATATTTGGCAAAAACACTGGTTTGTTTAATACTTGACCGCAAGACTTTGTAAATTCTTGATTTGTAACAGGATTAGGAGAAACTGCATTAAATACGCCACTTAAATTATTTTTTAGAACGTATACAAACAATCGTGATAAATCAGTAATGTGTATCCAAGATTGCCATTGCTCACCAGAACCAAACGCTGCTCCTAGTCCAAACTTCATGGGCTTAATTATTTCTGGTAACGCTCCTCCCTGCTTTGAAAGCACCAATCCTATTCTAATTTTTGTAACTGGAATATTGAGTACTGAAAAACCATCAACAGCTTGTTCCCACTGTTTCACAACCTGACTTAAAAACGTATCATCTCCTTCAGAATGTTCTTCCTCATAATAATTAGATAAGGAATCGGGATAAATACCAATAGCACTAGCAGAAATAACATGTTTTATTTTATAATCACTCTTAATCAGAGAATTAATTAAAAATTGGGCCGGCTTAATTCTGCTCGATTCTATTTCCTTTTTATAACTTGATGTCCAACGCTTTGAAATAGTTGCGCCTGCTAAATGAATAATGGCATCAACATCTTTAAAACATGCCAAATCAATATCATTAGTTTTAGGATTCCAATAAAATCCTTGGTAGATATCACTATCAGAGATTTTAGATTTGCTTGTTGTTAAAAAACTAACTTTTATATTTTTTGTATGACATAGCTTTACAATCTCCTTTCCTATTAATCCTGTGGCACCCGTAATTAAAACACGCATTTTATTTTTTACATAAAATTACAAAATGAGTTATGAATGCAGTTTACAATTAAGGTAGGTTTAACAAAATATACCTTTAAAATTGTATTTTATAGTGTAGATTAAATCTTTTACTACAGTAAATATTTAATTACGCTTCTTTAAAAGCGCGTAACATTTCTCGTTTGCCTGGTGGGCCGGGTAATTTTTCCACCTTAAATCCAACAGCTTGCATAGCCCTTCTTACGCTTCCTTTGGCTGAATAGGTTACTAAAACACCATTAATTTTTAAGGCATCGAACATCTTTTTAAAAATATCTTCGGTCCATAATTCTGGTTGAACACGGGCTCCAAACGCATCAAAATAAATGATATCGTATGAGTCTTTATCTTCTATGTCTTTAAACTCTTTTTGCTGTTTGATTAATTTAAATATATCTGTAATATCTTGTTGTATTTCCCAAGAACTATCGTGTAGTTCTGAAAATAATTCAGCATTAGCCTTTAGTTCCTTAACATAATTAAGTTGACTAATTTCTTCCTCTTTAACAGGAAAGGCTTCAACACCGGTGTAGTGAATTTGAGTTTTAGTTTCACCAGATTTTAAAAGTGTTAAAAACGTATTAAGACCCGTGCCAAAACCTATTTCTAGAATATGAATAGGTCCACGATTTTGAAAGTTTTCAATAAAAAAAAGCAAGCCGTGTTTTATAAACACATGATTAGCTTCTTGTATTGCACCATGAATAGAGTGATATTGTTCATTCCAATCTTCAATTTGAATGGTTTTTGAACCATCTCCTGTAGTTATTATTCTGCGCTTCAATGCTTTTTTGGAGTTTAATTTAGTAACGTCCTAATACCATAATACCTGCTTTTAGTCATCTACTTCTCAATTAACAAAACGCCATCAGCTAAAAGTGAAAGCGTCTTTTTAGGTTCTATTATGGCTGCAATTTCATCAGGCGACGCTCCAGCATCTTCAGCATAATGTCTTTGCTCATCAACAGAAACTTCTTCTACAAAAGCTTTTCCGTTAATTATCACTTCTTCGCCAGCAATATTTTTAGGCATAAAAAATCCGTAGTCTTTAAACTTTACCATAACCTGCTCGTCATTCCTTAAATTCACTTTCATCCAACAACCTTTAGCCTGACAAACCTCATCTACTTTGGCAATTATTTTTGTATTAATACTATCTCCTAAAGTCATGGTTTTATAATGTTCTGCCATTGATTTTGCTGCAATAGCATCATCAGGAATTATAGATTTTCCAAACGATTTATAATGAATTTCTACAACAGGCGCTACAGTATTCTCTTTAGATTTATTTTCATTTTTACAAGAAAACAGAACAATTACAAACAAAATTAAACAGTAAAAAGGCTTCATAATATAATGTCTATTTATTAAAATTTTAATGATTTTAAAGATACCTTTTTTTGCTAAATAATCGTTTTTTTATAACCTCTTATTTGCTTAAATTTGTAGCAATTAAGAACCTGCCTTTTCACATGGGTATTTTCTTTATAAAATAAAATTCAATGAATACAGCCGTAACAGATATAGAAGTCATAAAAGCGAAAACATCAAAAATACACGATGTAGATTTTGAACATTTAAGTTTTGGAAGTGTGTTTTCAGACCACATGCTAGAATGTAATTATAAAGACGGAAAGTGGCAAACACCTAAAGTTGTACCTTATCAACCCATTACTTTAGATCCTTCAGCTAAAATTTTTCATTATGGTCAATCTATTTTTGAAGGTATGAAAGCCTACAAAGATGCTAAAGATGATGTTTACTTATTTAGACCATTAGATAATTGTAAACGTTTAAATATCTCGGCTAAACGATTGGCAATTCCTGAAGTACCCGAAAGTTATTTTATGGAAGGTTTAAAAACTTTATTAAAAGTTGATAGCGATTGGATTCCTAAACAAGAAGGAAGTTCACTATACATAAGACCTTTTATTTTTGCCTCAGGAAATGGATTTCATGCCTCTCCAGCTAATGAGTATAAGTTTATTATTGCAACGGCACCTTCTGGTTCTTATTTTGCGGGAAAAGTAAAAGTTTTAATTGAAGAAAAATACTCTCGTTCTGCTAATGGTGGCGTTGGTTTCGCTAAAGCTGGAGGAAATTATGCTGGACAATTTTACCCAACTCAATTAGCGATTGAAAAAGGATATCAGCAAGTTATTTGGACTGATGACAATACGCATGAATATATTGAGGAAGCTGGAGCTATGAACATATTCATAAGAATAAATGATACTTTAATTACGGGGCCAACAAGCGACCGTATATTAGATGGTATTACTCGTAAAAGTATTATAGAAATTGCTAAGTCTGAAGTTATTCCTGTTGAAGTTAGAAAAATTACTGTGCACGAAGTAGTCGCTGCCGCTAAAGAAGGCTCGCTTAAAGAAATGTTTGGAGCTGGTACAGCTGCCGTTATTTCTCCTATTTCTGGTTTTGGATATCACGGTGAGGATTTTGATATTCCAGAATTAGAAAGTACTTATGCTAGTTTGTTGAAAAAACGGATTACAGATATTCAAACTAATAAAAGTGAAGATCCGTTTGGATGGCGATTTAAAGTTGAATAATAATATATTGATAATAAAAGAGCAGCCTTTAGCTGCTCTTTTTTATTTATCTAAAATGTTTGCAATATTGGGTTTGAAATAGTTAGGACCCTTTAAAACTTTTCCGTCTTCGCGATAAATAGGCTCTCCATCCTCTCCTAGTTTACTCATGTTACTACGTTGAATTTCTTCAAATACTTCTTCAATTTTATGCTGCATACCATGCTCTATAATCGTTCCGCATAAAATATAAAGCATATCGCCCAAAGCATCAGCTACTTCAACCAAATCATCACGATTTGCTGCTTCAAAATATTCTTCATTTTCTTCTTTCATTAAATTAAAGCGCAACAAGTTTTTTTCTTTTCCTAAATCTGCTTTTGGTGTTTCTCTATGTCCTAATTTAAATGCTGTATGAAATGCTTTAACAGCTTCAATTTTATTTTTCATGAATCAATAATTTAAGTTCTTTTAAGTAAATTTGCATAAAAATAGAGATATGTTCAGTAAGGGTCAAATCATTTTTGCAGTTATTTTTATAATTGTATTTTCTATAGTTCTTGCATATACTTACAGAAAAGATTTAAAACTTCATAAGCGTTTTTATGCAGGTAGTATATGGGTACTTGTTGCCTTCATTTGTTTTATCTTATTTATTTCTGCAATTAAATATTTTTTTGAATAAGATTTAGAGTAATTCTTCTTTTTAATTTCCTAATAGTCCAACTAATACTTTTAAGTGGTAGGAAAAATTACAATTAACCTGTTATATAAATAGTGAAATTTTATACGCAACCTTTTTATTAATTGCGCATCTGATAATTGAACAAATCAAATAACTATGAATATTTTTATAATTATAGCAGTTCTTATAGCTGTTAATTTATTACTACTAACATTTAGTGTAAATAAAAAAACAGAACCTTAAAGATTCTGTTTTTTTATTGAATTGACTTTCTAATGTTTTAGTTGGTCTCCGGTAAAAAATTATATTTTTTACTATAATTTAACATCTGCTCCTCAAACGTTTTTGGCTGGGTTACTTTGATAGCCACTATCTCTCCTGCTTCATTGGTTTCTGGAACCAACACTGGGTTTACAAATCCTGAATATGGTGGTGACGTAAATTGTTTATTTCTTTCTAGAACTTCGGCATGTAATTTTTGATCAACTTTAACACCGTAGGTTTCAACTAATTTTTCAACTGCTGCATAATCTCCTTCAGATTTTATACGTTGTGTTTCGCGTAATAATTGCCCGAATAAATCATGAAGTTTTGCATAATCGGTGATATTAAAATAGGTTTTACCATCACGTACAATTTTTTCAATCACATTATCTGCTTTGCCTTTATCAAATACCCAAGCAGACACCCATTGTCTGTTACGCATATGCGCTTCTTCTACATCATCACCTAAATTTAATCTAATTAATTGTGTTAGTAATCCATTTCGTATATAACCGTCATAGGCCGCCATACCCACTTTTTTCCAATCGTCTACCAAACCAAGTTCTTGAAGTTTAGGATCGTATAAATAGTATAAAGCCACTAAATCTGCACGCCCTTCTTCTAAGGTTGATGCATAGTTTTTTAAGGTTTCCTTAGTTTCTCCTACACCGGGATTTAATTGTCCAGACGCATGCCCAATCACTTCATGTAACGCTGTATGCAGTTTATCTGCTAATTGTCCATATTTTTCTTCAGTTTCAAATTCTTCTTTATCATTAACAAATTCCTTTAATCTGCCTATGCTTCCTGCATTATCATAAGCGTCAATAATATTTCCTAAAGACACCGATTTACTTCCAACAGCAGTTCTAATCCAATTGGCATTTGGTAAATTCACACCGATTGGGGTGCTTGGTGAGGCATCACCAGCTTCACCAGCAACATTAACAACTTTATAAGTAACACCAACGACATTCTTCTTTTTATGTTCATCCATAAGCGGTGAGTTATCTTCAAACCATTGCGCATTATCTGACACCACTTTCATTTTTTCTGACATGTCAAAATCATTAATTTGAACAATACTTTCATAAGAGCCCGTATATCCTAATGGGTCGTTATATACTTCAATAAAACTATTAATATAATCTATATTTCCTGAGGTAGCTTGACTCCAAGCCACGTTATAATCGTCCCATGTTTGTAAATCACCTGTTTTATAATAATCAATTAGTAATCCCAGTGCATGAGCCTGAGCATCATTTTCGGCAACTCCTTTTGCTAGTTCTAACCATTTAATAATTTCATCGATGGCAGAACCATATAATCCACCTGATTTATAAACGCGTTCTTTTAAAGTGCCATTTTCCTTAACTAACTGAGAATTTAAACCAAATGATAACGGTTTTTCTGGATTTGGTGATTTTTTAGCTTTATAAAAATCAATCACATCTTTATTAGTCACATTTGGGCCGTACATATTAACTGCAGAAAATCCAACATTATCAACTCCTTTGGCTTGATTTACTTTTTTATCATCAACATCATTAAATATCACATCAAAAGCATCTCCTTCTAATGTTGTATTTGTTTCTGCTAACAACTGCTTTAAATAGTCTGCAGAAAATCCTGGTTTAATCTTATCGTTTGAATAATGATGATGTATGCCACTACTAAACCAAACCCGTTTTAAATAGGTATCAAAAGCCTTCCAATCATCTGTAGTTTTATCGCCTTGATAACTTGTATAAACAGATTCTAGTGCTTTTCTAATAGTTAAGTTATAACGGTAATTTTGATCCCAGATAATATCCCTTCCAGACAAACCAGCTTGCGTAAGATAGTAAGCTAATTTTTGTTCTTTTAAAGAAAGTTTTTCCCATCCAGGAATTTGATAACGCAATATTTTAATATCTGCAAATTGCTCGACATTATAATTAAATGCGGTCATATCCTTCGCTACAAGATTTTCTGCTTTTTTTTCAGAGGTTGCTTTCCCACAGGATGTTATAATTAACGCAATTATAAACAGCCTTAATAGTGATTTTAGTGTCATTAAATAATTATTAATTTGTTTGAATTATATTGTTTAAAATAAAAATTAATAACGGTTGATTTATTGAATAATTCAAATAGTATCATTTTTGTTATTAATTATGTATTTTTAATATAACAAATATAAGAATTTATTAATCAATGAATATAAATGATTACCTTTGATTTATAGTGTTTTAGACAAAAATAGCTCATGAAAATATTTAAATATCTTCTTTTTTTATTACTCATTGTAATAATTGGATTTTGCATTTATACAGCCGTTCAACCTAACTCGTTCAAAGTCAGTAAAACACGTACTATAAATGCTCCGGCATCTGTGATTTACAATAATGTTATTGACTTTAAAAATTGGAAGACTTGGTCCTCCTGGGCTGAAGATGATTCTAACATGAAAGTTTATCTTTCTGAACAAACAAAAGGTATTAATGGGTCTTTTTCTTGGGAAAATGGCAATGGCGTTGGCTTTATGAAAACCATTCAAGCAATCCCCTACACGACTATTGAGCAAGATATGGAAGTTGCAGATTTTCCTACCGCTAGTATTCATTGGCATTTTGACCAAAAAAAGAATGGTTCTACACAACTAACCTACGATATTTCTGGAGATAATCTATCTTTCGGATTTAAGGTATTTTCTATTTTAACAGGTGGTATAGAAAAACGCATTAATTCTCATTACCAGCTAAATCTTGAAAAACTAGATAGCGCTGTTGTTGCTAATATGGCAAAATACAGTATTACCGTTAATGGAATTACCGAACATAGTGGAGGCTTCTATATTTTTAATTCAACCTCATCTAAAATAACAGATGTTAACCATAAAGTATTTGAATTACTTCCAAAACTTGAAAGCTACATAGATAAATATTCAATCTCTATGGCAGGTTCTCCTTTTGTGAAATATCATTATTTAGACGAAGAAAACAATGCTGCTATGTTTTCCTGTTGCATACCAACAACCTCCAGAGTTATAACTACAGAGAATGACATATTAACCGGACAGTTAGAGCCTTTTAGAGCGCTTAAAACTACCTTATTAGGAAATTATACGAACTTACAAGAAGCCTGGAAAAATACAATGACGTATGTTACGGAGCATGATTTAGTGATTGATGAAACAGGTCCTAAACTTGAAACTTTTGTAACAGACTCTTTAGATTCTCCTAATCCAGCAGATTGGAAAACTGAAATTTATATTGCTTTAAAAGAATAACTAAGTATTTGTGTCTGATTTTTATGCTATTTTTGAACTCCAGAAACACATAAACAGATTCAAATGAAAAATCTACTTCTTGTTTTTTTAGGTGGTGGCTTTGGTAGTGTATTGCGCTATATCATAAGTAAATATTTAAACAATCCAGTTACAGGGATTCCCTATGGCACGTTTGCAGCTAATATTTTAGGAAGTATGCTTATAGGTATTATTTTAGGATTGGCGGCCAAAAACAATACACTGTCTCAAAATCAGACATTACTTTTAGCTACTGGGTTTTGCGGTGGTTTTACAACCTTTTCTACCTTTGCTTATGAAAACCATGTGTTTTTAAAATCTGGTGATTTTACAAGTTTTGCTATCTACACTGCAGCTAGCTTTATAGTTGGTTTTCTTGCAGTATTTTTAGGTATGTTTTTAGTGAAGTAACTAATGTCGGTTTTTTCGAAATCTTCAATATTAAATTATTCTGTCTCATAACACAAAAGAATAATTAAATTTTATATTTTCACATAAAAAAATTAAAGAGAAAAGGCAATGAACTATCTTGATTTAATGTATCTCCATTTAGCAACTGTTCTGCCTTGCTTTATCATAGGAACTGTATTATTAGTAATAAAAAAAGGTACAACGATTCATGTAAATTTCGGAAGAATATACATGATTTTAATGTTGTTTACAGCTATAGTTACTCTTTTTATGCCTGCCCATGTTGGTCCAAAAATCTTCAATCATTTTGGATGGATTCACAGTTTTAGCTTTTTAACCATTTACAGCGTTCCAACAGCTTATTGGGCTATAAAAAAGGGCAATGTAAAAGCTCATAAAAGAAAAATGATATTGCTTTATTTTGGGGCTATAATAATTGCAGGTGCTTTTACATTTTCTCCTGGAAGATATTTACATGACCTGTTTTTCTAAAGTTTAGTTTAATGCTTTTTAAAAGCTTTAACTCCTGCTTCTATTCTTGTTTTTAAATAATTTTCTCTTGGCACAATTGGGCAAGAATATTTGTGATTATAAGCACAATATGGGTTGTATGCCGAATTAAAATCTATAATAATTTTGTCGGTTTTTGGTATTCTTAAATCAAGATAACGTCCGCCACCATAGCTTTCAATGCCATTGGTTTCATCAGAAAAAGGTAAAAACAAATAATCTTCATAACCATCTTCTTTCATTAAATCCTGATTTTGATAAACGTTTAAATGAAATATTTCATCCTTCAAAAAAAACTCTAAAACACCATATTTTACATATTCAGGACGTCTATCTGTGGTGGTTTTCATTTTAAATGATTTTTCATTAGGTGTCTTTGTAAATAATGCTTCAACCACATAAGTTGAATCGTATTTAAAAAAATCTAAACCTTCAAAATCTTTTATATCTTCACCAGTTAACGGAGAGGTTGTGGCATCTTTATATTCAGCATTAAGCTCTCTTTGAAAAGGGGTTTCTCCTTGTAGCGATTTCTTACCCTCGTTACAACTTATTAAACTAATAGAAAGCACAAAAAGTGTGATAATCAATTTCATTTTAAAAAATTTATAGGTCAAAAATACAACTTCCAACTATTTTATATACATTTGAAAAATTAAAAAATATAAAAATGCGTAATAGCGTCACAATTTGTAAGCAATACTGGACCTCTAGAAATAGATGTTGGACTTGTTGTATATTGTGGTGATATTATTTAAAATATAACACTGTATATGAAAGTCCAACTGAAAAGTTGGACTTTTTTTTATCAATCAAACCAAAAACATCGACAGATGAAAACACTTTTTAATAATTACATTAACACCTTTAAAGGTCTCTCCAGAGAAGTATGGTGGCTTGCGTTAATTACACTAATAAACCGGGCAGGCACGATGGTGATTCCTTTTTTATCGCTATATCTCACTACCAGTTTAGAATTTACATTTAACGATGTAGGATGGATTATGACTGCTTTTGGTTTAGGTTCTGTTGTTGGATCTTGGCTAGGCGGAAAATTAACTGATAAAATAGGCTTTTATAAAGTTATGGTTTTTAGTTTATTAACTACTGGCCTATTCTTCATCTTACTACAATTTTTAACCACATTTGTATCATTTTGGATAGGTATATTTTTAGTCATGCTTATTGCCGATATGTTTAGGCCTGCTATGTTTGTCGCTTTAAGTTCTTACAGCAAACCGGAAAACAAAACACGTTCAGTTACACTGATTAGACTTGCTATTAATCTTGGTTTTTCTGCTGGTCCTGCTATTGGTGGTATTATCATAACCACACTTAGTTACGGTGGCTTATTTTGGGTAGATGGCATTACCTGTATGATAGCAACATTAGTTTTAATTAAAGTGCTTCATCCAAAAAAATCTAAAACATTAGATGATATTAAAGTACAAAATCCGCAATCTGCTTATCATGATCGTGTCTTTTTTATCTTTTTAGGAGCTATGGTATTGTTTGGTATTGTATTCCTGCAATACTTTTCTACTATGCCATTATACTACAAAGATATTCATCATTTAAGCGAACTTGAAATTGGTATTTTGTTAGGAATGAATGGCTTTTTAATCTTTGCTTTTGAAATGCCTCTAATAAAATGGTTAGAAAATTCCAGATTTTCACATTCTGGTTTGATGCTCTTTGGCGCTGTTCTTACTGGTTTAAGTTTTCTTATTTTAAACTTAACCTCATGGGCAGGTGTGCTTATCATTGGGATGTTATTGATGACTTTTGGAGAAATGATTGCATTCCCGTTTTCAAATGCTTTTGCAATGAGCAGAGCAAAAAAAGGCAATCAAGGAGAGTATATGGCACTTTACAGTATTTCTTTTTCAATTGCCCATATTTTTGGTCATAATGCTGGATTGCATATGGTTGCTGGTTTTGGTTTTGATAAAACTTGGTATTTCACTACTATACTTGCTGTCTTATGTGTATTTTTACTCTTCATTTTAAAACAAAAAATGACAATTAAATTAGTTTAATACAGTTATGATTATAGAAAAAGACGTCCTAATTATTGGCGGAGGACCTATTGGTATTGCCTGTGCTTTAGAATGTAAAAAGAAAGGTTGGAATTATGTGGTTATAGAAAAAGGGGCCCTTACAAACTCGTTGTACAATTACCCAAAAAACATGACTTTTTTTTCAACCTCAGAAAAATTGGAGATTGATAAAATTCCTTTTATAAGTAAAAATCCAAAACCAAACAGAGATGAGGCTTTGGAATATTATAGACGTGTGGCAACATCTAATAATTTAGAAATCAACTTATATGAATCGGTTTTAAATATTAATAAGACCGATTCTATGTTTCAAATTAAAACCTCAAAACAAACGTATTCATCAAAGAAAGTGATTCTTTCTACTGGTTTTTATGACATTCCTAATTTATTAAATGTTCCTGGTGAAAACTTACCTAAAGTGATGCATTATTATAAAGAAGCTCACCCTTTTACGATGCAAAACGTCATTGTTGTGGGGGCTAGCAACTCATCTGTTGATGCTGCATTAGAAATATGGCGCAAAGGCGGACATGTTACAATGGTAATACGAGGCGAAAGTATTGGTGAACGTGTGAAATATTGGGTAAGGCCAGATATTGTTAATAGAATTGAAGAAGGAAGTATCAAAGCCTATTTTAATTCAGAAATCATTGAAATTACTAAAAATGAGGTCAGTATAAAAATACCAAAAGACACTAAAACAATTAAAAATGATTACGTGGTTGCTCTTACTGGATATCAACCAGATTTTAAACTTCTAAAAGAGATTGGCGTAGAACTTTCAAAAGATGATAAGAAATTGCCAAACTATAATCCAGAAACCATGGAAACCAATGTTAAAGGATTGTATTTGGCAGGTGTTATTTGTGGTGGTATGGAAACCCATAAATGGTTTATCGAAAATTCTAGAATTCATGCTAAAATAATTGCAAAACATATAGATTCTGAGTTTAATTAAAGTCTTGTAATGAACTTAAATCAAGTAACCATACCGTCTTTAGATGTTGAAGAATCTGTTGAGTTTTATAAAAAACTTGGATTAAAACTTATTGTTGAATCTTTTCCGAAGTATGCTAGATTTGAAAGTCCAGATGGAGATGCTACGTTTTCAATTCATAAAGTTGAAAATTTACCAAAGGGATCTGGCATCAGTGTTTATTTTGAAGATGATAATTTAGATGCTCTTGTTAAAAACCTTCAGAATAAAGGTGTTGAATTTATTGAACTACCAAAAGACAAACCTTGGCTTTGGAGAGAAGCACATTTACTTGATCCAGATGGGAATCATATTATCTTGTTCCACGCAGGCGCAAACAGAAAAAATCCTCCTTGGAGAATTAATGATGAAAATAAATAGTCTATTTTAAAGGCTTTACCTCATTATATTTCACTACATGAGATAATACGATTTGTGTTTTAGTTTCTCCGTAAACAATCAATTGATCGATAAAATTTTCAAGATGCTTTTGGTTTTTAAAAACAACTTCCATAACAATGTTTTCATTACCCGTAATTCTGTAACAATTTAAAACTTCATCATAGTTCTTGACTTTTTCTAAAAACGGCTTTAACATGCCCATAAAAGCACGAAGTGTGATTAATGCTTTAAGCTGATAACCAACATCTAATGGGGAAACCGATGTTTTATAGCCTTGAATAACACCTGCATCTTCCATTTTTTTAATACGCTCTGAAACAGCCGGAGAACTTATCCCAACTCGTTTTCCAATAGCTACATTAGATTGTCTCGCATTTTCTTGCAAACACTTCAAAATCTTCCAGTTTAAAGAATCTAATACCATTTAAATAAAACAACCTATTAATACTTAATAATTAAAGTAAATATACAATTTTAGTTTAATTATAATAGTAATATTTATATTCTTGTCATTAATTTTGATAAAATTGCCCAAGAAAATATGCTGCCAAATATTCCATCACACCTATCAGATTTGCCTATTTATAAAAAGGCAATGGAGATTTATATCTTATCTCGAAGTATTTCATCTTATATTCAATATGATTTATCTGATTTAAAATCTGATGGTACAGAAGATTCAGATATTTACTTTTCTGGCGACATTATACAACAATCTGTATCTTTAGCTCCTGAAATAGTCAATGCAGAATTAGAATCTTGCTCAGACAGAAAATACGAGCATATTGCCTCACTTCAAAGACTCACAAATTTACTTTATAAAAGTTCTTATAGATTAGAACGTTCTAACAGCAACGGTAAAGATTTTTTACCAATTTTAAGAAGTGAATTAAAAAAATTCAAAATTCTTCAACGTCATTGGATGTTGTCTTTATAATAGAATATTAAATTACCTTAAATTATTATTTTTTTCAATAAAAAAACACACATAAAATGTGTGTTTTTTGGGTAGACAACAGTAAAAACTGTTTCTACATAACTTTTATTAATAACAGCAATTATTCGAATTCAAGTAAGCAAATCTTGAATTTTAATAGTTCGAAAATACATACAATAAATCTTTTCAACCTAAAAAAACTATGAGCGGAATTGACATATATCAATTTCACCTATTTTTTTTATTTTTTATATTTTTTCCAGTCTAGACAATGTTTCTGGACGCATATTAAGAAGTGAGGCTAAATACTTCTTAGGCAGCCTCTTAATGGTTTCAGGATTATAGATTTTGGTAAAATACGCATAACGATCTTTTGCTGCCGGTATTCTGGCTAAAAAAGAGCGATATTCAGCAGATATATAATAAGTCTCCATTAAAATACGATTTAATCTGGCCATCTCTACATAATTTTTTATCGCAAAATCCATATCCTGAAAACTTAAACTTTCTGTATAGGTATCTTCCAAACATTGAATAAACTCCAAAGAGGGAGCATTTTTAAAAAAACCAGAAATTGAAGTCACAATTTCACTATCTACACTTACCCACGTAGTTATTTCAGAACCGCTATATTCAAAATATCCGCGAACAAGACCTTTTCTAATAATATGTATTCTATCACAAACCTCTCCACTCTTAACAATAAAATCACCTTTCTTGTAATGTGATGATATCATTTTTTGAGATAAAAAAGAATTTAATGATTTTGATAAGGGATAGATAGAATTTAATAATGTAACACTAAAAATATTATTGTGTTTTTTGGCGGGCATATAAAAAATTTATCTAAATATATTTGATTAAACTAATACTGAAAAATGATTTAAATCATTTTTCAGTAAATTAGTACATCTTTTAACATTTTAGGGTAAATTCCTTTACATATTTCTTCTATACTGACCGCCTACTTCAAACAAAGCATTCGTTATTTGTCCTAAAGAACAAACTTTACAAACATCCATTAACGCATCAAAAATATTTTCATTATGAATGGCTTTATTTTGCAATTCCCTTAATAAGCTATCTGTTTCATTTGCTTTATGAAGATTTTTTAAGGTTTTAATTTGAAATTTCTTTTCTTCATCCGTTGCACGTATCACCTCTTTTGGTAGAATAGTTGGAGACCCTTTACTGCTTAAAAATGTGTTTACTCCTATGATAGGGAAGTCTCCATTATGTTTTAAGGTTTCGTAATACAAACTTTCCTCTTGAATCTTACTTCGTTGATACATGGTTTCCATAGCGCCTAAAACACCACCACGTTCTGTAATTCTATCAAATTCTAAAAGCACAGCTTCTTCAACTAAATCGGTTAATTCCTCAATAACAAAAGATCCTTGTAGAGGATTTTCATTTTTAGCTAAACCTAATTCCTTATTTATAATGAGTTGAATTGCCATGGCACGACGCACAGATTCTTCGGTAGGCGTTGTGATGGCTTCATCATAGGCGTTAGTATGCAACGAATTACAATTATCGTAAATAGCATATAGCGCTTGAAGCGTGGTTCGAATATCGTTAAAATCTATTTCCTGAGCATGTAAACTACGCCCTGAGGTTTGAATGTGATATTTAAGCATTTGAGCACGTTCGTTCGCTCCGTATTTATGTTTCATGGCTTTAGCCCAAATTTTCCGAGCTACCCGACCAATTACAGCATATTCAGGATCAATACCGTTGGAGAAGAAAAACGATAGATTAGGACCGAATTTATTAATATCCATGCCACGACTCAAATAATACTCGACATAGGTAAAGCCATTTGATAAGGTTAACGCCAACTGTGTAATAGGGTTTGCTCCTGCTTCAGCTATATGATATCCCGATATGGACACGGAATAAAAATTACGCACATTATTTTCTATGAAGTATTCTTGCACATCTCCCATTAAACGCAGCGCAAACTCCGTTGAAAAAATACAGGTGTTTTGCGCTTGATCTTCTTTTAAAATATCTGCTTGAACCGTTCCTCTTACTTGCGCAATGGTTTTGGTTTTTATATCGTCATAAATATCTTTTGGAAGTACTTGATCACCAGTAACACCGAGTAGCATTAATCCTAGCCCATCATTGGTTTTTGGTAAATCACCATGATATTTGGGTCGTTCTTTCTCTTTATAAAGCTTTTCTATAATCGCTTCAACCTTGTCTTCTAATCCGTTTTCTTTGATGTAAATTTCACATTGCTGATCGATAGCCGCATTCATAAAAAAGCCTAAAAGCATTGGTGCTGGTCCATTAATAGTCATACTAACCGACGTCATCACATCTGCTAAATTAAAACCAGAATATAGTTTTTTAGCATCATCTAAACAACAAATAGACACACCGGCATTGCCGATTTTACCATAAATATCAGGTCTCATATCGGGGTCATTTCCATAAAGCGTTACACTATCAAACGCGGTTGATAAGCGCTTCGCTGGCAATCCTTCGCTTACATAATGAAAACGCATGTTGGTGCGCTCTGGCCCGCCTTCACCTGCAAACATTCTAGCGGGATCTTCGCCTGTTCGTTTAAATGGATATAATCCTGAAGCAAACGGAAATTCACCAGGAACATTCTCTTGTAAAACCCAACTTAAAATATCGCCCCAAGCTTGATACTTTGGTAAAGCGACTTTTGGTATTTGAATATGCGATAATGACTCTGTATGTGTCTCAATTTTTATTTCTTTATCACGAACTTTGAAGGAGTAGATTGGATTTTTGTACGTAGTTACTTTGTCTTCCCAACCTATAATAACGTCCCAATGAAATGGATTTAAGCTGCGTTTTACTCGGTCGAATTCAGCGATAAGCATTTTTATAAAGTCTTTGTTCGTATCTTTAGTTTGCTTAATAATCTCATCACTATTCAACCCATGAGTATCTAAAAAGGTTTGCTTAGTTTCGCTCTCAATGACGTTTAAAACAGATTCCAAGGTTTTGTAAATTCCATATAGCTTTTGAGCCACTTCAACTTGTTCTTTGACAGTTTTATCGTAAGCTCTATTATTTTCAGATATCTCAGATAAGTATCGCGTTCTTGAAGGAGGAATGACAAAAATCTTCTCACTCATTTCGTTAGAAACTGTAAAGTTTGATGTTAAATCGGCATCAGTCTTTTCAATAATTTTATCAATAACAGCCTTATAAAGGGTATTCATTCCAGGGTCATTAAACTGAGAGGCTATGGTGCCAAAAACTGGCAAGTTTTCTTGTAGAACATCCCAAAGATTATGATTTCGCATATATTGTTTTTTCACATCTCTTAGGGCATCTAACGAACCGCGTTTGTCAAACTTATTGATAGCTACCAAATCTGCGAAATCGAGCATATCAATTTTTTCCAACTGTGTGGCTGCGCCAAACTCCGGAGTCATAACATATAAGGATACATCGCTATGTTCAATAATTTCAGTATCTGATTGTCCTATTCCAGACGTTTCCAGGATAATTAAATCATATTCTGCAGCTTTTAAAACTTCAACGGCTTCATTAACATATTTTGATAAAGCTAAATTAGATTGACGCGTTGCCAAACTACGCATATAAACACGTGGATTGTTAATGGCATTCATCCTGATTCTATCGCCTAAAAGGGCGCCTCCCGTTTTACGTTTTGACGGATCTACCGAAACAATACCAACTGTTTTTTTCGGAAAATCACTTAAAAACCTTCGAACCAATTCATCAACTAACGATGATTTTCCAGCCCCACCAGTTCCTGTAATTCCTAAAACAGGTGTTTTAGAAGTTTTATTTTTAGTATGAATGCTCTCTAATACCTTTTTTGATACATCTGGAAAATTTTCAGCCGATGAAATAACACGAGCAATATCTTTGGGATTCTTATTTGGAAGTTTCTGTACATCAACATTCAACGAATCTCCTACGGCAAAATCTGATTTTTCAACCAAATCATTAATCATTCCTTGCAAACCCATTTCACGTCCATCATCTGGGGAATAGATTCGAGTAATACCGTAATCCATCAACTCTTTTATTTCAGAAGGAAGAATAACACCGCCGCCGCCGCCGAAAATCTTTATGTGCTCTGCTCCCTTTTCTTTAAGCAAATCAAACATAAACTTGAAATATTCATTATGCCCACCTTGATAAGAGGTTAAACAAATGGCATTCACATCCTCTTGAATAGCCGTGTTAACTACTTCTTCAACGCTTCTGTCATGACCCAAATGAATCACTTCAACACCGGTTGCTTGAATAATTCTACGCATAATGTTGATAGAAGCATCATGTCCATCAAATAAAGATGCCGCTGTTACAATACGAATTTTATATTTTGGTTTATAAGGTGCAATTTGTTTCATTAATAAAAATATCAGTTTTTTGTCCTGCAATTTAAGGAATATTCAAAAAAATACATTAATTATCTTTAATTATCTAAAATTAACACAAACATTCTTTCTTCTACTTTTTTAGTTAATTTTAAACTCTCAAATATCTTGCTTCGTTATGAATAAAATCACTTTGTTAATGTATTGTAAAGATCGATCCAATATTATTGCATCGATAACCAATTTTATCGCCAATAATGGTGGAAATATTGTTTATATAGACCAGCATGTTGATAGAGAGCAGGATATATTTTTCATGCGGTTAGAAAGCGAGTTTGAGGACGATTCTTTTTCTATTGAAGACTTTAAAATACTTTTTAAAAACACCTTAGTTGATCAGTTCAAAATAAAATGGCGCATATATGCTTCAGGTATAAAACCAAAAATGGCTTTGTTTGTTTCGAAGTACGACCACTGTTTATATGATATTTTAGGCCGTTATAACTCTGGCGAACTGTTTTTAGAAATTCCGTTTATTTTAAGTAACCATTTAGATTTAAAACCAATAGCAGATAGTTTTAAGATACCATTTTATCATATTCCAGTGACTAAAGACACTAAAAAGGAAGCAGAACAAAAACAATTAGAATTATTAACTAGTCACAAGATAGATTTTATTGTTCTTGCCAGATATATGCAAATTGTATCTGAAACCCTCATTGATAAATATCCGAACAAAATTATTAATATACATCACTCCTTTTTACCAGCGTTTGTTGGTGCAAAACCCTATCATTCCGCCTATAAAAGAGGCGTAAAAATTATTGGAGCCACAAGCCATTATGTGACTGAAGAATTGGATGCAGGACCTATTATCGAGCAAGATGTAACCCGTGTATCGCACACACATTCTATTGATGATTTAATTTCAAAAGGGCGTGACTTAGAAAAAATTGTGTTAGCTAATGCAATAAAACTGCATACCAACAGAAAAGTAATGGTATACAATAATAAAACGCTTATTTTTTCTTAATCAAGAGAGAAATTCATGCCTTCTTTAGCAAAATGAAATCCTAAATTTTGGATACTATCCTTTAATCGATGTGTTTCTTTAAGCGCAGGATTTGTATGATTTAAATGAATAAAATAAATTTTAGTTTTTGTTTCAAGGGGCTCATTTTCAAATAGCTTAGTTGTTTCAACAATAAAGGGATGCGGTATCTCCTTCATTGGTCTTGCTATTTCGCCATCTTTTAAAAATGTTGCGTCAACAAAAGCATAATCAACCTTTTTAACTTCTGCAATAATATCTTTGTTCCATAATTGCCATTTATTAATATCTGGAATAAACAATGCAGATTTACTTTTACCTTGAATTTTATACCCAACAGTTTCAGAATATTCATCTCGATGTGGCACTAAAAACGGTGTAACCTTCAAATCGGTTCCTAAACTAATAGTTGAATCATTTTGAATTGCTTTTAATTCGATATTTCTCATCGACACTAATTGACTCCATGGTCCGTTAGTTTCTAAATAGGTTTTCATTCGTGGCATAACGTAAACAGGAACTTCCTTCGCTCCCATAGCCTCAAGTCCTAAATACATCAAACCCGTATAATGACCAATATGCGCATGCGTTAAAAAAACGCCATCAATCACATGACCATTGTCTAAATGATTTGTTTTTAAAATATGCGTTTGTTGCGTGAAATCAGGTGTTGCATCAAAAATATATTTTTTGTTATCCTTTAAATCAACCAAGCCTAAACTAACTATGAGTTTTTTTGACTCCTTACCATCGTAAAAAGCCTTACAACATTCCTTTTCACAATTAATATGAGGATATCCAGCATCTTGAGCAATTCCCAAAACAGTAATATACTGCCTATTTGGCTTTGATTGATTAGTATCTGGTTTGGAATTACAACAGATAAAAGTTAAACTTATGACCAAAAAATAAATTAAAGAAACTCTCATTTGTATGTCTTATATTTGTCTAATATATATAAAACTATTGTTATGCTTAGAAAAGTTTTGGCTCTAATTATGATTTTAAATTTAACGGCCTGTGCAGAATTACAACAAGTTGTTAATCAACTACCTCAAGGAGGTGGTAGCGTATTAAGTAATGCTGATATAGCAGCGGGACTTCGACAAGCTTTGGATTTAGGAATTGAAAAACAAGTAAGTAAACTTACCCAAACAGATGGCTTTTACAAGAATGATTTGGTAAAAATTCTGTTACCAGAAGAATTGCAAAAAGTAGATAAAACACTACGCGATGTTGGCTTAAGTAGTCTTGCTGATGAAGGATTAAAAGTGCTTAACAGAGCGGCTGAAGATGCTGTTAAAGAAGCAACTCCTATATTTGTGGATGCTATTAAAAACATCACTTTTGCAGATGCTAAAAACATTCTATTAGGAAATGATGACGCTGCCACACAATATTTAACAAGCAAAACTCAAACAGCATTGTATTCTAAATTTAATCCAGTAATTAAAAAGTCATTTAGCAAAGTTGGAGCTGATCAAATTTGGAATAATCTCATCAATAAATATAATACATTGCCGTTTACAGCAGATGTAAATCCTGATTTAACAGATTATGTTACTAACGAAGCCCTTCAAGGTGTTTATACTATGATTGCTGTTGAAGAAAAAGATATAAGAACCCAGTTTTCTTCTAGAACTACAGATTTATTAAAAAAAGTGTTTGCTTTGCAAGACTAAGTTTGGACGTATCAGGAAATCTTCTTGTTTGCTATAGTTGATCTTCTGCCTCAGCAAATTGGGGCAACATCAAGAGCTTAAACAAACCCATCCAATAAACATATTATCTTAAAAAACAGCCTTACGATTTAACGATTATTTTTTATTTACACCAAATAAAATTTTTTTTTATCAATTTTAACAATACCTTCATCTAAGTCAAGTTGCTATTTTTTTTAACCATTCTCTCAAAAAATTAATGTTTTTAACATTGATGGTTGTTAAAAACGCAATATCAACTATGCTAAACCAAACTCTAAATAACAACAGTCAAAAGAGCTTCTTTTTTTCGTACAAACTTACCGCATTTTTCACGATTGCAGCTGCTTTAGTGAATATCATTTTATGGCAAACAGGACATATAAAAAATGTTTTTACAGGTTATACTATAAACCCTAATGCCACCATGAAGGTAATAACCAGTCTAAGTTTTATTTTACTTGGATGCTGTTATGTTACAGACAACAAAACAATCATTAAAAGGTTAATTATTTGCGGCTTGTTGCTACAGGTTGGCCAATTAGTATTAGTTGTAACAGGACTCTCCAATAATTTAGGCTGGAACTTAAGTTCTGGTGCTACGTTATTTATGTTTGGTCTTGTTTTTTTAGCCGTTTTCTATATAAAAGTTAAACGAATCAGGATTCCATTTTTAATTATAAATTCTATTCTGTACACCACCGCATCCTTTGCGGTATATTATTATTTGCTTGATATGAACGAGCTCATCTCTTTTAAAGGCTTTGAGACCCTAAGCTGGAACACATCTATTCTGTTTTTTATAAACGCTATTTCATTGTATGAGTACAAATTAATCAAGCGGATTGGCTCTGTAAAACTAAAAGAGATATTGGTTACCAATACGCACCCTTATAAATATTATCCATTCTTTTTTTTAATCCCCATTATTTTAATTACTACGGTTTCTGTCCTTACTTATTTGAAGTATTTGACCATCGTCCAAACCGCATTTTTTATTATCCTCTTTTTAAGTGTATCCTCATTTATCAATATGTTCCTCTATTCCAATAATTTTATAAGATTTTATCTGGATATTACTGACAAAGCCAGTCAACTAGAAATTAAAAACAAAAAACTTTATGGTTTAAACCTGCAACTGAAAAGGCTGAACAAAAAAATAAATAACAAAAATGCCTACTTGGAAGACTTTGCTACTATTACTTCCCATAATTTAAGAGAACCCATTGTGGCCTTGTCAGAATTACACAAACTAACCAATTACAGTGCTCTAGAAGGAACTTTGGAAAATAAAGAACTTAAAGAGATGTACAATAGCAGTATAGAGAGATTAAATAAGGGGATTGAATCTTTGATACAATATCATGAATTTATAAAAAATGAAGATAACCCAAAAAAAGAAACCACCTTATTATCCAGCAGTATAAAAAGTGTCTTCAATGAGTTGACCCCATTAAAACCAAAAGGAACCACTTTAACACTTGACATTGCTAACGATCTTAAATTAACCAAAAGTTATATTGATGATATTTTAACTAACTTATTCACCAACTCTTTTAAGTACAAAAAAGACCGTGAAGACCTTAAACTTAAAATTATTGCTTACAAAACCAATGATACCTACAAAATACTTTTTAGAGACAATGGTATTGGCATTGATTTGCTAAAAAACAAATTGAACCTATTTAAAAAAGCTAAACGATTTCATCAAAAAAGTAAAAATTCCAATGGATATGGTCTTTACTATACCAAACTTTATGTTGAAAAACTAAATGGAACTATTGATATTTACAGTAAACCTAAATGGGGCACCGCTTTAAGAATTCAAATAAAACTATCTAAATGAACAAAATAGCCATCATTGATGATAATCTAGTTTTTAGAAAAGTCACAAAAATGCTCTTAAAAAAAATTGGTGTTAATGAGTCCAATATTTTACTGTTTAAAAACGGAAATGAAATGTATGAATTTATGCAGAGCTATAT
>TARA_R110002033_G_scaffold79931_5_pt1 | contig 27943 bp, 27 predicted proteins | sample TARA_R110002033 | Tara Oceans TARA_R110002033 (sample SAMEA4397051) | marine metagenome | biome: Polar Biome; feature: [SRF] surface water layer (ENVO:00010504); material: water (ENVO:00002006), including particulate matter (ENVO:01000060) such as... | depth 5 m
TACTCAATAGAATTACACACTATATTGTAAATCGGAAAGGAAAACAAATGCGTCCTATGTTTGTTTTTCTAACAGCTAAGCTTTTAAACAATGGAGAAGTTAATGAGCGTACCTACAGAGGTGCTTCTGTTATAGAATTAATCCATACAGCTACTTTAGTGCATGATGATGTTGTTGATGAGAGTAATAAACGGCGTGGTTTCTTCTCAATCAATGCGCTTTGGAAAAATAAAATAGCTGTTTTAGTCGGCGATTATCTATTGTCAAAAGGCTTATTGTTATCCATTGATAATGGTGATTTTGATTTGCTGCGTATTATATCTGTAGCTGTTCGTGAAATGAGTGAAGGCGAATTATTGCAGATTGAAAAGGCTAGACGCTTGGATATTACCGAAGCTGTTTATTATGAAATTATCCGTCAGAAAACAGCAACACTAATTGCAGCTTGTTGTAGTTTAGGTGCTTGCTCGGTACAACCTGAATCCGAAGCTGTTGAAATATTCAGAAAATTTGGTGAACTATGTGGAATGGCTTTTCAAATTAAAGATGATTTGTTTGATTACGGAGAAGAACAAATAGGAAAACCTACGGGGATTGATATCAAAGAGCAAAAAATGACGCTTCCACTTATCTATGTCTTGAATACATGCTCGAAAAAAGATAAACGATGGCTCATAAATTCAGTCAAAAATCATAATAAAGATAAAAAGAGAGTAAAAGAAGTTATTGCCTTTGTTAAAAGTAATGGAGGTCTTGAATACGCCGTATCCAAAATGCTTACGTATAAAGACGAAGCATTAGGTTTATTAGCAAACTATCCTGATTCTGATTATAAGAGGTCTTTAGAATTAATGGTGAATTATGTAGTAGACAGAAAAAAATAAAAAGGGTATTTTTTGCTGTCTTCATGTAGAAACTTCTTTTTTTTTTAAAAAATCTTCATCCTTAGGCAACCTTTTTAAAAACCAACTCGTCTACCTTTATAGAAACCAATACCAAAATACCTTGAAGATTATTTCTTTTTATACGAATGAAAAGCTTCTTTTAAAGAAAGCCATTGCTGGAAATCCACAGGCACAGAAGTATTTGTATGAAAAAAATGCACCCAAAATGCTAAGTGTTTGCCGGCAATACATAAAAGATCTGGAATTTGCCGAAGATGTAATGGTTACCGGTTTTGTAAAAGTGTTTAAATATTTACACACTTTTAAGTTTGAAGGAAGCTTTGAAGGATGGATGCGTAGGATTATGATTCGAGAATCTATTACTTATCTCCGTAAAAAGCAATTTGTAGTTTTTGATGATGATATTTTTGAGAGAAATACCCAAGCACATGTGTCTTTCTCTTCAGATTTAGATGTAGAACAAATTCAAATGCTTATCGATAAGCTTCCAGAAGGTTATAAGATGGTATTTATATTATATGCTATAGAAGGCTACAAGCATGGTGAAATAGCAGAAATGCTACAGATTTCTGAAGGCACATCAAAATCTCAATTGTTTAAAGCCAGAAGAATGTTGCAGGAACAAATAAAAGAACAAAATATAATAGGTTATGGCACCAATTAAATTTGAAGATCATATAAAAGATAGGTTAGATGAACGCACAATTAAGCCTTCGAATAATTCATGGAATAGAATTTCTAACGAGTTAGGCAATTCATCAGCAACAAAAAAACGTGGTACTATTTGGTATGCTATAGCGGCGAGTTTGATAGGGGTATTCATAGCTTCTGTGTTCTACTTTAGCTATCAAGATGAAACAGTGTTTAAAGAAAACCAAGTAGTTGGTGGTGAGGTTGAAAAAGAAGCTCTAGAAGAGGAAAAGGCAACTCCGACAATAATCTTTGAAGATGTAACTGTAAAAGACAATGAGTGGGTAGAAACGAATACGGTTATTGAAAAGAATGAAAAACCAGAGTTGAAATCAGTAGTTGTAGCCTCAATAAAGTTAAATGACGACAAAGAAATTGTAATGGCAGTTGGCAAGGATGAAAAGGTAGATGGGTTCGAAAAGATTAATTTTATCGAAACAGAAGCGCTTATATATTCTAAGATAAATGAGTTAGTCGCTCAGGTAGATTCTTTAGAATTAAATAATACAACAGTTACCGATGCAGAAATTGATGCGCTTTTGCGAAAAGCTCAAAACGAAATTTTAGAACAAAAAATATTCAGAAACAGTACCGCGGTAGATGCTATGGCATTACTTTCTGAGGCTGAAGAAGAGTTAGATTTATCACTTCGAGATCAGTTGTTTGAAACGCTTAAAAACGGTTATTTAAAAGTCAGAACGGCTGTAGCAGATCGCAATAATTAATCACATGTGCTGAATTTATTTCAGTTTCCCAAACATAAAAATTATCTTTTTTTCTTGTCCATAGTACGTTGTATGTGGTAAAGGAGTGGAAGGAGTTTGTTCATCAATAAGTGCTGATTTAGTTCGGTATTAATCATCAAAAATCAATCAATATGAAAATCAAAATCATGTATGTCGCAATTTTCTTAATTTCTTTAGTGGTGCAAAATGCAACTGGACAAGAGAAATATGAAAATAAAGTAGAGCAATTAAAAAAGCTAAAAACTGAAATTACACTTCAGGAAAAAGAGGCGCTTAAAATAGATATTGCAGAAATAAATAAGCGCTTAGACAACAAACAATTAACAGAAATTGAAGCGCAAGTTTTAAAAGAAGAAGCGGCAAGAAAAAGAGCGCTGAATATTGAGAATAGGTTAGCTATAGTTGAAAATAAAATACTCTTATTAGAACGTAATAATGGGGAGGTACTTGTTCTTGAGTCTAATGATAGTATAGGACATAGCCGTATTGGTATTAGTATAGACTTTAAAAAAGGTGATGGCTCATCAATTAAATGGCAAAAGCAGGAAAAGTGGAAAAAAGAGTTGCAATATGATAGGAAAACATATTCTGATTTTGTTTTTGCAATCGGACTCAACAATGCGTTGATTGATAATCAATCTTTAGAAGATAGCCCTTATAAAGTTGGTGGAAGCAGATTTTTTGAAATGGGGTGGCAATGGCGTACTCGTGTATTTGAGAACTCTAATTTTATGAGACTAAATTATGGTTTTTCTTTTCAGTTTAATGGTTTGAAACCTAAAGACAATCAATATTTTGTGAATAACGCAGGGCAAACAGAACTTCAAGAATTTGAATTTGATTTGGATAAATCGAAACTAAGAATGGATAATTTAGTTTTTCCAGTGCATCTTGAATTTGGATCTTCTAAATTGAGAAAAAATGATGAAACTATCCGTTATAATATCGATCATAAGTTTAGAGTTGGTATCGGAGGTTATGGGGGTTTTAATTTAGGGTCTCGTCAAAAATTAAAATACGAAAGAGACGGTGAAAATGTAAAGGATAAATTAAAAAGAGGGTATAATGCTACTAACTTTATTTATGGATTAAGTGCTTATGTAGGGGTTGGTGGTACTCAGTTGTATGTAAAATACGATTTGAATCCAATTTTCAAAGATGCTTTAATAGAGCAGCATAATATTTCTTTAGGATTGAGATTCGATTTGTAAAATAAAATTAAACCCGAGAAATTTTCTCGGGTTTTGTTTTTATTCTTGTATGCCTAATTGCATTTCTGGAGTAAATTCATCTTCATAATAAACCCTTTTGCAATGAGCACATTCTATAGATTTATGGGTAGAAATTTTGAATAGTTTGATCCAAAATAAATGAAAGTAATTGCAAACTTCCGATATACTAAGTGTATTTATCTGTTGGCAAAAAGGGCAAGTAACATCACTTAATTTTTTAACAACAGCCTTCCCTTGTCTTGTTCCGAAAAATAGGATCATTTTTTCTATTCATTTAAAAATATAAAGTTAATTAATTGCGAAGTTGTATTTTCGCATATTCAGTTTTTTTATTAAATAGTAACACTACTAAAATTGATTTCAAAATCTACCATTGATCAAGTTTATGAAACTGCTCGTTTAGAGGAGGTTATTGGCGATTTTGTGCAATTGAAAAAATCTGGATCTAATTTTAAAGGATTGAGTCCGTTTACTGATGAGCGTTCACCTAGTTTTATGGTGTCTCCTGTTAAGCAAATTTGGAAAGATTTTAGTAGTGGAAAGGGCGGTAATGTAGTTGCTTTTCTAATGGAGCACGAACATTTCACCTACCCTGAGGCTATTAAATACCTTGCTAAAAAATACAATATAGAAGTAGAAGAAACGGAGCAAAGCAATGAGCAAAGAGAACAAGCAGATGAAAGAGAAAGTATGTACTTGGTTTCAGAGTTTGCTCAAAAATACTTTTCAGAAATTCTATGGAAAAGCGAGTTAGGGAAAGCAATAGGACTAAGTTATTTTAAAGAACGCGGTTTTACCGACGAGACGATTAAGAAATTTTCACTAGGATATTGTTTAGATAATTGGGATTCTTTTACCAATGCAGCATTAGAAAAAGGATACAAAATAAAATATTTATCAGATACTGGTCTTACAATAGTTAAGGAAGATGCAAGCAATCCTGCTAATTCCAAAAAATTTGATAGGTTTAAGGCGCGAGTTATGTTTCCTATTCAGTCTATGAGTGGGAGGGTACTTGGTTTTGGAGGACGTATTTTAACAAATGATAAAAAAGCTGCCAAATATTTAAATTCTCCTGAAAGTGATATTTATCATAAGAGCAAAGTTCTCTATGGTATCTATCATGCGAAGCAAGCTATTGCCAAAGAAGATAACTGTTATCTGGTTGAAGGGTATACTGATGTTATTCAATTTCATCAAAGAGGAATTGAAAATGTAGTAGCATCTAGCGGAACGGCGTTAACTCCTGAGCAAATCCGATTAATAAATAGGCTAACAAAAAACATTACTGTTTTGTTTGATGGCGATGCTGCAGGATTAAGAGCATCATTGAGAGGAATAGATCTTATTCTGGAGCAAGGAATGAATGTGAAGGTGTGTTCTTTTCCTGAAGGAGAGGATCCTGATAGTTTTGCCAAGAACAATAGTTTAGAAGAGGTACTGGCTTATTTGAAAGAAAATTCTAAAGATTTTATTCAGTTTAAGGCTTCACTTTTAGTAAAAGAGGCGGCGAATGATCCTATTAAAAGAGCAGATACAGTTCGTGATATTGTAAATAGTATTTCTAAAATACCTGATCGTATTCAGAAAGAGATTTACATTCAGGAATGTGCGCATATTATGAATATTTCTGAAGCTGTGTTATTCAATACATTAGCGCAAATTGGAAAAAAAGATAATGCTACAGCTGCTAAAAAACAAAAGGAGGAAACAACAAAAGCTTTTGAAGTTGTAAAAAATGAGGTAGCCACTGAAAAAGTGGATGTTCAGTTTGAATTGGAGCGAAAAATTATTGAAATTTTATTGCTCTACGGGAATACGCCTCAAAAGTTTGAAGATTTGGTATTGAAAGAGAATGAAAAAGGAGATTTGGAGCTTGAGCCAGAAATATTAGAGGTGAAGGTGTATGAAAAAATATTTTTAGACCTTCAAGATGATGAAATAGAATTAAGCAATGAAAACTTTAGAAACATTTATAAAGTATTAATTGAAGCGTTAAATCAAAATGAAGAATTTAGCATTAATACTTTTATAGCACCTTTGGAGCAAAATATGGTATCTGAAATTTCGTCCATATTAATGGAAGAAGAAAAATACATTTTACACGATTGGGCTAGAAAGGATATTTATCCAAAAGAAAAAGAAAAAACAATAGGGCAACTGGCAAGTGAAACAATTTTAACCTTGCGTTGTTTTTTAGTAAAAAGAAGAATTCATTCTTTGCAAGAAGAAACAAAGGTTATTGAAAATGATAATAGAGAGGTTCTAGAGGAAATAATGAATTATATACAATTAAATAAATTACTAAATCAGAAATTAAACAGAGTGCTTTCTTAAGGGGTTATTATAAATAAAGCACAAAAAAAGCCTAGCAATGCTAGGCTTTTTTTGTGCTTTAAAGATATTTTAATATAATTCAAGTGCTTTTGCTTGTTGCAATAGGTCTACTAGATTGTCTACATTAAGCTTACGCATTAAACGCGCTTTGTAAGTACTTACTGTTTTTTCATTAAGATTTAAACCAATAGCGACATCCTTATTACGTTTACCGCTAGCTAACATTTTTAAAACTTCTACTTCTCTTGTAGAAAGTTTTCTGAAAAATCTTCTTGGTTTTTTTGTTCCTTCATCAAAAGCAAGTCTTTGAGCAAGTTCATTTGTAATAAACATATCTCCTTTGCTTACTTTTCTAACAGCCGAAATGATATAATCTAAGTCAGCCGATTTAGATAAATACCCATATGCTCCAGCTCTAATTGTGCTAAGTGCATAAACGTCTTCAGATTGACCACTGTAAATAAGTACTTTTACGTCTGGAAATTCTGATTTGATTTTTCTAAGTGTTGCAATTCCATTGATTTCCGGTATATCCATCTCCAACATCACCACATCTGGCATTATAGTTTCTAGCTTTTCAAATAATTCTGTTGTTGTAGATACATCTGCAATAACATCAAAATCTGAGGCTGTATCTAAAACAAATTTTATTCCAGTTCTTACTACTGGATGATTATCTGCAATCAATACTTTAATCATGGTTTTCAATTTTCTTGATTTTTGACTTACACTTAAAATGCCAAAAATTTCTGACATCTAATGTAAAGCTTATTTATCTTAATTATGGTGTAAAATTGAACTTTTTTTATAAAATACGCTTGTTTTTATATATTTTTTCGATTTACTAACTTGATTATAAGGTGAGTGGTAGTTTTAGGTTGTTGGGAATCTCGCAAACAGGGATAGGGAGCATTTTATGTTTGTTTGCCATATTAAATTTTTTGTATATCAGAAAGACTTCTTTTTTGCGATCGGAAAAATCTTCAGGAGATTTGCCTTTACTCATCATATTCATTGCCCATTCTAATTCTGGGTACGAAGCTCCAATTTGATCTTCATCGGTTCTATCATCTCCCCAAAGACCATCTGTAGGAGCTGCATTGATGATTTCCTCATTAACCCCTAGAACTCTTGCTATTTCCCATACTTCGGTTTTGAGTAAATCTGCAATCGGACTAAGATCAACACCACCATCTCCGTATTTGGTGTAAAATCCTACACCAAAATCCTCAACCTTATTTCCTGTGCCTGCAACTAAATAACCTTCTAAAGCCGCAAAGTAATACAAACTAGTCATTCTAAGACGTGCCCTAGTATTAGCAAGAGACATAAATCTTTCTTCTTCATTTTCAACTTTTGGCATAGCAGCAACTAAACTATCAAATACTGGAGTTAGGTTAACCTCTTGTCTTTTAACCTTGTTGCCGAAGTTTTTTTGTAACCAATCAATATGCCTTGATGCTCTATTGACTTGGTTTTGCGCTTGGTGAATAGGCATTTCTAAACATAAAAGCTCTAAACCTGTTTTAGCACACAGTGTCGAGGTGATAGCAGAATCTATTCCTCCAGAAATGCCAATAACAAAACCTTTCATCTTTGCATTTGTAGCATAATCTTTTAACCAAGTGACAATATGATTTATTACTTTTTCAGTTTGCATAGAGGTATATTTTTACATTTAAAACTAGTAACTTTGCTGTGTAAAAATAAAGCCTAGGTATTAATAAATAAAACTAAATAGGAAATACTTTATATGAAGAAGTTAATTTTTGTTCTTTTGATAATAGCACAAGTGTTTTTTTATAATTGTGCTGAAGAAGATAAGGCAGCTAAAGATATCGATAAAATACCTATGCAAGTTACGGTGGCTAGGTTTGATAAAGAATTTGCAAACGCCACAATTGAAGATATTCCTGTTTTAAAAAACGAGTATCCTTATTTGTTTCCAAATCAATATCCAGATAGCATATGGCTAGCTAAATTAAAAGATACCATTCAAATAGAATTAAATACAGAAGTAGAGAAGGCCTTTCCTAATTTTGACAAAGAAACTGAAGATTTAAATCTTCTATTTAAGCATATAAAGTACTATTTCCCGAAGTTTCCTATACCTAAGGTTATTACGCTTACTTCAGATGTTGGTTATGAGAATAGAGTTATTCTAGCTGATTCTTTATTACTGATAGGGCTGGATAATTATTTAGGCAAGGATCATAAATTTTATATAGGTTTTCAAAATTATATAGCTGTTGCTTTAGATGAGAAATTTTTAATTAGTGATGTGGCAAATGCTTTTTGTGAAAAAGTTATGCCTTATCAGCAAGGCAGAACATTTTTGGATCAAATAATATATTATGGCAGGGAGTTGTATTTAAAGGATAAATTGATGCCATTTCAATCAGAAGCACAGCGTATGGGATATACGCCAGAGCAAATGGAATGGGCAAGTGCAAATGAAGAACAGATCTGGCGTTATTTTGTTGAAAGAGAATTAATATATAGTACAGACAAGCAATTGCAACCTCGATTTTTAGATCCTGCACCTTTTTCAAAATTCCAGTTAGAATTAGTTGATGTGGAATCTCCAGGTAAAATTGGTCGGTATATAGGTTGGCAGATTGTGCGCTCTTTTATGGAGAATAATGACGTAACGTTGCAGCAATTATTAAGTATACCCGCAGAAGAAATTTTTAAGAAATCAAATTACAAACCTAAAAGGTAATGGCGAAATTACATACATCAGAGATAAAATTAAAAGTAGGCTTAGACGAGAATAGAGTTCCAGTAGAGCTTACATGGTCTGCAGAAGATGGTGGAATTGATAATGAAGATGCAAAAGCGATGTTGTTATCAGTATGGGATAGCAAAAATCAAGAGTCGTTAAAAATAGATTTATGGACAAAGGATATGCCTGTTGATGAAATGAAAATTTTCTTTCATCAAACATTAGTGTCTCTTTCCGATACCTTTATGAAGGCTACTCAAGATGAGAAGATGACTGCAACAATGAAAGATTTTTGTGATTATTTTGCAGAAAAATTAGAGCTTCAGAAATAGACTTTATTGAAAGAGTTGGATGGTGTAATCTAATAGTTCAGCAGCACCGCTTTTACCATGTCCTGGAATTATTATTTTAACTTTTGGGTATTTAGCTTTTATTTTGGTTACTGTTTTACTCCACTCCTCTAAATTGGCATCTCCAGTAAACCCTTTACTTGCGTTTAAAGATTTTATCATGCAGCCACCAAATAAAATATGTTCACTAGGAATATAGCTCACTATATTGTCTTGGGTGTGCGCTTCACCAAAAAAATGATTGATTACTTTTTTAGTGCCAATCGATAGTTCTAGTGTATTATCAAAACCTATTTTTGGTACTATAAAATTATTATTTTGAGAAAGCACGATAGTTTTATGGTTCGCGTAGGATGGTATTCCTAATGCGTGAAAAGCTTCTAGACCTCCTAAGCAGTCTTGATGAAAATGGTTGATGACAATTGCGGTTATGGTACAATTCTTTACCTCTGTAATCCATTTTATTAATTCCGTGCTATTGTCAGGCGTTGTGGGAGTATCAAATAGTATAGCCTCATTGTTGTCTATATAGATTAATCCATTACAGGCTACTTTTCCAAAGTCGTTCGTATTTAAATAAGAGATATGAGTAAATGTATTTTTTGAGATAGCATGTATTTTTAAAGTCTCTGAACTGTAAGCAAAAATTTGTTTTTGAGACTTACAATTTGTGAAAAGGGGTAATAAGATTAAAATATAGAGTATTTGTTTCATTAACTTAGCTATAAGGCCTTTACGTAAATATAGAACAGTAATTATAATATGGAAAGACATACAGTAGAAAAATTACTATTTATTTATAACGCCAACTCAGGTAAATTCAATGCTTTCTTGGATAGTGCGCATAAGGTATTTAGTCCAAGCACTTATGTATGTAGTCTTTGTGATATAACTTTTGGGGTGTTTGCTGAAAATAGGCAATGGAAAAAATTTAGAACAGAAGCTAATGTGGAAATGGATTTTCTACATAAAGATGAGTTTTTTAAAACGTACAAATCTAAATTCGGATACAAATTTACCTTTCCGATCGTATTGGCTGTAGTGGAAGGTGATTTTGAGGTCTTAATAGATTCGGCAGAAATGAATGCTTTAGAAAAAGCGGAGGACTTAATAAATTTATTAAAAGAAAGATTGAAATAGTTAATTGCTTAAATCAATTCTGCCCAATTATTTTTTATGAAATTATCATTCATTCCGTCAATATAACTTAAAAGCTCTTCTTGACCTGTTCCATTGGCAGATGAAGTAATGAAGTAATTCGGAGCTTCTTCCCAGATACCTGATACTAATTGTTGAATATAATCATCAACGTTTTTTTGAATTACGTTGGGTTTTAATTTATCTGCTTTGGTAAAAATAATAGAAAACGGAATCTGGCTTTCTCCCATCCATTCCATAAATTCTAGATCTACTTTTTGAGGCTCATGGCGAATATCAATTAAAACAAAAGCACATACTAATTGCTTTCTTTCTAAAAAATAATCAGTAATATATTTTTGAAAAGTCTTTTTGTCTCTTTTAGAAACTTTGGCGTAACCATAGCCAGGTAAATCTACTAAAAACCAGTTATCATTAATTTTAAAATGATTAATAAGCTGTGTTTTTCCTGGTCGTCCTGAAGTTTTTGCAAGACTCTTACGTTGGGTAAGCATATTAATCAATGATGATTTTCCAACATTGGACCTTCCTATGAATGCATATTCAGGAATTCGATCTTTTGGACAGTTCGTAACATTAGAGTTACTCATGACAAAGTCAGCTGACTTTACTTTCATGTGATTAGTTCTTTTTAACTAGTTGAAAATAATTTTAAAATTAAGAATGCATTTAATTAAACGCATTTTCATCTCAAAATAAATCTGCTAAAATTTTCGTGCTTTTAACCAAGATTCTAGAATTGTATTGAACTCTTCAGGGTGTTCCATCATAGGAGCATGGCCACACTTTTTTATCCAAAATAAATCTGAATCAGGAAGTAGTTCATGAAACTCTTTGGCAACATTTGGTGGTGTGACAGCATCATTTTCTCCCCATATAATACATGTTGGGGTTAGCATATGTGGTAGATCTTTAGACATATTATGACGGATGGCACTTTTAGCTATCGAAAGGGTTTTTACTAGCTTCATTCGATCATTTAAAGTCGCAAAAACTTCATCTATGATTTCAGGAGTTGCAACTTCTGGATCATAAAAAACATCTTGCGCTTTTTTCTTTATGAATTCGTAATCACCTCTTTTGGGATAGCCATCTCCCATAGCACTTTCATACAGTCCAGAACTACCTGTAATTACTAAAGCTTTGACCAAACTAGGGTTTAATTTGGTTTGTAATAGGCCAATATGTCCGCCTAATGAATTTCCTAAAAGAATAACGTCTTTCAGTCCTTTATATTTGATAAATCCCTCTAAGAATTTGGCAAAACTTTTCACATTTGTTTTTAATAAAGGCATTGAATATATAGGAAGCTCCGGTATTAAAACCTTATATCCTAATGGGGGGAAGTGTTTAGCTACTCCATTAAAATTGCTAAGTCCTCCCAAAAGTCCATGCAGTATAATAATAGGATTACCTTCTCCTACTTCAATATACTTGTATTTTCCTTCAGTAATTAACTCTTCTTTCATTAATGTAGGTTGATGTCTGTATGGGCAAATATAGACATTTCCTTAGAATCCAAGCATACTAGTTTATAAACAGGAAACCAATAGCCTAAAAAAGTCAAAATATTGGTTTTGTTGTTTATGGTTTTCAACTTACAGTAGTTTTTGCATTTTTTTATTCCTATAAAGATATTAGAAAAAGGGAGAATTTATCAACAATGTGGTAAATAGTGGTAAATTGTGGTAATAATTTCTATATATTTGAGTTATAAATAGAAACAAACCATAATAAGTGATCAATTTCATTGGAACATATGACTGTAAAGCTGATGTAAAGGGAAGGGTAATGCTACCTGTTTCCCTTAAGAATCAGATGGCTCCAGTGCTTGCCGATGGTTTTGTGGTAAAACGTTCTGTTTTTCAGCCGTGTTTAGAATTGTATCCTATGAAAGAGTGGAATCTTTTAATGGAGAAAATGAATAAGAAAAACAGGTTTGTTAAAAAGAATAATGATTTTATACGTCGTTTTTCTGCCGGAGTAAAGGTGGTTGAAATAGATGCTACAGGTAGGTTGTTAATCCCAAGAAACCTGATTGATATTGCTAAGATTTCAAAAGAAGTAGTGCTTAGTTCTGCAATAAATATTATTGAGATTTGGGATAAGGATAATTATGAAAAAGTTCTAGAGGATACTGCTGAAGATTTTGCAGCATTAGCCGAGGAAGTAATGGGAGGAGAAGATGATGAGTTATCATAATCCAGTTTTGTTAGTAGCGTCTGTTGACGGACTCAATATTAAGAGTGATGGTGTTTACGTAGATGTCACTTTTGGAGGTGGAGGCCATTCTAGAGAGATTTTAAGTAGATTAGGAAAAGAGGGAAAATTATTTGCATTTGATCAAGATGAAGATGCATTAAAAAACACCATTGATGACGAGCGATTTACTTTAATTCATGAAAATTTCAGATTTATCTCTCAGTTTTTAAAATTTTATGGTGTTCGTAAGGTTGATGGAATTCTAGCTGATTTTGGGGTTTCCTCACATCAGTTTGATGTTGCTGAACGTGGTTTTTCTACTCGTTTTGATGCTGATCTGGATATGCGAATGAGCAAGCGAAATACAATTTCAGCTTATGATGTGGTAAATACATATGCATATGACGATTTGCGAAGAGTATTGTTTCAATATGGTGATTTGCGAAATGCAAATGCAATTGCAACAGTGATTATCGCAAGTAGGGAAGAAACGCCTATAAAAACTACAGATCAATTGAAAAGTGTATTAAAACAGTTTTTGCCAGCGCGAATAGCGCATAAAATATTAGCGCAAATATATCAGGCAATTCGAATAGAAGTGAATCAAGAGATTGAAGTAATAAAAGAATTTTTATTGCAAGTGCCCGATTTATTAAATGATAAAGGCAGGTTGAGTGTTATAAGTTACCACTCCTTGGAGGATAGATTGGTGAAGAATTTTATCCGTTCAGGGAAATTTGAAGGCGAACCAGACAAAGATTTTTATGGAAATATGTCACTGCCCTTAAAGAAGTTGGGAGGGTTGATTGCACCTTCTAAAAAAGAGATTGCCGCTAATAATAGGTCGAGAAGTGCCAAATTAAGAATTGCAGAAAAAGCAAAGGTGAAATAAATATAGGTTCATGAGAAAAGGAATTTTAGACATATTAAAAGGAAAGTTTTTGGTGAGCGGGGATGCTCCTAAGAATTGGATATTTATAATCTTCACTTCTTTTTTAGCGGCTATTATGATTGCAAGTTCACATAGTGCAGATAGTAAAGTACACCAGATAGCTGCGCTGAATGAAGAGGTTAAAGAATTGCGAAGTGAGTTTATTGATGGGCAAACAGATGTTCAGAAATTAAAATTAGAATCAGAGATATTAAAAACAGTAGCCGTAGAGGGTTTATTTCCATCAGAAAATCCTCCATTTAAAATAAGAGTAAAATCAGCTAATTAATGGCGGTATCAGAGAAAAGTATATTAAAAAGATTATATGTGGTAGCAGGTTTTCTGTTTGTCTTTGCTATTGCTGTGGTCGTTAAACTCGTAAGTATACAAATGGTTGATGGGGATAAATACCGTCAACTTGCAGAAGATCGGACAGAAAAGGTTTTTACTATAACTCCAAACCGTGGAAACCTGTATTCTTCTGATGGAAGCTTACTAGCAACATCGGTATCTCGATTCAATATCCGTTTCGATGCAGTCACAGTTAAAGATGTAGATTTTAAAGAAAATATAAAGCCACTTTCTATTTCGTTATCTAAATTATTAGGTAAGCCTGCTTCTCATTATGAGCAATTATTGCGCAAAGCAAGGGCTAATAAAAATAGATATGCATTAGTGGCTCGTAATCTAGATTATTCAGATTATGTACAGGTTAAAAAATTCGCGCTTTTTGAAAAAGGCCCAAATAGAGGTGGTATTGTTATAGAACAAAATACGGTTAGAGAGCATCCTTTAGGGAAAATAGCAGAGCGTAGTGTGGGTTATGAACGCTTTGATGATCAAGGGTATGCGACTAGGGTTGGTTTAGAAGGTGCATTTACCGAATACTTAAGTGGTGTAAAAGGAAGTCGTTTAAAACAGAAGATAGCAAAAGGACAGTGGAAGCCTATTGGTATGGATAATATTGTTGAGCCTAAAGATGGCTATGATGTTTATTCTACTATAGATGTGAATATTCAAGATATAGCACATCACGCACTTTTAGGGCAGTTAGAAAAGTATAAAGCAGATCATGGCTGTGTGATTGTAATGGAAACCAAAACCGGAGAAATTAAAGCTATTTCTAATTTGGGAATAACAGGCGGTGGTAAATATTACGAGCGATTGAATTATGCTATAGGAGAATCTCATGAGCCTGGTTCTACTTTTAAGTTGATGTCAATGGTTGTGGCCTTAGAAGACAAAGTGATAGATACAAGCACCATAATAGATACGGAGAAAGGTCTTTATAAAGTGTATAATAAAACAGTAAAAGATTCTAAATGGGGTGGTTATGGCAAAATAACAGCAGCAAAAGCTTTTGAGCTTTCTTCAAATACTGCATTTGCTAAAATTATTAATAATAATTATAAAGATAATCCTGAGAAATTTGTTGACCGTTTAATGAATATGGGATTGAATAGGGAATTAGGTCTTCCAGTAAAAGGTGAAGGTAAGCCTGTAATTCGATATCCTGGCGATAAAGGTTGGTCTGGTATTTCTCTAGCTTGGATGTCTCATGGGTATGAAGTTTCATTAACGCCATTGCAAACCTTAACCTTTTATAATGCTATTGCCAATGATGGTGAGATGGTCAAGCCGCGTCTTTTGAAAGAAGTAAAAGAATGGAATAAGACCATTGAGAAATTTGATAAAGAGGTGATGAATCCCTCTATATGTTCTAAAGAAACCATTGGAAAAGTACAAGAATTGTTGAAAAATGTTGTGGAGAAAAAACATGGCACTGGGCATGGTTTATATTCACCAAACTTCTCCATGGCTGGTAAAACAGGTACGGCACAGAAAAATTATGTGTCAAAAGATCCTGATAAGTTGCAATACATCTCGTCTTTTGCTGGCTATTTTCCGGCTGAAAATCCTAAATACTCCTGTATTGTGGTTATTCATGAACCAGATAGAGAAGTTGGGATTTATGGTGCTGACGTGGCTGGTCCTGTTTTTAAATCTGTTGCACAAAAAATATATGCAACCTCGCCATTAATTGATGAGGTTGATGCTTTGGATGTAGAGGATGCTGATCTAGATGTAAAATTCCAAGAGTATTATGCGGCCTCGAACAAAAAATACAGCAAAGTGCCTAATGTTGAGGGTATGAGTGGGATGGATGCAATATCAATTTTGGAGAATCTTGGTCTAAAAGTTAAGGTTACAGGTAATGGTAAAGTAAAAAAGCAATCTGTAAAAGGAGTTAATATTAACGAGGTACAATCAATAATTTTAGAATTATCATGAAATCACTTAAAGACATATTGTTTGGGGTGAGTTTAACTGCAGTAAGTGGTTCAACTTCTGTTATGGTAGATAAAATTTGTTTTGACTCTCGCTTAGTCGAAATGAATGACGTTTTCATTGCTATTAGAGGAACAATTACAGATGGGCATAAGTATATAGAAAAAGCTATTTCATTAGGAGCAAAAGCTATTGTTTGTGAGACAATGCCAGATATTATAGTTGATAAAATCACTTATGTTGAGGTAGATAATGGAAATAAGGCCTTGGCAATAATGGCTTCAAACTTTTATGAAAATCCTTCTAAGAATTTAAAATTAGTTGGCGTTACAGGTACGAATGGAAAAACAACGATTACGAGCTTGCTTTATCAATTATTTAAGAAAGCGGGCTTTAAAGTAGGTTTAATATCAACCATAAAAATAATGGTTGATGAAAAGGAATATAAGACAAGTCATACAACACCAGATGCTTTAACTATAAATAAGCATTTGAGTTTAATGAATATAGAAGGTGTTGAGTTTTGCTTTATGGAAGTTAGTTCACACGGAATACATCAAAAAAGAACGGAAGGTTTGGTTTTTGAAGGTGCCATATTTACAAACTTATCACATGATCACTTAGATTATCATAAAACTTTTGCGGAGTATCGAGATACCAAGAAAATACTTTTTGATCAATTATCTAAAAAGTCTTTTGCACTAACGAATATCGATGATAAAAATGGTTTGGTAATGTTGCAGAATACCAAGGCTAGAAAATATACGTATGCACTAAAGTCATATGCTGATTATAGAGCTCAAATTTTAGAAAATCAATTTAACGGCCAGTTGTTAAAGATCGATGGCGACGAAGTTTGGTCTAAACTCATAGGAGAATTTAATGCCTATAATATGCTGGCGATTTATGCAACGGCAGACTTGTTAGGGTTAGAGAAATTAGAGATTTTAAGACTTATTAGTGAGCTTGAAAACGTGGATGGGAGATTTCAATATTTTATATCTAAAAATAGAATTACCGCAATTGTTGATTATGCCCATACGCCGGATGCGCTTAAAAATGTACTTGATACAATTAATACATTGAGGACTGGAAATGAAAACGTCATCACCGTTGTGGGGTGTGGTGGCGATAGAGATAAGTCTAAGCGCCCGGTTATGGGTCATATCGCTTCAGAAATGAGTGGTACTGCCATTTTTACTTCAGATAATCCACGTTCTGAAAAACCTGATGTAATTATTCAAGAAATGGAAGCAGGGGTAGAACCCCAAAATGTACGTAAAATATTATCCATTGAAAATAGAGAGCAAGCAATAAAAACAGCGTGTCAATTAGCGAATGATAACGATATTATTTTGGTAGCAGGTAAAGGTCATGAAACATATCAAGAAACGAATGGTGTTCGAATTGACTTTGATGATTTTAAAATGGTGCGAAATATTTTAACAAGTTTAAATAAATAAAAACCAGTCGATTTACTTTTTTGGAGTGAATTAGAATTATAGATATAAGCAACAGTATGTTATATTACTTATTTGAATTTTTAGAAAAAAACTATCAGATACCCGGTGCTGGATTATTTCAGTTCATCACTTTTAGGGCTGCTTTAGCTGTACTAGTATCGTTGTTGATTGCTACAGTATATGGTAAAAAAATTATTCTTTATCTACAAAAAAAACAAATTGGAGAAACGGTTCGTGATCTTGGTTTAGCTGGTCAAAAACAAAAAGCAGGTACGCCAACAATGGGAGGTTTAATCATTATTCTTGCTACGTTAATACCCGTATTGTTGTTTGCTAGGCTCGATAATATTTATGTTATTCTTTTGATTGTTACCACGGTGTGGATGGGAATTATTGGTTTTATTGATGATTATATAAAAATATTTAAAAAAGACAAAGAAGGTTTAAAAGGTAAATTTAAGATTTTAGGTCAGGTTGTTCTTGGTTTAATTGTAGGAGCTACATTGTATTTTCACCCTGAAGTTACCATGAAAGAACGTAGTCAAACAGTAATTACGGCTTCTTATACTGTTGAGAAACAAGTTGGAGAAGAAATTAAGTCAACAAAAACTACAGTGCCTTTTTTTAAGAATAACGAATTGGATTATACCACCTTCATTTCTTGGATGGGTGATGGAGCGAAGGAATATGCTTGGTTGATTTTTATCCCGATTGTTATCATTATTGTAACTGCGGTTTCTAATGGAGCTAATTTAACGGATGGAATAGATGGTTTAGCCGCAGGAACTTCGGCAATCATTGTACTCACACTGGGAATTTTTACTTGGATTTCGGGGAATATAATTTTCTCTAATTATTTAGATATCATGTTCATTCCACGCGCTGGTGAATTAGTGGTTTTTGTGGGTGCATTCGTGGGAGCTTTGGTTGGATTTTTATGGTATAATGCTTTTCCTGCACAGGTTTTTATGGGTGATACGGGTAGTTTAACTATTGGAGGTGTGATTGCTGTTATAGCGATCATTATTAGAAAAGAATTATTGATTCCTGTCTTATGTGGAATCTTTTTTGCAGAATCTATTTCTGTTATGCTACAAGTGGGATATTTCAAATACACTAAAAATAAATTAGGAGAAGGCAAGCGTATTTTTTTAATGGCACCATTACATCACCATTATCAGAAAAAAGGATACCACGAGAGTAAAATTGTGACAAGGTTTTGGATTGTTGGAATCCTATTGGCGATCATAACGATTGTAACACTGAAAGTACGTTAGTATGCAAAGGTTAGTAGTGCTTGGGGGAGGCGAAAGTGGGGTTGGAACAGCAATTTTAGGCAAGCAAAAAGGATTTGAAGTTTTTGTTTCCGATAAAGGAAAAATTAAAGAGAAGTATAAAAAAGTTCTTGAACATTTTGAGATTGATTGGGAAGAGGAAAGGCATTCTGAAGCAAAAATAGTAAATGCGGATGTTGTTATGAAGAGTCCGGGAATACCTGATTCAGTTGCTTTGGTAGTGAAATTGAAGGAACAACATATTCCTGTGATTTCTGAAATAGAGTTTGCATCAAAATATACGAATGCAAAAATTATTGGGATTACAGGTAGTAACGGAAAAACAACGACCACAATGCTTGTAAATCACTTGTTAAAAAGTGAAGGATTGAGTGTTGGTATGGCAGGGAATATTGGTGATAGTTATGCAAAAATGGTTGCTGAGAACAACTTCGATTACTATGTATTAGAAATTAGCAGTTTTCAGTTAGATGGTATTGTAGATTTTAGACCACATATAGCCATTTTAACAAATATATCACCAGATCATTTAGATCGATATGATTACAAATATGAAAATTATATCGCTTCAAAATTTAGGATTGCAGAGAACCAAACAGCAGATGATTATTTGATTTATGATATAGATGACAAAGACCTGACCAATTGGTTGGCAAAACACCCAGTTAAATCCAAATTACTGCCTTTTTCAATAGAAAAAGAGATTAGAGAAGGAGCATATAGTTTAAACGAGAATATAACGATTACAATAAATAACGACACACTGAAAATGACAACAGATAATTTAGCTTTAGAAGGAAAGCACAATCTTAAAAACACAATGGCAGCTTCAACCGCAGCCAAGCTAATAGGTATTCGGAAAGAGACTATTCGTCAGAGTGTTGCGAATTTTCAAGGCGCTGAACATCGTCTTGAAAAAGTACTTAAAATTCATCATGTTGAATATATAAACGATTCTAAAGCTACTAATGTAAATGCTACGTATTATGCATTAGAGAGTATGAAAACACCAACAGTTTGGATTGTTGGTGGTATTGATAAAGGCAATGATTATAAATCATTAATGCCTTTAGTGAGAGAGAAAGTAAAAGCCATTATTTGTTTAGGTAAAGATAATTCAAAAATTAAAGAGGCCTTTGGAAATGCTGTTGATTTAATAGTGGAAACTTATGCGATGGATGAGGCCATTAAAGTGGCTTACAAAATAGCTGAAAGAGGTGATACGGTTTTATTGTCTCCAGCATGTGCAAGCTTTGATCTTTTTACGAATTATGAGGATAGAGGAAATCAGTTCAAAGCAGCAGTTAAAAATTTATAAATACAATGGAATTTTTCAACAAAATTAAAGGTGATAAAGCAATTTGGGCTATTGTAGCACTTCTTGCCTTGTTTTCATTTTTGCCAGTTTATAGCGCAAGCAGTAATCTGGTATATGTTGTTGGAAATGGAACAGGAACAACCATTAGTTTTTTATTTAAGCATGGATTGTTATTGGCCTTAGGTTTTGGAATTATTTATGGAGTTCATAGAATTCCGACTCATTTTTTTAAAGGCTTATCCTTAATTGCGATGCCAATAGTCTTACTGTTATTAGTGTACACTTTAGCACAAGGCACAACTATAGGTGGTGCTAATGCAAGTAGATGGATTCGATTGCCGTTAGTTGGGTTTACTTTTCAGACTTCCAATTTAGCAGCGGTGGTTTTAATGGCATATATAGCGCGCTATCTCACGAAGATTAAAGATAAAAAAATCACTTTTAAAGAAAGTATCTTGCCTTTATGGCTTCCAGTTTTTCTAGTGTTAATTCTTATTTTACCGGCTAACTTTTCTACAGCAGCTATTATCTTTTTTATGGTAATGGTACTTTGTTTTTTAGGCGGATATCCTATTAAATATATATTAGGAATTATTGGTAGTGGCATACTCGTACTAACCTTATTTATTTTAACAGCGAAAGCTGTTCCAGATTTATTTCCGAATAGAGTGACTACTTGGGAGAACCGGATAGATAGCTTTTTAAATGGAGAAGATGGAGAATCGGATTACCAAATAGAAAAGGCAAAAATAGCCATAGCAACTGGAGGTATTGTTGGTAAAGGAGCTGGTAAAAGTGTACAAAAGAACTTTTTACCCCAAAGTTCTTCAGATTTTATTTATGCAATAATTATTGAAGAATATGGTCTTGTTGGTGGTTTGTTATTGGTGTTTTTCTATTTGCTACTACTTTTTAGAATTGTAGTCGTAGCCAATGGTAATAAAACAATCTTTGGAAAATTATTAGTCGTAGGTGTTGGCTTACCTATAGTTTTTCAAGCATTTATAAATATGGCTGTAGCAGTAGAATTGTTTCCTGTTACTGGGCAAACATTACCATTAATTAGTAGTGGTGGTACTTCTACTTGGATGACCTGTTTGGCAATAGGAATTATTTTAAGTGCAAGTAATAAAGAAGTGAATATTGAACCTAGTTCAGTAGATATTGATGATACGAACCCTTTAGAAGTTTTAAGTGGACAATTATAGATTTATACTTTCTGGAGGAGGTACAGGCGGACATATTTATCCAGCAATAGCGATTGCTAATGAATTGAAGCGCAGGTATCCAAATGCTGAATTTTTGTTCGTTGGAGCAAAAGACAGAATGGAGATGGAGAAAGTGCCAAACGCAGGTTATAAAATAGAGGGTTTATGGATTAGTGGTTTGCAAAGGAAATTGACTTTTAAAAACATGATGTTCCCTTTTAAATTAATAAGTAGTTTGATAAAAGCAGGCAACATAGTAAATAAGTTTAAACCCGATGTTGTAATTGGTACAGGAGGTTTTGCTAGTGGCCCTCTTTTGAAAAGAGCGTCGGCAATTGGGATTCCTTGTTTATTGCAAGAGCAAAATTCTTATGCAGGGGTGACAAATAAGTTATTAGCTAAAAAAGCTAAAAAAATCTGCGTTGCATATGACAATATGGAACAGTTTTTTCCAGCAGATAAAATTGTAAAAACGGGTAATCCTGTACGAGGAGATTTGGTGCAAATGGATGTTGATAAAAGCCAGGCTTTACATTTTTTTGGTTTAGATGAAGCAAAACCCACTTTGGTCATTTTAGGCGGAAGTTTAGGCGCACGGCGCATTAATCAATTGGTAGAAAAAGAGCTTAATTATTTTAAAGAGTTAGGGATACAGTTGATCTGGCAATGTGGTAAACTGTATTATGATGAATACAAAAAATACGATTCTCAAGAAGTTAAAGTTTTTGATTTTTTAAATAAGATGGATTATACCTATGCGGCAGCAGATATTGTAATTTCTAGAGCAGGAGCAGGTTCAGTTTCAGAATTATGCATCGTAGGGAAGCCAGTAATATACATTCCATCACCGAATGTTGCAGAAGATCATCAAACGAAAAATGCAACTGCCTTGACATCAAAGAATGCAGCAATTTTAATTAAGGAGAATGATTTGGCAGCACATTTTGAGAGCGTGTTTTCGGCCTTATATAATGATAAAAATAAGCAGCAAGAATTAGGAGATAATAGCAAGTTAATGGCTATGCCTAATGCTACAATGGATATTGTTAATGAAATTGAAAAATTATTAAAAAATAAAAATTAGAGTTTCTCCTTTGAGAAGAATTAGTGGTACTACTATGAACATGAAACAAATACATAACGTTTATTTTCTGGGAATCGGAGGTATTGGTATGTCTGCTTTGGCAAGATACTTTGTGTTTTTGGGTAAAAATGTTGGGGGTTATGATAAAACGGTTTCACCTTTAACAATTGCGTTAGAAGAAGTAGGAATGCAAATTCACTATGAAGATGAGCTCACTCTAATTGATGAAAAATATTTAAATAAGGAGTCAAGTTTAATAGTCTATACACCAGCAGTACCTAAAGATCATAAGGAATTAAATTACTTTATAGAAAACGGATTTGTTGTTAAAAAAAGATCAGAAGTTTTAGGTATGGTAACGAATGAAACATTTTGTTTTGCAGTTGCTGGTACCCATGGAAAAACAACTACTTCAAGTATTCTAGCACACTTGCTAAAAGAGGCTCAGTTGCCAATGACTGCTTTTTTGGGTGGTATATCAGAAGATTTCAATAGTAATTTTTATTATCAAGGTTCCGAGTATTCTGTTGTTGAAGCTGATGAATTTGATCGTTCTTTTTTAAGGCTTTCTCCAAATGTAGCATGCATTACTTCGATGGATGCTGATCATCTAGATATTTATGGAACGGGAGAAGAATTACATAAGTCATTTAGAGAATTTGCAGGTGAACTAAAAGAAAACGGGAAGCTTTTTGTATGCAATGGATTGCCTATAGAAGGTATTACCTATGGTATTGATGATGATTCGGATTATTGTGCTAAGAATATTGTAATCAGTAATGGTACTTATGTTTTTGATGTGCAAACACCAACCGTATTGTATAAGGGCGTTAAATTTAAAAAACCAGGAAGACATAATCTGTTGAATGCCCTAGTGGCACTAGCAATGGCTTTGGAGGCTGATGTAAATCCGCAAAAACTTTTTAGTGCTTTGGAAAGCTTTAAAGGCGTACAGCGTCGCTTTTCATATCGCATAAAGAATGAAGATTTTGTTTTTATTGATGATTATGCACACCATCCAACAGAAATAAACGCTGTTTATGATGCAGTTGCAGAAATGCATCCAAACAAAAAAGTTTTGGCAATTTTTCAACCACATTTATTTTCTAGGACCAAAGATTTTGCGGATGACTTTGCTTCAAGTTTGTCAAAATTTGAAAATATTCTGCTTCTAGATATTTATCCTGCAAGAGAAAAACCAATGGAAGGAATTACTTCGGAATGGTTATTACATAAAATAAAAAATCCAAATAAAAAATTAATTCAGAAATCAGAATTAATAAATGAAATAAAAAAACAAGCACCAGAAGTTTTAGTAACTATGGGTGCAGGTGATATAGGTTTAGAGGTCGTAAAAATTCAAAATGCTTTGGTAAATGAAAATTAATTGGAACATTTTAAAAATGGTGATGTTAGTGATAGCTATATCAGGTCTTTATGCTTTTTCTAATTATAGAAATGAAAGTAAAAAGATTACAGAATTGGATGTTCAGTTCACAGATGGAGACAATTTATACGTAACAACAGCCATGGTTAATAAATTGTTAATACAAAATTTCCAAGGGTTTGCAAACGTACCTAAAGAAAAATTAGTTTTGAATACTATGGAAAAGGTCATCGAGGCCAATGAAATGGTTAAAAATGCTCAAGTCTACCTTACAGTAAACGGAAAATTGACGACTAAAATCGCTCAAAGGAATCCAATCGGTCGTGTAGAAGGGAGTTCAATATTCTATCTTGATGATGAAGGAAAGCGCATGCCGCTATCTCGAAATCATTCCGCAAGGGTTCCTATAATAACGGGGAATATAACTGATAAGAGTTTGGAAGATGTGCTTTTGATTTTAAATCATATCAATGGAGATGATTTTTTGAGAAAGAATGTTATTGGAATTCATGCAATGAATACGAATAAATATCAGTTGAAATTTAGAACAGAGAATTTTGTTGTGAGTTTAGGAAGAGCGGAAGCGTTAGAACGGAAGTTTAACAAGTTTAAGGCTTTTTATGTAAAGGGGGTAAAAGATAAGTCACTTGATACATATAGCAAAGTAAGTTTGGAATTTAGTAATCAGGTTGTGTGCACCAAAATTTAAGATATGGAACAAGGTAAATATTCAGTTGGTTTAGATATCGGAACTACAAAGATTGTAGCTATTATCGGAAAGGAAAATGAGTATGGTAAGATTGAGATTTTAGGGATTGGTAAATCTAAGAGTTTAGGTGTACATAGAGGTGTTGTAAATAATATTACACAAACTATACAATCTATTCAACAAGCAGTGGAGCAAGCAGAAACAAATTCAGGTTTAAAGATTGGCTCTGTAGTAGTTGGTATTGCTGGACAACACATTAGAAGCCTTCAACATAGCGATTATATTACCAGAGCAAATTCTGAAGAAGTAATCAATGAAGATGATTTAGATAAACTTTGTAACCAAGTCTATAAGCTGATTATGTTACCAGGAGAAGAAATAATTCATGTTTTACCACAAGAATACAAAGTTGATGGTCAAGCAGAGATTAAAGAACCAATAGGAATGTATGGAGGTCGACTAGAGGCTAATTTCCATGTCGTAGTTGGTCAAGTTTCCTCTATTAAAAATGTTGGTCGCTGTATTAAAAGCGCAGGATTGGATTTAGGAAGCATTACGCTTGAACCTTTGGCTTCTGCAAATGCTGTGTTAAGTCAGGAAGAAAAAGAAGCTGGAGTTGCCTTAATAGATATAGGTGGTGGTACAACAGATTTAGCCATTTTTAAAGATGGTATTATTCGTCATACCGCTGTAATTCCGTTTGGTGGAAATGTAATTACAGAAGATATAAAAGAAGGTTGTTCAATTATTGAAAAACAAGCAGAGCTTCTGAAAATAAAATTTGGATCTGCTTGGCCGGGAGAAAATAAAGATAATGAGATTGTTTCAATTCCAGGATTAAGAGGGAGAGAGCCAAAAGAAATAACATTAAAAAACCTTTCTAAGATTATACATGCGAGAGTTGTTGAGATTGTAGAACAGGTGTATGTAGAAATAAAAAATTATGGTCACGATGATCAGAAAAAGAAACTAATAGCAGGGATTGTTTTAACAGGTGGCGGAAGCCAGTTGAAACATTTAAAGCAATTAGTAGAATATATTACAGGAATGGATACACGTATAGGGTATCCTAATGAGCATTTAGCGGGAGATTCTGATGAAGAGATTGCAAGTCCGTTATATGCAACAGCAGTAGGGCTTTTAATGAACGCATTAAAAACCAAAGCTAAAAATGAAGCTATCGCCCAAGAAGAAGAAGAAATTGCGGTAGGTGAAAAAGCTATGAATAATGGGGATGTAGACACTATTGCACCAAAAGTGGTGCAGAAAGAACGCAAATCAATATTTGACAAATGGTCTGATAAGTTAAAAGATTTTTTAGACAACGCAGAATAATAAAACACGAGAACACACAGTATAACCAGTAATACAAAAAGTATGAGCAACAGTAATGAATTCGGAAGTATCTCCTTTGATTTGCCCAAGAATCAAAGTAATGTAATAAAAGTCATCGGTGTAGGTGGTGGTGGTAGTAATGCCATTAATCACATGTATACCGCGGGTATTAATGGAGTTGATTTTATTATATGTAATACTGATGCACAAGCGCTAGACAATAGTGGTGTGCCTAATAAAATTCAATTAGGTGTTTCGCTTACAGAAGGTCTTGGAGCAGGTGCAAACCCAGAAGTAGGAGAGCAGTCTGCTATTGAAAGCATGGAAGAGATTAAAAGCATGTTGGGCACAAACACAAAAATGGTTTTCATTACCGCTGGTATGGGTGGTGGTACTGGAACTGGAGCAGCACCAATGATAGCAAAACAAGCTAAGGAACTGGATATCCTTACAGTTGGTATTGTTACTATTCCTTTTCAGTTTGAAGGACAAATGCGTACAAAACAAGCGCAAGCGGGTATTGAGAAATTGCGCAAAAATGTTGATTCTTTAATTGTTATTAATAATAATAAATTAAGAGAGGTGTATGGTAACTTGGGCTTTAAAGCTGGTTTCTCTAAAGCAGATGAAGTTTTAGCTACTGCAGCAAGAGGTATTGCCGAAGTAATTACACATCACTACACACAAAACATAGATTTACGTGATGCCAAAACGGTACTTTCAAATAGCGGTACTGCTATAATGGGTTCTGCAACAGCTTCAGGTACTTCAAGAGCTAATGAGGCTATTTCAACCGCTTTAGATTCTCCTTTATTGAATGATAATAAAATTGCAGGAGCTAAAAATGTGTTACTATTGATTGTATCTGGTTCAAAAGAAATAACCATTGACGAAATTGGTGAAATAAACGACTACATTCAAGGAGAAGCTGGACATGGAGCTAACATTATTATGGGTGTAGGTGAAGATGAAACACTGGGGGAAGCAATTGCTGTAACGGTTATCGCTACGGGTTTTAATATTGATCAACAAGATACGATTGTAAATACTGAATCTAAGAAAATCATTCATACGCTAGAAGATGGCCAAAAGGCAGAACAACATCTTTTGGGTTCAGAAAATGTAGTATTTAACCTGGTTGAAGAAGAGATTAAAGCAGTTGTAAAAGAAGAGCCAAAAATTGTAAAGCATATTTTGGAAGAAGAGAAGCCAGCAATGGATTTAATACCTACTTCTAGCTATATCAAAAATTTTAATGTGTTTTATGAAGAAGTTATAGCGGAAAATGTTGGGGATGATTTTATAATAGTAGATGCTAAATCTAAATTAGATACTATTGAAGTGGTTGATCCAATAACTGTAACTTCTGCTAAAATAGAAGAGGATCAGTTTCTCTTTAGCTTTGATATCCCTGAAACCAAAATGCATGAAGAGGAGGAGAAAGAAAACGTTGTATTATTTTCTTTAGATGAAGAGGTGAAAGATATCGAAGTAAGAGAGCACATTGAAGTTATACCTGTTTTAGAATATAATAAAGATGGAGAAACTAGATATAGTTTAGATGATTATATGGACTTGGAAAATAAATTAACTGGAGCAAAATCTAAAGCGGAAGAGTTTAAACCTAAGGTTGTTGAAGAAGAATTGGTTTTTGAAAGAAAAACGATAGAAAAACCTATAGCTGAAGTTGAAGAAGTTGTAGAAATAGATCCAATGGATATGCCGTTAGAAGAGTTACTACGAAGTAGATCTGAAGAACGTAAAAGAAAGTTGAAGGATTTTAATTATAAATTCCAGAACAATAATTCTAACCGCATTGATGATATTGAAAAACATCCAGCTTACAAGCGTCAGGGTGTTAATTTAAACGATGTAAATAGAGAAAATAAAATGTCTAGAACCTCATTAAGTGAGGATAGTAATGATGAGATACAAATTCGTTCAAACAATTCATTTTTGCATGATAATGTAGATTAATCTTATTTTTTAATACTACTTTTAAACCCGAAAATACAGTATATTTTCGGGTTTATTTTTTTATCTTCGTGCCGCTAAATTATTAAGATATGAGTTTACAGCAACAAGTAATGGAAGAGATGAAATTAGCAATGAAAGCTAAAGATAAAGTTGCTTTGGAATCATTGCGAGCTATTAAATCTGCATTGTTACTTATGCAAACAGAGACAGGTTCTGGAGTAGGTATTACGGAGGAAGCTGAAATTCAATTAGTTCAAAAATTAGTGAAGCAGCGTAAGGATAGTGCTGCGATCTTTATAGAACAGGGAAGAACTGATTTGGCGGAACCAGAATTAGCACAAATAGCTGTTATAGAGAAATTTTTTCCAGAACAACTAACCGAAGAGGAGATTGAAAAAGTAGTGGTTCAAACCATTGGTGCTGTAGGTGCTTCAGGTATGAAAGATATGGGTAAAGTTATGGGGATTGTTTCTAAGGAATTAGCTGGTCAAGCAGATGGTAAAACCATTTCTATGCTAGTTAAAAAGAATCTTGTTTAGTTTTAAAAAGAAAAATATTGGCTGCGTAGTTCAACTGGATAGAATATCAGATTTCGGCTCTGA
>TARA_R110002033_G_scaffold137842_1_pt1 | contig 27857 bp, 26 predicted proteins | sample TARA_R110002033 | Tara Oceans TARA_R110002033 (sample SAMEA4397051) | marine metagenome | biome: Polar Biome; feature: [SRF] surface water layer (ENVO:00010504); material: water (ENVO:00002006), including particulate matter (ENVO:01000060) such as... | depth 5 m
TGATATTATTTTATCAGATTGACACGGAATTTCTAACACTCTCATCAGTTATAGACATAAAACTATGAGTGGTCTTATAAATGATATATTTTACTTATATAAAACAATCTATTAGTTTTTTTAATAGCTCTTTTTTATCTTCATTTGATTCAGTTTCTAATCTAATTGACAGTTGATTTTTTACAATTTTTATTGCATTGTCACATTCACTTATTGCTTCATTAATCTCTTTTTTTGTTAGATCACATGTTTGTATACCAAATCTTTCTATATACTTGTTGTCCCACCATTTTTTACTGCCAAGAAGTAATAATGCTGGAATATCATTTTTAATATATACTGTAGTTGATACTACATCATATGCTGGTGCTAATTTTATGTCATCTATTCCTGTGTAAATAAGCCCAAAGTTTTTGAGATGAGCATCACCATTTTTTAATAAGAAATTTAAATAAGTCATTTTAAAAAATTGAATAAGTGAAGATTTTTTGTGCTGCGGTGAAACAAATATTTTAATTGTTTTTACTATTTGTTCATAAGATCCTTCATATTTATCATCTCTTTGTTTACCCATTAAAACACACATATCTTCAAATCCAATATATTTATCATCAACTTTATCAAATCGTTTCATTATAAAAAGCTTTTCATCATCAGATATATAAAACTCTGGAACTTCAATGTTTGATCTTCTAACTATTTCCATGCAGTAGTACTCATTTAAAGCAAGTTCTTTATAATCTGCACCCCAAGATTTGACAATGTAATCATCAACTTTTAAAGTTGCTTTATTTTTAATTAGGGCTAAAACTTTTGGCTGAACTCCACTTATTGCTGAGTTTAGTGCAAATTTAGTTACTAGTTCATCAAAAAGATTATCTTTTTTTGTATGTAATAAATCATCAAGACTTAAACTATCATCAGCTTTAATAAAATTTGATTCATAAGAAAGCCTACCTTTTATTGAGTTTGACATAACTTTTAGTAAGCCAAAATCATCGGTTTTTGTAAGTTTTGAGAAATGTTTTTTAATAATTGATAATAGGTAACCTTCTGGCAAATGCATTTCAAAAATAGGGTGAAGTTTATTATGGATAAATGGCTTACTTCTTACAGGCATAAGTAAAGAGATAAAATTATTTTTTTCTTCACAATCATATGAGAATATAAATTCATCATCTTCTTTTATTAAGTTACCACTAGAATTTGAATTTACTTTTACATTTAATTTATCCATTTACAATATCCTCAAATACAGGGAATAGTGATTTTTCTTTTATAACTAACTCTTGTCCTAGATAGTCAGTCAATTGCAAAACTTTTTTAAGGCCAATGTCACTACTGGTTCCATTTTCAAAATTGCTGATAGTTGCTCTTGAAATATTTAAATCACTAGAGATGGTTTTCTGAGAAATACCTCTACTTTTTCTTAAAAGTGCCAACTCTTTGCCAAGTTCAACAAAATTCATATAAATACCTTTTGTGTATAAAATATTAGTCATTATAGTAATAAAAATTAAATTTGTCAATTATTTTATACACTATTTGTTTTCTAATTATATGGCATAAAAATATATCTTTATGTATAAACAATAATAGAATAATCCAAATTTTATCTATCTCTTTGCCATTATCGTTTATAATGCGATTAAATTAAAAAACAAATATTTAAGATAAAAGGTAAACAATGGGATTAGGTGTAGGTATAGTAGGACTTCCAAATGTAGGTAAATCGACGACTTTTAATGCTTTGACAAAAGCACAAAATGCAGAGGCACAAAATTATCCATTTTGTACTATTGAGCCAAATAAAGCAATTGTTCCAGTACCTGATAAAAGATTAGATGCGTTAGCAAAAATAGTTATTCCAGACAAGATTCAATACTCAACTATTGATTTTGTTGATATTGCAGGACTTGTAAGAGGAGCTTCTAAAGGTGAGGGATTAGGAAATCAATTCTTATCAAACATTAGAGAAGTTGAAATGATCTTACATATGGTAAGATGTTTTGAAGATGGAAATATTACTCATGTGGAAGGTGATGTAAATCCTTTAAGAGATATTGAGATAATCGAAACTGAACTTATTTATGCTGATATTTCACAATTAGAGAAAAAAATAGATAGACTTAAAAAACAAGCAAAAACTTCAAAAGAAGCAGCGTCTTCTTTAGTAGTTGCAGAAGAGTTATTTAAACATTTAGAAGAGTTAAATCCTGTAAAAACTTTTGAGAAACTTGAAGATGATGTTTTTATTGCTTTAGATAAAGAACTTAGATTTTTGTCAAATAAAGATGTTATTTATGGGGCAAATGTTGATGAAGATTCCTTAGCAGATGGTGGAAATAAATTTGTTGAGATCTTAAAAGAGCATGCTGCTTCAGTAAATGCAGATGTTATTATGCTTTGTGCAAAAATTGAAGAAGAATTAGTTGGTTTAGAAGATGAAGAAGCACAAGAGTTTTTGACAGATTTAGGTGTTGAAGAGTCTGGATTAGAACAAATTATTCATAAAGCATTTGATAAACTTGGACTTCAATCATATTTTACAGCAGGGAAAGTAGAAGTGCGAGCTTGGACTATTAGAAAAAACACAAAAGCACCACAAGCAGCAGCCGTTATTCATAATGACTTTGAAAAAGGTTTTATAAAAGCTGAAGTTATTGCTTATGAAGATTTTGTATCTTTAGGTGGTGAAGCTAAGTGTAAAGAAGCAGGAAAATTAAAACTTGAAGGTAAAGATTATATTGTGCAAGATGGTGATGTTATGCATTTTAGGTTTAATGTCTAATAGATTTATCATTATAAACTAGCTTCAATTATCAAAATGTAAAGAAGAAAACTTCTTTACATTTACTAACTATATTTAACAAAAATCTAAAAGTCTAAAATTCAATAGAACAAATTTAATAATAATTTAAAACTTTAATTTTGTATACTTTATATACAAAAATGTAAACTCTACTATACCTTAAAAATGTATAATTATTTTATATATTTTAAGGAACTAGAATGAATAATCAACTTATTAACTATAAAGGAATCGAGCTAAAAGAGGATTTACTTCAATATTTTAAACATATGTTTTTAGTAGAAGAGTATAGAGAAGAATTAGTATCATTATCAAAAAGTTGGGATAATTTATCATTATTAAGTAACTTTGGGAATAACAGTGCAAATATAAATGAGACAAAAAATAATTTTTCAAAATTGACTTCAAAACTGTTAAATCATCTATCAAACGAACTTTTAGAAAAAACAATTAGACAAATGAAATTTAAATCACAAATCTCTATTGATATTCTTATTCGAAATCTTTATGAAAGAACTGCTGATATTGGATTTTTAGCTACAGATAAGGATATAAGAGAATTTTTAGAAAATAATAAAAATAAATATGAAAATGAATTTGCTGATAATGTAAAAATATTAAGAAATAGATTTTTAGAATATACGCAAAAATATAGTGTATATTATAACATTGTCCTAATGGACACAAAAGGTAATATCCTAGTCCAATTAGATAAAAGTGAGAAAATAAATAAATCTGAAGATGAGATTATTGATTTATCTTTAAGTAGTAATGATTATGTTGAATCTTTTAAATTTCATGATTTCATTCCAAGTAAAAAGAAAAGTTTAGTTTATGCTTCTAAAGTTACAAAAACTAATGATCCAAATTCAGAATCAATTGGAATTTTATGCTTATGTTTTAAGTTTCAAGATGAGATGAAAGGTATTTTTAATAATCTAAAAGAGATAAAAAATAAGGAGTGTTTAACAATTTTAGATAAAGATGGAGTAGTAATTGCTACTAGTGATAAGTATCATGTGAATTTAGGAACAATTTTAGAATTTAATCCAAATAGTAAATTCTCTTTTATTTCTCATGGAGGTAGAGATTATTTATCTAAAACATGTAAAACAAATGGTTATCAAGGTTATTTTGGGCAAGAATGGTATGGACATATTTTAGTTCCAATAGATTATGCTTTTGTTGAAGAAGATGATAATTTAAATATTGATCAAGATATTTTATTAGCAATCTTACAAGGAGGGGAGAGGTTTAGTGATGAACTAAAAAAAATCCCTCTTGAAGCAAATAATATTCAAGAGAATTTAAATAGATTAGTTTGGAATGGAAATCTCAACCGAGGTAATCAAGATAAAAGTGAATTAATAAAAAGCTTTTCTAGGGCACTTTTAAATGAGATAAGTCTAACTGGAGAGAAAACTAAAAAAATATTTGATTTATCTATTGCTAATCTAACTAAAACAATTATATTAAATAATGCAACTTATGTCGCTTCTTTGATGGTAGATATTATGGATAGAAATTTATATGAAAGAGCAAATGATTGTAGATGGTGGGCTTTAACTCAAGATTTTAAAGATGTCTTAACCTCTAGTTCTGTAGATAAAACTAATAATAGTAAATTGACAGAGATTTTAAAATATATCAATAATCTTTATACGGTTTATACAAATTTATTTATTTATGACAAAAATGGAATTATTCTTGCTGTTTCTAATGATAAAGAAAAACATTTAGTAGGAATGCAATTAAATGATAACACCCTTGAAAAAACAATGAAAGTAACAGACAATAATGATTATTTTGTATCAAATTTTAAAAGAACAAAATTCTATAATGATGATTACACTTACATTTATTATTCTTCTATTAAATCAAATGACAATGTAGTAGGTGGGATTGGTGTAGTTTTTGATTCAAAAGTTGAATTAAAAGCAATACTTGAAGAATCAATTCCAAATTTTAAATCATCAGATGAAGAAAAAAGATTTGGTGTATTTATTGATAAAAAAGGATTAATAATCTCTTCTACAAGTGATGACTTAAAAGTTGGAACAACTTTAGATATTGATTTAAAACTTTTTAATATGGTAAATGGTGAATCTCATAGTGAAATAATAGTTTACAATGGTAACTACTATGCTATTGGAATAAAATGCTCGCAAGGATACAGAGAATATAAAGTTGCTGATAATTATTCAAATGACATTTTTGCAATATTTTTTTCTTATATAAGTTCTGCAGACTTGAAAATTTCTCATAGTAAAGAAATATTTAAAGAAATTAGTGGAAATAAATCAGAAGATACACAGGAAATAGGGACTTTTTTCATAGGTGGAAAGTGGTTAGGTATTGAAATAGAAAATTTAATTGAAGTTGTGAGTACCTCAAAACTAGACCTATCTCCTACAATGAATAATGACCACTATTTTAAAGGAACTATCCTTTATAATAATAGTGCTGTTGGGGTGATAGATATTAAGAATTTTTTAGATGAAAAAATTGAAGAAGAATATAAAGAAGTTGTTATTATAAAACATTTTGACAAAGATAGTGAGAATTACATAGGTATATTAGTAAATGAACTAGGAGATATTCCTGAGGTTTCCAAAGCTAGAATCAAGAAGATTGATAATTATTTATTGGGGAATTGTACATTAATAAACTCTGTTGTAGTTCCTTCTGAGGGTTCAAAAGAAGATAAGTTATTATCAATACTTGATATTGAGATGTTAAAAAATAATTTAGTAGAATAACAAAAGTAAAGACTTATATCCCTTGAAGTAAAATCTGCCAAATATACTCAACTTCTTCATCATCTAAGAAAATCAGTGATTTTTCTTTAAAAAGTTCGTCTATTTTGTAAAATTCAAATTTTTTTGAATAAGTACAATTTGGATGTACTGGATGAAAACTTCGTACAAGTGAAATTTCATTTTCTATTTTTTGTTCACAAAGTAGACAAATGTATTCGCTATGAAGTCTTCCTTCATGTTCTAGTAGTTTTATATAAGTTTCACAAATAGCTCGTTTGGCATCTTGTTTTATAAGTTTGTGAGCCAGTTCTTCTAATAGGTTAAAATAAAAATCATCTATATCTTCCACATCTTTTAAATGGGGATAAAAAAGTTTTAAAAATCTTTGCCAACAATAAAGCTTCTCTTTTACAAAAATCCAATTAAAACTTATTTGAAGTACATCTTTTAGTCTAGGCATTGTGCTTTTTAGATTTGATTCTAATTCAAAATCAATCTTATATCCAACATTAACTGTAGAGTGTCTTCCTCCATAAAATCTATATGTAGTATAAATACTATCATCTGTAAGAATAGTAACTATTAAGTCATCATCTCTTACAGATTTTATATCGATTATATAACCTTGCATCTATTCTTCAAGACTCTTCATATCAATTATTTCATCAATGATTTCTTGAGCTTCTTCATCATCAATCTCACCAGCTTCTAAATCATCAATCAAATCTTGAAATTCTTTTCTCATCTCTTGCATATATTTTATTTCTTCTTTAGTTTTATCATCACTTTTTTTTGATGCAACTAATTCAAATAACTCATCTAAATAGTCTTCAACATCAGGTATAACTTCGTTGTGTACTAGATTTAAAAGTTTTTCTTGTATAGTCATATTATTTTCCTTTTAAATTTGAAAAAAAATTATAACAAAAGATTACTACTTGTTTGCTTCATAATTATACTTATGGTATTATTCTTGACATATTATAAAAAGGAAAATGTAGATGTCTGTGTTTGAAAATGTAAAAATAGCTAAAAAAGCAAATATTTTATATGAAGGTCATGTTACAAGTAGAGCAATAGAGTTTGAAGATGGTTCAAAAAAGACTTTAGGGGTTATGTTACCTGGAGAGTATGATTTTACAACTATTCATGAAGAACTTATTGATGTAGAATCTGGAGAATTAGAAGTATTATTACCTGCACAAGATTGGAAAAAAATTGTTGCACCACAAAGTTTTAAAGTACCTGCTAACTCTAAATTTAAATTAAAAGTTATTTCACTAGTTGATTATTGTTGTTCATTTAAAATACACTAAGATAGAAAGATTTTTCCTATCTTAGCTTATTTGTAAAAGCTTATATCCTACACCTCTTAGATTTAAAACCATTCCATTTTTTAGTTTACTTCTTAATTTATGAACGATAGTTCTCATGCTTACTGATTCCATCTCTTTACTATCCCAAACATATTCATGAATCATATCAATAGTGACTGTTTTATTTATGTTTTTAACTAGGAGTGATAAGAGTAGTTTTTCTTTTATTGTTAGTTCTATTTCATGTCCATGTTTATATAAAGTTTGGTTTATCAAATCGTAATTATACTCATAGCCCAAATCAATATTTAAATTTACATCATTATTTTGTGATATATGGTTTAAATGGTATTTTATTCTTAAAAAAAGTTCTTCAAAATCAAAGGGTTTTTTTATATAATCATTACACCCATAATCAAAAGAATTTTTGATATTCTCTATATCTATTTCAGCACTTATCATGATTACAGGACTGTTTGGATTATCTTTTCTTATTGTTTTTAATATTTCATGTCCATTAAATCCTGGAACATTCAAATCTAAAATATACAAATCATATTTATTATTTATGATTTTACTAGCTGCTTCATATCCATCTGTACAGTTTTCTACAAAAAAACCTCTATTTTCTAGTGAGAGTTTTATGATCTTATTAAGTGAATAGTCATCTTCTAGTAAAAATATTTTCATTTTAAGAGCCTTTATTTATAAGGTTTTTTGGAAATATATATTTAAATGTTGTAAATTCATTTGAAAGTATTTCTATGTTTATATCATAATTTTCACAAATTGACTTTACGATATTTAGTCCTAGTCCAAGACCTATATTTTTTACTTTTTCTTGATAATATTTTTCAAAAACCAAAGAGGTATCTTGTATTTTTATTCCTTCATTTATTACTTCTACTTGATAGTTTTTAAGAGCAATTACTACAGTTGTATTTTCGTAAGAATATTTTATAGCATTTGAAAGTGTATTATCAATTATTCTCTCAAACTCATATTCATCCATTAAAACTTCAAATTCATCGCTTATCTCTAAATCTAAGATGATATTTTTTGTTTTTGCAATTTCATCAAAGAAGATTATTCTTGAAGATAAAAAGTTTACAAGATTTATTACTTTTATTTGTTTTTGCATAGTTTGTTTTTTTGTTAAATAGTAAAGGTCATTATAAATAGAAGAGAGAGATTTTGAAGAAGCTTTTATGGCTTCAAATTGTTCTTTTGGTCCTAATTGCCGTTCTAAATTATCTACATTTAGTGAAATAATACTAAGAGGAGTATTCATCTCATGGATTATTTTTTTTAAGAAAAAATCTTGTTGTTGAAGAAGGCTTAAAATAGTTTGGTTATTTTCAAAAATTTTAAGTTGAGTTTTTATTCTAGCTAATACCTCTTCTTTTTCAAAAGGCTTAGTAATATAATCAACTCCACCTTGTTCGAAGGCTTTTACTTTTATCTCTATATCATCAATGGCACTTATGAAAATAATAGGGATATCTTTTAATTTATCATTTTCTTTAAATAATTTACAAACTTCAAAGCCATCAATATTTGGCATTTTAATATCTAGTAAGATTAAATCAGGAGGATAACTTTCTGACGAAGTTAAAGCAAAACTAGGATCTGTAGTAGCTCTAATATTATAATCATAAACTTTTAGTATGCTATTTAGATAATGAAGATTTTCATTTTTATCATCTATGATTAATATTGTATATTTTTTATGCATCATTTATCTCATTTTATATTGCTTTGTTGCTAAGATTATAGAATAAAAGATATAAAATCAAAATGAGGCACCTCCTTGAATCTAAAAAAACTCTTTATGTTACTTTTTATATTAAATACTATTTCTTTTATTAGTGTTGCAGTTGTCATAAATAAATACCAAAACTCTACAGTAAAACTAGAAAATGCCTATCAACTACAATACAAATCACTTATCCTTGCCCATGAGCTAAGACAGAGTAGTGATGACCTTACAAGGATGGCAAGAACTTATGTGATTACTGGAAATCCATTATTTGAAGAACAATATAAAACAGTACTTGATATAAGAAACGGGAAAAAAAACAGACCCAAAAGATATAATGGAATATTTTGGGATTTTTATACTTTAGATGGTACAAAGCCTATTTTAGATGGTGAAAAAGTTCCTTTAAGAGATCTTATGAAAAGGGCAAACTTCCCAGATGAAGAGTTAAATTTACTTTTTGCTTCACAAAATGAATCGGATGATTTAACAAACCTTGAACACAAAGCCATGAATGCAGTTAAAGGAATCTTTGAAGATGAAAATGGAAATTTTACTATAAAAGGAAAACCTGATTTTAAACTAGCAAGGGAACTTATGCACTCAGATGAGTATCACAAAGCAAAAATAAGAATTATGCAACCTTTGGATAACTTCTATAAAGCCTTTGAAAAAAGAACCCAAGAAAGAGTAAATGATGAGAGAAAGACCGTAAAACAACAAGAGTTTTATGTAAATGTGATAGTTCTTTTTTCAGTTATTTTTTTCTTGATGTCATTTTTTATAATTTTATTTAGAATCATTTACCCAATAGATTTATTAAGAGTTGCCATGTTAAAACTTTCATCAAATGATATGAGTGTGGAGTTGGATAAGAACAAGTATGATGATGAAGTGGGCGACATGATAGGTTCTGTTTCTATTTTCAAAGAAAATACTAAAAAACTAATAGAGAGTGAACACCAAATCAAACTTGCCATGGAAGAAGCAAAAAGTGCAAATAAAGCAAAATCTATATTTCTAGCAAGAATGAGTCATGAACTTCGAACTCCCCTAAATGCTATACTTGGATTTTCAAATATTTTAAAAAAATCTATGAATGCTACACAAGAAGAAAAAAACAATTTAAATATAATCAAAAGAAGTGGAGAACATCTTTTAAATATCATAAATGAAATTTTAGAATTATCAAAAATCGAAGCTGGAAAAATAGAAATTATTCCAAAAGTTTTTAATCTAAAAGAGTTAATAGAAGATATCAATTCAATTTTTGCCTTTAGATGTAAAGAAAAGGGCTTGGAGTTTAAAATTGTTTTAGATGATAATCTACCTGAAGTTGTAAAAATGGATGATTTAAGACTTCGGCAAATACTTATAAATCTCTTAAGTAATAGTTTGAAATTTACAAATGAAGGTGAAATATCACTATATTTATATGAAAAGAGCCAAAAACTATTTTTTGAAATAAAAGATAGTGGAATAGGTATTGATAATAAAGATTTAAAAAGAATATTTAAACCCTTTGAGCAAATTAAACATGAAGATTATAATAAAAATGGAACAGGATTGGGACTATCTATTACAAAAGAGTTAGTAACTTTAATGAATGGTTCTATTTATGCAAAAAGTAAAGTTAATCTTGGAACAGAGTTTTATTTTAGTGTTGATTATAAAAATGCAAATAGTAGTGATATTGATGCTCAGTTAAAATTAAAAGATATTATAGGAATAGAAAAGAATAAAAATAAAAAAACTATTCTTGTAGTTGATGATATTGAAGTAAATAGAAATCTATTAACACAAATATTAACTTCCCATGGCTTTGAAGTATTTCAAGCAAGTAGTGGATATGAGGCCATTGAACTTTTTGAAAAGCAAGAGTTTAATCTTATTTTTATGGATATAAAAATGAGTGGCTTAGATGGCTTAGAAACTATAAAGCTTATAAGAAAAGATGAAAAAGACAAAAATATACCAATAGTTGCAGTATCTGCAAATGTATTTAATGAAGATAAAGAAATAGCAATACAAAGTGGAGCAGATGGATTTTTAGCAAAACCAGTTGAAGAAAAAGAGTTATTAATTATTTTGGCAAAGTATTTTAATTTGAAATTAAAATATTTAGAAAATAATGAAGAAAAAGCTGATATTTTTGAAAGAATATCAAAACTTGATAAAGAGTTTTTTATAAAACTAAATGAATTCGCTTTGTTAATGGACTCTTCTAGTATTGAGCAGTTTTTAGAAAATAGTGATATTGAAAATGATTTAAAACTATATTTAAAAGAACTTGTGGAAAACTTCAAATATAAAGAGATAAGTGAAATCTGTATAAAAAATATACAGTAAACTTTTTAACTTTACAAAAAAACAACACTTAAACAACACTTCTATTTTATACTTCCCTTAGTAGTCAAAGAGACTAAATCTAAAGGAGAATAAATGAAAAGTAGATTCACAAAAGTTTTAGCTGCATCAGCAATTGTAACTATGAGTATGATAGCTCAAGCTGCTGATACAATCAAAGTTGGTGTTTTACACTCACTATCTGGAACAATGGCGATTTCAGAAACAACTTTAAAAGATACAGTTTTAATGCTTATTGATGAGCAAAATAAAAAAGGTGGTTTATTAGGTAAAAAAATAGAACCAGTTGTAGTTGACCCTGCATCAAACTGGCCACTGTTTGCTGAAAAGATGAGAGGACTTTTAACTAAAGATAAAGTTGATGTTACATTTGGTTGTTGGACATCAGTTTCTAGAAAATCAGTTCTTCCAGTTGTTGAAGAGTTAAATGGTTTACTTTTTTATCCTGTTCAATATGAGGGTGAAGAGTCTAGCAAAAATGTATTTTATACAGGTGCTGCGCCTAACCAACAAGCAATTCCTGCAGTTGATTATCTTATGAACGATATGGGTGTTAAAAGATGGGTTTTAGCTGGTACTGATTATGTATATCCAAGAACTACAAATAAAATCTTAGAAGCATACTTAAAATCAAAAGGTGTTAAATCATCTGATATTATGATTAACTATACTCCATTTGGACACTCTGATTGGCAAAGTATTGTAAGTGAAATCAAAAAATTCGGAAGCGCTGGTAAAAAAACTGCTGTTGTATCTACAATCAATGGTGATGCAAATGTTCCTTTTTATAAAGAATTAGGTAACCAAGGTATTACATCTTCATCTATTCCAGTTATTGCATTCTCTGTTGGAGAAGAAGAGCTATCAGGACTTGATACTAAACCTTTAGTTGGTCATTTAGCTGCATGGAATTATTTTGAAAGTGTTTCTACTCCAGAAAATGACAAATTTATTTCAACTTGGCATAAATATATCAAAGATGACAAAAGAGTTACAAATGACCCAATGGAAGCTACATATATTGGATTTAACTTATGGGTAAAAGCTGTTGAAAAAGCTGGAACTACAAATGTTGATAAAGTAAGAGAGGCAATCGTTGGATTATCTGTTCCAAATCTTACTGGTGGAACTGCAACTATGCTTAAAAATCACCATATTACAAAACCTGTTTTAATCGGTGAGATTCAAGAAGATGGCCAATTTGAAACTGTATGGCAAACTGAAAAAGAAGTTCCAGGTGATGCTTGGTCAAACTACTTACCAGGAAGTAAAGACTTAATCTCAGATTGGACTAAACCAATCAATTGTGGAAACTATAACACTAAAACTAAAAAGTGTATGGGTGCTAACTAACAAAATTAAAATATGAGAGTTCAACTCTCATATTTTTTTGCTCTACATAATAAATGAAAGGTAATCATGAAAATCTTAAAAATAATATTGCTTAATTTATTAATTTTATCTTCACTAATTGCTTCAGATCTTCAAAGTGATTCACAAGAACTTTTGACAAATAGTTATTCTAAAAAAGAAACAGTTATATTAGATTTAACTAAAAAGTATAAAAGTGAAAAAAAGTTTGAGTACTTATTACAAAAACTTTTAGCAGGAGATTTATATTATACAAAAAGTGATAAACAAATTGTATTTTTAAAAGAGAAAAAAGAAAATAACTATCATACAGTTGATGTTTTTTCTGGCGAGAAGTTAAGTGAAGCTTCAAAATATGATTTTAAAAAAGTTAAAATCAATAATAAATTAAGAAATATTATAAAAGCATCTTTGGCAAAAATAAATCTTTTTTCTACTGATGAAGATAAAAGATTAAAGTCTGCTAAGAACTTATTGAAAAATTTAAAACCTGATGATAAGGAAATCATTGTTGAGGCTTTACAAAATGAGAAGTCTTCAAATATTAGAGATATTTTAGATGAGGCAAATACTATTTTAATTGCTCTATATGGAACTGCTGAAGAGAAATACAAAGCAGTGGATAAACTTGGAGGTTTTATTTCATCTAAAACTCTTGCAACACTAAAAGATGTACTTAAAAATACTAAAGATGAAAAACTAAAAACAATAGCTGAATCTTCACTTGATATAGTTGAGATAAAAAAGAGTATTTATTCATTTATCGAAACTGCATTTTTTGGACTTAGTATGGGTTCTGTTTTACTTTTAGCAGCTATTGGCTTAGCAATTACCTTTGGTGTTATGAAAGTAATCAATATGGCGCATGGTGAACTTATTATGATAGGTGCTTATACCACATATACGATTCAACAACTTTTCCCAAATCTTATTGAATACTCTGTGATTATCGCAATTCCTGCTGCTTTTATAGTGAGTGGAATTGTGGGAATTTTGATTGAAAGATTGGTTATAAGACATCTTTATGGAAGACCACTTGAAACGCTACTTGCAACTTTTGGGGTAAGTTTGATTTTGCAACAGTTAGTTCGAACAATATATTCACCCCTTAACCAAGAAGTAAAAACTCCTTCATGGATGAGTGGTGCTTTGGAAGTAAATAGTTCACTCTTTCTTACATACAATAGATTATATATTGTGATATTTTCTGTGATAGTATTTTTAGCGATTTTGTATGTTATGAAAAAGACTTCTTTAGGATTAAAAGTAAGAGCAGTTTCACAAAATAGACCAATAGCCAGAGCTATGGGGATAAAGTCAAGTTTTATTGATGCTGCTACTTTTGGAATAGGTTCAGGAATAGCAGGAGTTGCAGGAGTTGCTTTATCACAACTTACAAATGTAGGACCAAACTTAGGACAAGCGTATATTGTAGATAGTTTTATGGTTGTTGTATTTGGTGGAGTTGGAAATCTATGGGGAACTTTAATAGCAGCATTGACCCTTGGAGAGATAAATAAATTTATAGAGCCAATCTCAGGAGCTGTGTTAGCAAAAGTTATTATCTTAGTATTTATCATTTTATTTATACAAAAAAGACCTAGAGGATTATTTCCTCAAAAAGGTCGAGATGCACAGGATTAGAAAATGAAGAATAAATCTTTTATATTAAAAATTTTGGAAAATGACAAAGGTGGGAAGATAGTTTTATCAACTCTTGCAGTTGTAGTATTTGTAGTATCATTTTGTAATTTATTTGTACCAAGTAGTTCAGTATTTTATATCTCAACTTTTACAGTTACGATTTTAGGTAAATATTTAGCATTTGCTCTTTTAGCAATTGCATTAGATTTAGTGTGGGGATATTTAGGGGTTTTAAGCCTTGGTCATGGAGCATTTTTTGCCCTTGGTGGATATGGACTTGCCATGTATCTTATGCGTCAAATAGGCGATAGAGGAGTTTATGGGAATCCTGATTTACCAGATTTTATGGTATTTATGAACTTAAAAGAGTTACCATGGTTTTGGTATGGATTTGATAATCCTTTGTTTACTTTTATAATGATTATGCTCGTACCTGCAATCTTAGCTTTTGTTTTTGGCTGGTTTGCTTTTAAATCAAGAGTTACAGGAGTTTATCTTTCAATCATAACTCAAGCAATGACTTATGCACTTATGTTAGCATTTTTTAGAAATGATATGGGCTTTGGTGGAAATAATGGTTTGACAGATTTTAAAGATATTTTAGGCTTTGATTTACAAGCTGATACTACAAGAGTAGGACTTCTTATTATTACATTTTTAGCTTTGACTTTGGGATATTTGATTTGTAGATTTATTATCAACTCAAGATTAGGTCGTGTAATTATATCTATTAGAGATGAAGAGAGTAGGGTGAGATTTATTGGATATAAAGTTGAACAATACAAAGTATTTATATTTGTAGTTTCAGCAATACTTGCAGGAATAGCAGGAGCACTTTATGTTCCACAAGTGGGCATCATAAATCCAGGAGTTTTCTCACCACTATTTTCTATTGAACTTGTTATTTGGGTAGCAATAGGTGGAAGAGGAACTTTATATGGTGCAATCATTGGAGCAATTATTGTAAATTTTGCAAGTACATATTTTACCTCTGCACTTCCAGAAGTTTGGTTATATGCTTTAGGTGGATTGTTTGTGCTTGTAACTTTATATCTTCCACAAGGTGTAGTTGGACTTATAAGTAAAATCAATGGAAAACTTGGAAAGGCTAAATAATGAATCTATTAAGACATGAAAATGAACAAAATATTGGTAATCTTAAAATTGGAGATAGAATATTATTAGTTGATGGCGTTAGTGTTAGTTTTGATGGATTTAAAGCCTTAAATAACTTAAGTTTTTCCATAAACTATGGGGAACTTAGATGTATCATTGGAGCCAATGGTGCAGGAAAATCTACTATGATGGATGTGGTTACAGGAAAAACTAGACCTGATGAGGGAGAAGTTGTATTTGGTAATGCCGTAAATTTATTAGAACTAGATGAACCAACAATTTCTGAAATAGGTATTGGGAGAAAATTCCAAAAACCAACAGTATTTCAAAATCATTCAGTTTTCGAAAATTTAGAGTTAGCAATGAAAGATGATAAAAGATTTTTTAAAACACTTTTTTCGAAACTAGGAAGTGAGCAAAAAGACAAAATAGAAGAGACTATGAAATTAATTGGTCTAAAAGAGCTTTACAATATGGATGCTGGTATTTTATCTCACGGTCAAAAACAGTGGCTTGAAATAGGTATGCTTATCATGCAAGAGCCAAAGTTACTTCTAGTAGATGAACCAGTTGCAGGAATGACACCACAAGAGGTGGACAAAACAGCAGAGATTTTGACAAGTTTATCAAAAGAAAATGCTGTAGTTGTGGTTGAACATGATATGGAGTTTATACGAAGTATCGCTTCAAAAGTAACTGTGCTACATGAGGGTTCTGTTTTGGCAGAAGGTAATATGGATGCGATACAGAACAATGAAAAAGTGCGAAAAGTATATTTAGGAGAATAAAAATTCAAATTATGCCACTATTACGGCGTTGAAAACTTTCGATTTACTTATAGTAAACCTTCAAGTTTCCGCCTTGTACTAGCAACATACTTTGAATTTTTTTGAATTGAAGGGAAACAGATGTTAAAAATAGAAAATATAAATCAATTTTATGGTCAAAGTCATACCCTTTGGGATTTGAATTTAGAGATTAAAAAGGGACGATGTACTTGTCTTATGGGAAGAAATGGTGTTGGAAAAACAACACTTAGTAAAGTTATTATGGGTTTACTTCCTATTCGTGATGGGCAAATCATTTATGATGGACAAGATATTTCAAAATTACCAGATCACAAACGGGCAAGTATTGCAATAGGTTATGTTCCCCAAGGAAGAGAGATATTTTCACAACTAAGTGTCCTAGAAAATTTACAAATTGGAGTTTTGGCAAATAGAAATAAAATCTCAAAAGTTCCAGAAAAGATATATGAACTTTTCCCAGTACTTAAAGATATGCAAAAAAGAAAAGGTGGAGATTTATCAGGAGGTCAACAACAACAACTTGCAATCGCCCGAGCACTTTGTATTGATCCAAAGTTTTTAATTCTTGATGAGCCAAGTGAAGGGATACAACCAAATATCGTAGCTCAAATTGGGGAAGTGATTGATTATCTTACAAAAGAAGAAGATATGACTGTTTTATTAGTGGAACAAAAGCTTCCATTTGCCAGACGACATGGAGATGATTTTTATGTAGTTGATAGGGGAAGTGTAGTTGCAAAGGGGGAAATCTCACAGCTAAGCGATGATATAATAAAACAACATTTATCAGTATAATTAGGAGAGAAATGAGCATAAAATTTAATTTTAAAGATGATAAATTTTCTTTAGATAAATTGGAACTTCCTTCAAGACATTATTACTTTTGTGAAGAAGAAAACTATATAAAACTTCTAAATATTGGTGAAGGAATTTTCCCAAAAGATAAACTACGAACTTTTTTTAAACTAGATAATTCAAACTTAATTCTAACAACAGAATCAGCCACAAAAATATATCCATCTAAAAAAGAGTATGGAATAAATAAAATAGATATAACACTTACCAATAACTCAAATCTAGAGTTTCTAAATGACGAACTTATTTTATATAAAGACTCAAAATATATTCAACTGTTTAATTTAAAGTGTGATGATAGTTCAACATTCTTTTATACAGATATATTAAGTCGTGGTAGAAGCTTTGAGGATTTTGACTTTTCAAATATGTTAATAAAAAATAGTTTTTCATGTGAGAGTAAACTTGAGTATATAGAAAAGTTTGATGTGTGTGGTGATGAGCTTAAAGAGTATATACATAGAAAGAGTAGTGAAACTAATATTTTTGCAAAAATTTATATTAAAACAAAAGAAAATGACAATCTAATAAAAAATATACAGAAAAATGGCTTTGAATCTTTTTCTTTCAGTCATAATAAAAAAATTATAATTGGAGTTCTTAGTTCAAACAACATGTCTGATTTAAAAAATAAAGTTATGCAAGTATGGGAACTATATAGAAAAGAGTTAGATAAAAAGAAATTTTCTTTAGGTAAACAATAACATGGAGGTACTAGATGTTTTTAACAAATCGTGAACAAGAAAGATTGATGATTTACACAGCTTCAAAATTAGCCTTAGAGCGAAAAGAAAAAGGCTTAAAGCTAAACTATCCAGAAGCTGTTGCAATTTTAAGTTCATATATCCTTGAATGTGCAAGGGAAGGTAAAACAGTAGCGCAACTTATGGTTGATGCTACAAAAGTTTTAGGTGAAGATGATGTTATGGATGGAATTGCTTCTATGATGCATATGGTTCAAATCGAAGCTACCTTTGATGATGGTACAAAACTTGTTACTGTTCACAATCCTATTACTACAAGCAAAAAAGCAAAAATAGAGCCGGGTGAATATTTTGTAAATGAAGGTGAAATATCTTTAAATGAAAACAAAGAACTAACAACTATACAAGTGGAAAATAAAGGTGATAGACCAGTACAAATTGGATCGCACTATCACTTCTTTGAAGTTAATAAAGAGCTTGATTTTAATAGAGCTGATGCTTATGGTAAAAGACTTGATGTTCCTGCTGGAACTTCAGTGCGATTTGAGCCTGGTTCTTCTAAAGAGATAACTTTAGTATCATATACAGGTAAAAGATATATGAGTGGATTTAATGGTTTGGTTGAAGGCTTTTTAGATGATGTTTCAACAAAAGAAAATGCTATGAAAAATTTAGAAAAGTTTTTAGGAGTATAATATGAAAATATCAAAAGAAAAATATGCTTCAATGTATGGACCAACAACTGGTGATAGATTTAGACTCGCTGATACTTCTTTAATAGCTAAGATAGAAAAAGATTATACAACTTATGGCGAAGAGAGTAAATTTGGTGGTGGTAAAACAGTACGTGATGGAATGGCACAAAGTCCAACGGCTGTTGATGTTGCTGATTTGATTATTACAAATGCTATTATCATAGATTATACAGGTATTGTAAAAGCTGATATTGGAATCAAAGATGGAATAATCATAGCTATTGGAAAATCTGGTAACCCAAACCTTTGTGATGGTATAACTGAAGGCTTAGAAATAGGAGCCAATACAGAAATACTTTCAGCTGAAGGTAAAATAATAACTGCTGGTGGTATTGACTCACATATTCACTTTATCTCTCCTGGGCAAATTGATGTTGCACTAGCTAGTGGAGTAACAACAATGGTAGGTGGTGGAACTGGACCAAATACAGGAACCAATGCCACAACTTGTACACCAGGTGAGTGGAATATAGCTAAGATGATACAAAGTGTTGATAATTTACCACTTAACTTTGGTTTTATGGGAAAAGGAAACAGCTCTTGTAAAGAGGCTTTGGAAGTTCAAATAAAAGCTGGAGCTATGGGACTTAAACTTCATGAAGATTGGGGAAGTACTCCAAAGGCTATTGATACTTGTTTAAGTGTTGCAGATGAGTATGATGTACAAGTTGCTATTCATACAGATACTTTAAATGAATCTGGATTTGTAGATAATACAGTGGATTCTTTTAAAAATAGAACAATCCATACCTTTCATAGTGAAGGAGCAGGAGGTGGACATGCTCCTGATATTATGAAAGTGGCTGGTTTAGCAAATGTCTTACCATCAAGTACAAATCCAACTCTACCATATACAAAAAATACAATAGAAGAACATCTTGATATGCTTATGGTTTGTCACCATTTAAGTCCAAAGATTCCTGAAGATGTAAGTTTTGCAGAGAGTAGAATTAGAGGCAAGACAATTGCAGCTGAAGATGTACTTCATGACCTGGGAGCCATTAGTATCACAAGTAGTGATTCTCAAGCTATGGGAAGAGTAGGGGAAGTACTAATTAGAACTTGGCAAGTGGCTGATTCTATGAAAAAACAACGTGGTGCCTTAGTTGGAGATGATGAGTTAAGTGATAATAATAGAATCAAAAGATACATCGCAAAATATACTATCAATCCAGCAATTGCTTGTGGAATAGATGAGTATGTGGGAAGTATTGAAGTTGGTAAAATGGCTGACTTAATTTTATGGAATAGAGCATTTTTTGGAGTGAAACCTGAAATTATCATCAAAGGTGGATTTATAGCACTTAGTATGATGGGTGATTCAAATGCTTCAATCCCAACACCAGAACCAAATATGTATAGACCTATGTTTGGAAGTTTGGGAAAAGCAGCTGCAAAAACAAGTGTTATTTTTACTTCTAAAGTGGCTTTAGATAGTGGCATTAGAGAAAAGTTAGAAATTGACAAATCTATGTTAGCAGTGAAAAACACAAGAAATATTGGTAAAAAAGATATGAAATTAAATGATTTTATTGGAGATATTGAAGTTAATCCAGAAACTTATGATGTAACAGTAAATGGAGAGTTAATAGAATCAAACTATGTATCAGTAGTACCAATGGCAAAAAAATATTTTATGTTCTAGGAGGAAAGTTTGGAAAATTGTATGATAAAAAAAGTTGCAAAGATAAGTAAGGATATTGATGCAACTGATGAGGTTGAGCTATCTTGGTTTGATATGCAAAAACCAAATTTAACAGGTGTTAGTAAAAGTGGTATAAATTTTGTAGTAAAAGCAAAGTTTACTCATTTACATGAAAATGATATTTTAATATGTGAAGATGGTTATGCTATTAAAGTAAAACGAAGTGCTGATGAGGTTTTTGTTTTAGAGTTTTCAGATGCTTTAGTTTTTGCAAAAACAGCATATGAAATAGGAAACAGACATCAACCCATAATGATAGAAGATTATAAAATTACAATCTTAGATGATATTTCTTTAGGGGATATTATAAAAGATTGTTATACAAATGAGAATATTAATGTAGAAAAAACAAAAGGGTACTTTAAACCAAATGGTAAAGCAAATCACTCGCACTAATCTTAAATCTTTAAGTAGATTTTTGCAAATACTTGATGGAACCTTCCCCTCAGGTATGTTTGTGCACTCTTTTGGTTTAGAGCCTCATATTGTAAAAGAAGTGGTTTATGATGAAAAGAGTTTGAAAATTTATTTAAAAAACTTAATCATAGATCAATATTCAAAGATGGAGTTTGTTTATATCAAAAAAGTCTATAAAGCTTTAGAAAATGATAAATTAAATCTAATAAAAAAACTTGATAATGAGTATGGTTCATATTTGACTTATGAATATGCAAAAGCTTCAAAAGATATTGGTGAAAACTATTTTGCCCAAATCAAAAGTTTGCCTACAAAAGATATAGTAAAAAACTATTTTTTAAATATAGAAAATAAAACTTGTGAAGCAAATGAAATCATAGTTTTAAGTGCTCTATCTTTTGACTTGGATATTTGCATGGAAGATTTTATTGTAATGTGGACTAAAAAAAACCTTATAAATATAGCAGCAACGACGCTTAAAATATCCAGAATAAAACCCTCTCAAATACAAAAAATGCTTTTTGAATTTGATGAAATATTAGAGAATATTGTTTTTGAAGATATTGATAAAAAGATTACAAACTTTAATCCTCTTTTTGAAGAGATAATATTTAGCCATAAAAATCTAGAACCCAAATTATTTGTAACATAAAAGGAAATTATTGATGAGTTTAAAAATAGGAATAGCAGGACCAGTAGGAAGTGGGAAGACTTCACTAATAGAAAGTCTTACAAACATACTAAAAGATAAATATTCACTAGCAATCGTGACAAATGATATATATACAACAGAAGATGCAAACTATCTAAAAAGAACACTTGATTTAGATGAGAATAGAATCACTGGTGTAGAAACTGGTGGTTGTCCTCATACAGCAATAAGAGATGATATCTCTATGAATCAAAAAGCTGTACGAGAACTTGAAGAAAAGTTTAATCCAGATATAACATTTGTGGAAAGTGGAGGAGATAATCTAAGTGCAACTTTTTCTTATGAGTTGATTGATTATTACATGTATGTAATAGATGTGGCACAAGGGGCTGATATACCTCGTAAAAAAGGTGCAGGTTTGCTTTTTTCTGATTTACTTGTAGTAAATAAAACTGATTTAGCACAATATGTTGGAGTTGATTTAGTATCTATGAAAAGTGATGTGGAAAAAAATAGAAAAAATAAACCCTCAGTTTTTATCTCAAATAAAGACGAAAAGAGTTTAAATCAAGTTGTATCTTGGATTGAAGCACTTTTATAAGTTAATTAACAAAAAATAATTTATTTTTTAACTTTCTTATAACTAAATATATGGTAAATTTCCATTTAATCATAAGGAAATTTTCAGTTGAAAAGTTATTTTAGTTTTATATTTGTATGGTTATTTACACTTAATTTAGTAGCCTCACATTTTGATTTAACAGAAGAAGAAAAAAATTGGATTCAAAGCCATCCTACCATTATCCTAGGAACAGATTCCTCTTGGACACCATTTGTTATAGATAATGCTCCCTCTCTTACTGGATATGATGTAGATATATTAAATTTAATAAATAAAAATACTGGTGCAAATTTTCAATTAACTGTTGCAAATTGGAATGATATTGTTACAAAAGCTGTTAATAAAGAAATTGATGGACTAAGTACTAGTGCAATACAGGAAGAAAGAGCAAAATTTTTCAATTTTTCAAATACTTATTACACTAGTAAAAAGTATTTAATCACTTCAAATAATAATTCAAAAAAAATAAATCTCAATGATAATTTAATAGGTAATAAAATTGGATATCTTGAAAGAAATCTTTTTGATAAAAAACTTGTATCACAATATAAAAAAGCTATTTTAGTTCCATATAAATCATTAGATAAAATCATTCATGCTTTAACAATTGGTGAAATTGATGCTACTGTTGGGAATTTTGAGATTTTCAAATTAGCTGAGAAAAAAGGATTGTCAAATTTAAAAATTATGTCTGATATACCAAATAGTACTTTAAATTTAGTATTTTCTGTGAGAAAAGATTATCCTGAAGCTATTTCAATTTTAAATAAAGGCTTGCAAGATATTCCAATAGATGTAAAAAAAAGTTTAAGAAAAAAATGGTTTGGAACTTCAATTAATATTAATAATGAAGAATTAAATTTGACATATGAAGAAAAAGAATATCTAAAAAATAAAAAAGTTTTAACTGTTGCAAATTTACAAACTTTCCCTCCTTTTAATTTTAATGAAAACAATATTCCAAGAGGCTATAGCATAGATTATTTGAATCTAGTAGCTAAGTATTTAAATGTAAATATTAAGTTTATAAGTAATAAGTCTTGGAATGATTTTTTAACAATGCTAAAAAACAAACAAATTGACATAATTCCTCATGTAGCTTTTAATGATGAAAGAAAAAAATATTTTGAATTTACTAATTTTAATCATATTTCATATACTACTGGAGTAGCTATCAACAAAAATAGTGACATAAAATCTATGAATGATTTAAAAAATAAAACTATAGCAGTAACTAAAAATTCGTTTATTCAATCATATATAAAAAGTAAATTTCCTAATCAGTCTTTATATTTAGCCTTATCAACTGCTGAAGCTCTTAATGCTGTATCTTATGGAAAAGCAGCTGCTGCAATTGGAAGTTTACCTACACTTAGTTACTATATACAAAAAGACTGGCTTAGTAATATTAAAACTATTTCTTTAGAAAATTTAGGACTTGAAAATAAAACTGCTTTACCAATGGCTGTATCAAAAGATAACATATTATTAAAATCAATTTTAGACAAAGTAAATTTAGTTATACCTCATAATGAAGTAGTAAATTTAAAGAAAAAATGGATGGATATATCTGACCAAGATAATAATTTATCTAGAGAAGAACTTATTTTTTTAAAAAACAAAAAGATAATAAGAATGTGTGTTTTACCAAACTGGCTTCCATTTGAGCAAATTGATAATAAAGGAAATCACAAAGGAATTGGAGCCGATTTTATGAAGCTTATTTCTAAAAGGATCAATACTCCAATTGAACTTGTTCCAACAAAAGAATGGTCACAATCTTTACAAAATATAAGAGATAGAAAGTGTGATATATTGCCTGTAGCTATGAATATTCCAAGTCGTATAGGTAGTATGAATTTTACTAAACCATATGTTTTAGAGCCTTTTGTTATAGCTACAAAAACTGATAAATTATTTGTAAAAGATATTCAAGTTCTTAGTAATAAAAAAATAGGTATTGTAAAAGATTATGCCTTTATTGATGTATTAAAAGAAAAAAACCCATTGATATCAATTATTAATGTAAAAAATACTAAAGAGGGACTTGAAAGAGTAAGTAGTGGTGAATTATTTGGTTATATTGATACCTTGCCAACTATTGGATATGCTATTCAAAGATATTCATATTTTGATTTAAAAATTGCTGGAAAATTAGAATCTAATATTATGTTAAGTATCGCTTCTAGAAGTGATGAACCATTATTAAATACCATTATGCAAAAATCTTTAGATTCTATCCCTGAAGAGCAAAAAAGAACATTGATAGAAAAATGGATTGAAATAAAAGTTACACAAGAGTTTGACTATAAGCTTTTGTGGCAAATAAGTGCAGTATTTTTACTTATTGTCTTAATTATTTTGTACAAAAATAGAGCCGTAATGATTCTTAATAAAGACTTACTTAAAGCTAGGTATGAAATAGAAGAACAACAAAGTATGGTTAATAAATATGTATTAATACTTACAACTGATACTAAAGGAATAATTACTGATGTTAACGAAGCTTACTGTAAAGCTACTGGTTATACAAAAGATGAATTAATAGGCCAAAAACATACACTTATTAGACACTCTGATATTTCAGAAAATTTTTTTGAAGAACTGTGGAATACTATTATAAATAATGAAATATGGTCTGGAGAAATCAAAAGTTTAAAAAAAGATGGTTCTACCATTTGGTTTAACATCTATATAGAGCCAATAATAAAAGCAGGAAATAAAATTGGCTATAGGGCAATATCAGAAGATATAACAGATAAAAAGAGAATCGAAGAGTTATCTATTACTGATAAATTAACTGGTTTATATAATAGAATGAAATTAGACGAAATAATGCAAATAAAAATCGAAGGATTTAAAAGATATAAAATGTCTTTTTCAATTATAATATTAGATATAGATGATTTTAAAAAAGTAAATGATACTTTTGGACATGATATTGGTGATAAAGTACTTAAAACTATTGCATTTATTATGCAAAAGAATTTAAGAGTAAGTGATATTGTAGGAAGATGGGGTGGAGAAGAGTTTCTTATACTTTGTGAAAATACAAATATAACTCAAGCTCAAATAGTCGCTGAGAACTTAAGAAAAACAATTGAAAAAACTAATTTTGATATAGTAAAAAATAAAACAGTAAGTTTAGGAGTATCTGAATTTACTGAAAGTGATAATGCACATACTATTTTTAAAAGAGTAGATGATGCTTTATATAAAGCTAAAAATTCAGGAAAAAATAAAACGGTAATATTATAAGGTATTACCAGTTTTATTTTTAGTATCAGTTAATAATGAAATATTAAATAGTTCATATTTTTGAAGTAAATCCAAAATCTCAATAACTCTTTCATATTTTACTTCTTTGTCTATTCTAAAGATAATATTTCTTTGTTTGTCTTTTATTTTACTTATCTCTTCTTCAAGATTTTGTATAGAACTCTCTTTTCCATAAATTGCTAACTTTTCCCTATCAAGTTCTATAATAACTTCTTTTTGTTTTAGTTCTATCTCTTTTGCACTTGAGGTTGGCAGATTTAAAACTAAGGCTAATTCATCTTTTTTAAAAACTGAAGATACGATAAAAAAGATTAAAAGAATAAAAACAACATCAATAAGAGGTGTAATATCTGGTGTTAAAATCTCTCTTTTTTTCATATTCTTTTTAGAACCTCTTTTTGAATTTTCAGTTCAATATCATCTAATATTCCAACAATATAGTTGTATCCTATGTAATGAGGAATCGCTACAATTAAACCCGCAACGGTAGTAATAAGGGCTACTGATATACCACTTGAGAAAATAGCTGGGTCTCCTAAACCACTTTTAGTAATAGAATCAAATGAGTTTAAAACCCCAATAACTGTTCCTAAAAGACCTAAAAGAGGTGCAATAGAAGCAATGATTTTTACGGTATTTAACCCAAATTCTAATTTTCTTATTCTTCTATTTATTACATTTTCAACAGACTCTTTCTCAAATGAGCTGTTTGTAGTTTTTACAAAAGCTAATATATCTTGTACAATTTTTTCTTTTCCAGCTCTTGAAGATAGAATAACTACTAATTTCCAAAACATTATTGTAAATCCAATAATATTTAAAAAAATCAGAATATATACTATAACTCCACCTCTATCAATGTAACTCATTAAATCAATACCCATGTATTTTAACTCCTAATAATTTGATATAAAACTGGAACTGTAATATTCCAAGAACTTTTATTTAGTTCATCAGGAATTGGTTCAAAATGTTTTATTTTACTTATAATTTCCATTGCTGCTTTATCTAGTCTTTTATATTTTGAGTTTTCCATTATTTTGATATTTATAATATCTCCATTTCTTGCAATGGTAAAGTTTAAATATACTTTTCCTGTTTGATTAAGTCTTTTCGCACTATTTGGATAGACTTTATTTTTTTCAATTAATCTTTTTAATTTTAATAAATATTCATTCTCTATAGCTTTTAATTTATCTAAATCGATATTTTTGGTTTTATTTTTAGTTTTTTGTTGAACTTTGTGCTCAACTGTTTTTTCTTTAAAAACTTTTTCAGGCTCTTTTTTATGAACAAGTTTTTTTATTGGTTTTTCTTTTTTAATAAACTTCTTTTTCTTTGTGTGTTTGATTATATTTTTACTTTTAGTTTTGTGAAGCTTTTTTCTTACGATTTCTTTCTTCTTAACTTCTTTTTTAACTTCGACTTTTTTAACTTCTTGTTTTTTTATTACTACTTTATTTAATTTTATTTGCGTAGTAGAATTTGTAGGTTTTGGTGCTACAATTTTTTTATTATCCTCAATTTGTAATTGTGCAAATAAATAAATGTGAGTACAAATAACAAGTAAAAATACTACTAATAAACTTTTCTTTTTTTCCATTTGAGAATATTAACATAATATTGATAATGATTATCTTAATTAAAGATTAAATTTAGAATTTCCTTTTCAGTACAAGATGAAGTCAATTTATGATAAAATCGCGTTATGAATAAAGAAGACTATTTTATAAAACAATTTAAAAATACCCATAAAAATATTATAGGTGATGATGGGGCAGTTGTAGGCTCACATGTATATAGTATGGATGCTTTTTTTGAGAATGTACACTTTAAACGAGAGTGGATGAGTTTAAAAGATATTGCAAGAAAAGCTATGATTGTAAATATCTCCGATGCAATAGTTATGAATGCAATTCCTAAGTATGCACTTATAAGTATAGCTATTCCTAAAGATTTTTCTAAAGATGATTTAAAAGAGTTAGCAAATGGCTTTAAAAATATTGCTAAGAAATTTGGGATTAAAATAATTGGTGGTGATACAATATCAAACATCAAACTTGATATTTCTATTACAATTATTTCAAAAACAAAAAAACCAATATTTAGAAAAGGTTTAAAAAAAGATGATTTTTTATGTTTTACAGGAGATTTAGGAACTTGCAAAAAAGATTTAGAATTTTTAATACAAGGGAAAGAAGTCTCAAAAAAATCAAAATTCATAAAGCCTAAACTAAAGCCTGAATTTTTTTATGAAATATCACCTTATGTTAATTGTGCCCTTGATATTTCTGATGGTTTATTTTTTGAACTTGAAAGATTATCAGAGACAAACAACTTAGGATTTGAGTTTTTTGATAAAATTAGTAAAGATATAGGATGTTCAGGTGAAGAGTATGAGATATTATTCTCTTTTTCTCAAAAAAATAGAGATATCATCTCTAAAATAGCAAAAAAACATGAAGTAAAATTAAACATCTTTGCAAAAGCAGTTGATGGAACATATAAAGGTGATTGTAAAAATCACCATTTTAATTAAGGGAAAATATTGGAAGAAAACACAAACTTAAACAAACACAATTTACAATACTATTTAAATCACTCAAAAATAGATGTATTATTTAAACAAAACAAAGATGACTTCGTAGTTACAGAAATACCTTTATATGACTTTGTAGGTGAGGGTGAACATATAGTAGTAAAACTTAGAAAAAAAGATTTATCTACTTGGGATGCTTTACAAATTATTGCAGATAGTATTGGATGTAAATTAAGAGATATAGGATATGCTGGATTAAAAGATAAAAATGCAATGACTATCCAACATATTTCTATTCCAAAACAATTTGAAGAGAAAATAAATAGTTTTGCCCATGAAAATATCAAATTTTTAGAAACTGTTAATCACAATAATA